>Ga0134121_10001409_pt1 | contig 22677 bp, 14 predicted proteins | sample KB301_FD_96463 | JGI IMG/M metagenome (GOLD analysis project Ga0134121, IMG submission 96463) | Terrestrial soil microbial communities without Nitrogen fertilizer from Kellogg Biological Station, Michigan, USA - KB3-0-1 | ecosystem: Environmental > Terrestrial > Soil > Unclassified ... | reverse complement strand
TGGCCGAGGGGCTCGTGGACCAGGGGCAGGATCCCGGACCCGCCCTTGCCGCCGCGGACTCTGCCCTCGGCGAGTATCTACGCCTCAACGCCGACGACGCGGACGCCTTCCTGGAGCAGGCGCGCGTCCGTCTCGTCTCCGCCAAGTGGAACCTGAAAAACAGGATCAGCCCGATGTCCGCCTTGGGTCAGGCCGCGGCCGACCTCCTGCGTGCCGAGAAGGTCAACGCCAAGAATCCGGACGTCCTCTTCACTCAAAGTCAGGTGGCGCGCTTCGAGGCCGAGGCCGCCGCGAGCTCCAAGCAGGTCGCGCTGCTGCGGGAAGGGCTGGAGCGGGTGGGCCGAGCGCTCGCCATCAACCCCGGAGACGGTCGGTACCTGGCCTTGAGGGGCCTCCTCCTCTATCGCGCCGCCCGGCTGAACGCGGACCCCGGCCGCCGGCGGGACGGCGCGCGCGAGGCCATGGCCGCGCTCCAGGCGGCGCTCAAGGCCAATCCCCTGCTGGCGCGGGAGTACGGCCCCGTGCTGGCGGAGGCCCGGCTGGACGCCGGCGTCGCCGGGCCGCCGCCGGTCAAGCTCTGAGCCGTCACTCCTCCGGATCGCCCTGCGGCAACGCGCCTTCGGCGATCAGCCTGTCGACGAGCGCCCGCCGCTGGCTCCTCCGCTTCAAGCGCCGCTTCAGGATCGCGACCATGACGACCAGGAAAACGACGGTAATCGCCAGGGTCGCCTTGGCCTCGTAGGGTTTCCCCTCGAAGAGGCCGACGGCGTTGGTGTACACCACGGTCAGCAGCCCGATACCGGCACTGGCGGTGTAGGCCTGTAGATTCTGAAGCGTATCGAGCCGCTCGAGCTCGGTCAGGCGCAGCTCCTGCCGGCGGTGATACGCATGCAGGTGGAGGAGCGCGAAGATGGCAAACACCGCTGCGATCCCCAATCCGTAGATGGTCATCATTGGGGTGACGTCCTCCAGCCGGATCATCTTTTCCAACGTACCGTTCGGCAGGCGGACCATCTTGCCTTCCCCCAGGAGCCGGCCGACGGCCCAGCCCAGGATGAACTTCAGGGGAAAGACGAAGAACAGGACCACGAACAGCAGCGCCCCATTGAGGATGGCCGTCGTGCGGTCCTCCAGCCCGTAGCGCCGGAAGAAGACGAACTGCCGGTACCAGAGCAGATACAAAACGGAGAAGGTCAGGGCGAAAGAGGCGAAGCCGCGCATCGTCTCCAGCAGCTCTCCCGAGGTGCGGGGGACCTCCAGAGCCACGATCAGCAGGGTGACCGCGAAGCCGAAGACGGCGTCGCTCAGGCCCTCCAGACGGGAGATCTCGCGGCTGCGCCAACGGAATTCGTGCCGCGCGGTCGAGGAGTGACGATCGATGAGCTTCTCACGCAGCATGAGGACCTCCTTCCCGCGGTCAGCGCCGCAGAACGCCGATCGCCTCCAGGTCGTTCAGATATTCCGCCACCTCGGCGAAGGGTAGCGGACCGTAGATGGCGGCGAGGTCGTACCAGATCTGTTGCATCGTCCGCCGGCCGTCCACCAGGTTGAGGATCTCGTAGGCATACTCGCCGCCCCCGCCCCACAGCCCCGTCCGCTTCGTCAAAGCCGGCGCCGCGATCCCCTTCGCCGCCGTATGGTCCTGGAACCAGTCGTAGCCGAAGCCTCCCATGGGACCCTTGGGATCGGGCGCGCGATGGTAGACGATCGTCATTCTGCGGTCGGGTCTCGCCGGCACCGGTCCGATCAGCCTGTCCAGCCCGGCGAGGAAAGCCGCCGCTTCCTTCTCGACGTCCGGCCCGGGCGGGGCGAAGCGACGGATCGAATCCACCACTCCGGCTTCGTAGGCTAGGTGGAAACGCAGCAGGTTTTCGGCCTCGGCGGCTTCGCCGCTGCGCCGCAGCTGGTCCATGCGGGCCAGGGTCTCCGCCGTACGCTCCAGGCTCCCCCGCCGGATCTCCTGCCAGAGGGCCGGCACCTGGGCGGTATCGAGCCCCGCCAGGTACCAGGCGCTCGCGGCGCCCAGGAAGGCGGCGCGCTCCAGCTTGGTGGGATCGATGTTGGCGACGCCGTCGGCGTGGGTGTGGATGTAGCGGTCCGGCCAGTCGTTCAAGTAGATCGACGGCACGCGGAACGAGCCCTCGCTCCACACCTGGTGATCGCTCCCCTCGGTGAAGTCCACCATCTCGGCCTGGAGCGCCCGCTTGCTCCCCTCGGGGTCCACCAGCGGGTAGGGTGCCGTGCAGGTCGCCGCCAGGGCGTAGGACTGCTCGTTGACGAAGCGCCCGAAGGCGGCGCCCACGTCGTTGACGAAGGTCGGCAGGCTCTTGGGCGAGCGGGTGACGTGGAACACGGCCTTGGTGATCTCGGCGTCGCCGCCCACCATGTCCATGTGGATCACGGCGAGCGCCCGGGCGACGAGGTCCGGCCGGGCGTTGAGCAGCGAGATCGTGCCCTCGATCTCCGGCGGCCAGACGAAGCGGATCGTCCGCCGGGGCGTGGCGAGCTTGCCCTCGCGGATGAGCTTCGCCAGGGTGCGCCCCGTCTCCAGGATCGTGGCGCAGCCGCTGGCGTTGTCGTTCGCCCCCGGCCGTTGGTGATCGAGATGGCAGGAGAGCACGATCTCGTGCGCGCGGTCCGCACCCGGGATCACCGCCGTCGCTATGCTGTAGGCACCGGGGTGCTGACCGGCGCGGACGCTCGCACGCAACCGTACCGGCTTGCCGGTCGCCAATCTCTCTTGCCACGCCCGGGCCTGCTTCAGCGACACCATGAAGGCGAAGGTTTTGGGCGCCGGGAAGGTGTTGAGATGCCCCCACCGCACCAGCGTCTCGTCCTCCTTCCACCAGCCTGTCACCTGATTCTGGGCGTAGGAGACGAGTCCCGCCGCGCCGAGCTTGTCGACCGCCATGGCATAGACGGCGCCACCCGGCTGGGAGGAGGTCAGCACGAGCTTGCCGCGTACGTCCTTCCCCTGGTAATCCGCCTCCGCCGTGCCGGCGCCCACGTCGACCAGCTCGGCCGCCGCCTCGCCACTCGCACTGTCCTGGGCGAGCACGATGGGCCGCGCTTCCCAGGAGGCCACACGCTCGCCGTCCACCCAGGAGCCACCCTCCTGTCGTTGCTCCCACAGCTCGGCGAAGTCCACGTCCCAAGCAGGGCGCGAACGCTGGGTGCCGTAGAAGATCGTGCCGTCGGCCGGCAGCTCGACGATCTCCACCTCGGAGAGCCCATATTCCTTGGCGCGGTCGCGCACCCGCTCCGCCGCCGCCCGAAACCCGCGCGAGCCGCGCATGCGGTGGAACAGCGTGAGGTCCTGCAGAGTGCGCTTCGCCGCCGTCCCGGACACCTCGGCGGCCAGGGCCCGCACGACCGGCTCCGGCAGCAGGGGCGGCGGCGCGGTGGTCTGGGCCCGGAGGGCCGGCGCGATAAAGCAAAGCACCGCGGTTGCGGACAAGGCAAAACCTCGCAGTTTCATGGCACCCCCAGGAAAGATCAGTGGCCAGGGATCGTACCGTAGAAAAGGACGAGCACGGACTTTCACGGACTGGCAGGAACGGAGGAACCATTCCTTCGTGTCTGTCCTTGAGGTCCCTGCATGTCCGTGTTTGTCCCTGCGTTCCCGCTCCGGCCTCTCTGGCGCACCTGTGTAGAAGATGCCTTCGCGTCCTTCGCACGCCGCCGTATTGGGGAGCGGTATGGCCGGCCTCGCCGCCGCCGCGGCTCTCGCTCCGCTCTACGAGCGGGTCACCGTCTTCGAGCGGGACGCTCCTCCGGAAGAGCGCGGCCCGCGCAAGGGCGTGCCCCAGGGGCGGCACGGCCACATCCTCCTCAAGGACGGCGAAAACGCCCTGGAGGAGACCTTCCCCGGACTCGTGGCCGAGCTCGAGGAGCGCGGCTCCTGCCGGGTGAGGTTCGGTGCCGAGCTGCGGTGGTTCCACCACGGCGTCTGGAAGGTGCCCTACGACACCGGGCCCGTCGTCCACATGCAGAGCCGGCCGTTCCTGGAATCCATCCTCCGTGGACGGGTGGCAGCCCTCGGCAACGTCGCGTTCCGCTACCGGACGGAGGTCCGGAGCTTCGAGATCGAGCAAGGCCGGGTGCAGGCGATCCGTGTCTGGGAGGAGGGCGACCAGCCCGAGGAGACCGTGCCGGCCGATTTGATCGTCGACGCCACCGGCCGTGGCTCCCACCTCGTACGGCGGCTGGCCGCCCACGGCTACCCGGCGCCTCCGGAGGACCGCCTCACCATCGACCTGCAATACAGCTCACGCGTCGTGCGCCCGGCCCCGGGCGCGGAACGGGCCTGGAAGGCCCTTCTCCTCTATCAGACTCCGCCCGGCCGCCGCGTCGGCCTCATCTTTCCCATCGAGGACGGGCGCTGGGTGGTCACGCTGGGCGGCTACCTGGGCGAGCATCCGCCGGCAACCGAGGAGGGCTTCCTGGACTTCGCCCGCAGCCTGGAGCAGCCGGACCTGTTTACGGCCGTCCGCGACGCCGAGCCGCTCTCCGAGATCCAGACCCTCCGCTTCCCCGCCGCCCGCTGGACCCATTTCGAACGGCTCCGCCGCTTCCCCGTCGGCCTCCTGCCGGTCGGCGACACGGTCTGCAGCTTCGACCCAGTGTTCGGCCAGGGGATGTCGGTGGCCGCCCGCGGCGCCCGTCTGCTGGCGGCCCACGTCGCGCGCGATCCGCGGGCCGAAAACCCCCGTCCCTACCTGCGTGCCCTGGCGCGGATCGTCGCCGCCCCCTGGCTCCTCACCTCGTCGGAAGATCTGCGCTACGAGCAGGTCGAGGGCCAGAGGCCGCTCTGGCTGCCGTGGCTCCAGCGCTATACCCACAAAGTGTTTCGCCTCACCGGCAAGAGCGCTCCGGACTACGACCGGCTGCTGCGCGTCCTCCACCTGACGGCGCCGCCACCTCTCCTCTTTCATCCCGCCACCCTGGCGCGATTGATCCTCGGGACGGGCAAGGTATATCCTTCGCGCCAACTCAAGCCGAGGCCGGAGCCAGGGGGGTGACATCCATGAGTCTGCCGAGACGTAGCCATCTCCTTGTCGCCGCAACCGTCGTACTCGGGATCGCGCTGTGGGCGCACGTAGCGTCCCCGGCCAAGGCCCCCGCGGGGGGACCGCCGCGGGGCCTGCACCCGGGCCTTCCGGCCGTGGTGACGAAGGCAGGCGCCGGTCAAGCCGCTTATGACGACTTCGCCTGGCAATTGTTCATCGACCTCAACTGGCCTGCCCAGCCCGACGGCAAGCCGGACCTTTCAAAGATCATCGGCCAGGCCCCCGAGGATCCGCGGGTCTGGGACTTTTTCACCGACACGACGGAGATCTTCCACAGCAGCAGCCTGTGCGCCGACCAGAAGGCTTCGCCGAAGCTCAAGGTGCTCCGCATGTACAGGCAGACGACCGCCTCGGGACTGGACGTGCAGGCTGGGTCGAGCTGGCCGCTGGTTGACCAGAATCAAAACTTCGCCCCGGTCGAGATCGTCGTCAACGACGTTCAGAAAGGCTATATCGCCGGCAACGGCTTGACGACACCGGACGGCCTGAAGAAGTACATCGAGCACCACTCGATCGTTTTTCCGCAGGGCTCCATGGAAGTGAAGGCTGCTTGGCGCCTCTTCCCGGCCAACACCGATCCCAGGATCCTCGCCCGCTACCACACGAAGAACGCGGTGATCTGCGTGGCCGGCCCGCAGAGCGAAAGCGGCCAGCCCTACTCGCTCAAGGGCACAATCGGGCTGGTCGGCCTGCACATCGTCTACAAGACCAGCAGCCAGCCGCGCTGGATCTGGTCCACCTTCGAGCAGGTGGACAACGAGGAGATCTCCTACAAACCGTTGCCAGGGCTCAAGCCGACCTTCAGCGACGGCAAGAGCACCAGCGGCTGCACCAGCGAAACCAACCGGCCGCCGTCGCCGGTGCCCGCGTCCCACGAGCTGTACAAGTGGTCCTCGACGCAGCCGACGGCCCATATCTACAGCCCGACCCAGGCGGCGCGGTGCGCCAACGAGACGGACCTGCCGGCGGCGGTGAACGCGGAGTTCCAGAAGGCCCTGGCCCAGGTGCCCGGCGTCCCGAATTCACCCTGGCAGTACTACCGGCTGGTGGCGACGCAGTGGTTCGACTCGCACGACCATCTCCAGCCGAAAAACAGCGATGGGGTCGCGGTGTCGAGAAACTCGACGTTGGAAACCTATCTGATGGGCGATCAGACTATTGCCGGCCAGGTCCCCGCCATCGGCCCGGTGGTGTTCAAGCCGCCCTACCCTCCGGCCAACAGCACGTTGACCGACACGATTCAGGCGACCGTCGTGGCCGCGGACGGTCCGGCGGGACCCTACACCTGGTCCAGTTGCGTGGTCTGCCACGAGATGGCGGCCTATCAATTCGGTCCGGACCCCACGACGACGAAAGACCGGGTGATGACGGACTTCAGCTTCCTCTTCCGCTCGAACCTGACCGCCGGCGACGCCGCCCCCGCGAGCGAGAAGGAAGACCCCAAGAAGAAAAACTGGCTTTCGACGAAGAGCTCGCGGCCGAATTGAAGCCGCTCCTACAGTAACCGCATCTGCTCCGGCCGCCGGGGTGGCAGGTCCGGCTCTCGCCTGCGTTCCAGGAGCGCGTCCTCGAGATCCGCGAGGAAGGGTGACGGCCGGGTTTCCCGGGTCTCTCCCCGGATAGTTCGCTTGCGGCTGTGGAAGAGGAAGAGCCGCGACTGCGCCCGAGTGATTCCCACGAAGAAGAGGCGTCTTTCTTCCGCGAGGTCGGCCTCGGCGCCGGGCCAGGTCAGGGGGAGCAGCCCGTCTTCGCAGCCGACGAGGAAGATGACGGGAAACTCCAGGCCCTTGGCGGCGTGGAGGGTGAGGAGGGAGACCCTTTCGGCTCGCGGGTCCCAGGTGTCCACCTCTTCCCCCAGGGCGGTCTCGGCGAGGAAGGCGTCGAGATCGTTTCCGGAACGTAGGGCCAGGGGACGCAGCAACTCGGCGGCGGCAAGGAGGGCGGTGCGATCCGCGGCGGCCAGATCCCTGGAAACATCCTGAATCGCCCTTTCCAGACGGGCTTCGACGCTGCCCTCGGCCTGCTCCTGGAGGATCGGCAGAAGGACCCGCACTCCCGCCTGCTCGGCCAGCGGCCGGTGAGAGCGCTTCTGGAAAGGGATGCCCGCGCGACCCAAGGCCTCGATCAACGGCGGGGCCTGAGCGTCCGTGCGATAGAGGATCGCGACGTCGTCGAAGGAGAGGCCGTCCTCGATATCGCCGGCGCCGACCCGGCCGCTGTCGAAGGAGAAGGCCGAGGTGCCGCCCAGGAGCCTCTCCAGGGTGTGGACGACGAGCTCCGCCTCGGCCCGCTCGGTCGCCGCCGCCTGGATGACGACCCGCTCCCCCGCCCCTTCCCGCATGGCGACCAGCCGGCGGTCGGGCACCAGGCTCGCGGGACGAATGGCGTTCATCGCCGCCTCGACCACGGTGCGGCTGGAGCGATAGTTCCGGCTGAGGTGAACCACCCGTGCCCCCGGCCAGTCCTCGCGGAAGCGGAGGAAGAAACCCACGTCCGCGCCACGAAAGCCGTAGATCGACTGGTCCGGATCGCCGATCGCGCAGACGTTGGCGTCCGGCGGCGCCAGCAGGCGGATCAGGGCGTATTGAAGGGGATCGACGTCCTGATACTCGTCGATCGAGATCCAGCGGAACCTCGCCCGGTAGGCCGCCGCGAGATCCGGCCGGTCTCCCAGCAGCGCCAAGGGGCGCAGGAGGAGATCGTCGAAGTCCACCAGGGCACGGCGTTCGAGCGCCTGCTCGTAGATGGCCGTCCGCCCCGCCAGCTCCGGGGAGATCTCCAGGCCGGGTTCGACAGCTCGCCGGCAGCGGACCCGCCCGATCTCTTCCAGAAGCCGCTCGGCTTTGGATGGCGAAAGATTGAACAGCTCGCGGGCGATCTCCATTCGCTCGACCGGCGTTGCCACCCGAAGCTCCGGGCCGCCCTGCTCGCGCAGCATCGTCAATCCCAACCCATGAAACGTGGCGACCAGAACCCGTCCCGCGCTCTCAGGTAACAGGTCCGCCAGACGCTCCTCCATCTCCGCCGCCGCCCGCCGGCTGAAGGTGACGGCCAGACAATTCTCCGGTGCCGCCCCCCGTTCGGCGACCAGGTGGGCGATGCGGTGCGTCAACGTCCGCGTCTTCCCCGTCCCCGGCCCGGAGACGATCAGGAGAGGGCCATCCACGATCGACGCCGCAATGCGCTGATCGGCGTCGAGATTCGCGAGGACGCCGCCAGCCACTGTAGAGACGCCCCACGGGGTACCCCGTGGGGCGTCTCCGGCGAAGAGATCTCCGTCCCCGTTGACGGAAAGGTCTGGGGCAGATGGAACGGTCTTTTCGCCGGCTTCGTCGTGCCTCAAACCGTCCGCGTGATCTTGGGGATCCTGCCTTCGAGGAGACGCCCCGCGGGGTTCCCCACGGGGCGTCTCTACAGTGGCTGGCAGCGGTGTCGATTTTTCCGCCGGCCCAAACAACATCGCCACCACCGACCTCTCCCGGATCTCCTCCGGCTCGAAGAGGCGAATCACCCCGTACTCGCCATCGTAGCCCGCGTCGCGGCGGACGTTACCGGCCCGCAGACGGGTGAGGGCTTCGAGGAAGAGCGAGCTTCCCGCCTGGGCCACCTCCTCCAGAGGCAGGCGCTCCAGGATGTCCAGCTCCGGCCCGAGGCGCGCCACGAGTTGGGCGACGGAATGCTCGACGGTCTTGGAGTCACTCCCGACACCGTGGATCTCTCCCAGCATCTCCGGCAAGGGCACGAGGCAGCGATAGGGATCGATCCGCGCCTGCCGCCCCTCGGTGGGCGCGTCTTCGCGGCGGTCGGCCAGCTCCTCAACCCGGTGCATCACACCCACGGTGAGCGGCTTGCCGCAGGCCGGGCAGCGCCCCTCCAGGCGCCGGGTCTCCGGCGGCTCCAGGCGGACGTTGCAGGCGCGGTGGCCGTCCAGGTGATACTTCCCCTCCTCGGGAAAAAACTCCACCGTGCCGCCGTAGCCCTCCCCTGTTTCGAGAGCGCCCCGGATCGCGAAGTAGTCGAGGTCGGTGTCGAAAGAGCAGGCCTCGCGCCCCAGCTTGGGAGGCGAATGGGCGTCCGAGTTGCTGACCAGGGTAAAACGGTCGAGGCTCGAAACGCGCCAGTTCATCGGCGGATCGGAGGAGAGCCCCGTCTCGACGGCGAAGATGTGCGGCGCGAGGTCGCCATAGCACTCCTCCACCGAGTCGAAGCCGGACTTCGAGCCCAGCACGGCGAACCAGGGCGTCCACACGTGGGCGGGCACGAGATAGGCGTCCGGCCCGCTCTGGAGAGTGATCTCCAGCAGGTGGCGGGAGTCGAGCCCCAGGATCGGCCGGCCGTCCGACGAGATGTTGCCGATCGCGCCCAGGCGTTCCCGGATACGGCCCGCGGTCTCCAGGCTGGCGGCGTAGAGGAGATGGTGGATCTTCCGCGTCCGTTCGCCCTTCTTGTAGATGGTCGAGATCTCGACCTCCAGCAGGAAGCGGACCGGGCCGTGGCACGAGGGCGGGAGCTGGCGCGCCACCTCGCGCTCGATCTCGGGCCGCAGACGGAAGAGGCCCGGCTCGGCCGGCAGGAGCTTCGTGCGGATCTCCTCCCACCAGGCGGGATGGGTGAAGTCGCCGGTTCCCACGACCGTGATCCCCTTGCGCCTCGCCCACAGGGCAAGATGCTCGAGATCCGCGTCCCGGCTCGTGGCCCGGGAGTATTTGGAGTGGACGTGGAGATCGGCGTAGAAGTGCACGGCATTGAATTACGGAACGGCGAGAACAGTACAACGGGTTCTTTGTTCTGTCCAGCCATGACGCAATGCAAACCGCGGTTACGGCTTTCGGCTCCTGGCGGCGGATCTCCGGACGGCATAGGCTTGGCGTCTGGGAGGAATCAAGCTCATGTACGACGTCCTCGTCATCGGCGCCGGCCCCGCGGGCCTGAGCGCCGCGCTGGTGCTCGGCCGTGCCCGCCGCCGGGTTCTCGTGTTCGACTCGGGACAGCCGCGCAACGCACCGTCGCCAGCCGCCCACACCGTGTTCACCCGCGACGGCACGCCGCCGATGGAGCTGCTGCGCCTCGGCCGCGAGCAGCTCCGGCCTTACGAAGGTGTGGAGGTCCGGGACTCGGAGGTGATCGACGCGGTCAGGAATGCCGACGGCAGCTTCGCCGCCGTGCTGGCGGACGGCTCCCGCGTCGCCGGCCGCAGGCTCCTGTTGACCACCGGCATGCTGGAGAAGCTGCCCGAGATCGACGGCATGCGCGAGCTGTGGGGAACGGGCGTGCTCCATTGCCCCTACTGCCATGGCTGGGAGGTGCGGGACCAGCCGCTGGGCGTCTATGGCCGGGGTGATTTAGCCCTGGATCTCGCCGGCATCCTGAGGGGCTGGAGCCACGATCTCGTGATCTGCTCGAACGGTCCCTCCGGGTTGACCGAGGAGGAGCGGCGCAAGCTTGCCCGCTACGGCATCGGCCTGCGCGAGGAGATCATCGTCCGTCTGGAGGGGCGCCCCGGGAAAGAGGACGGCACGCTGGAGCGGATCGTCTTCGCGGACGGCAGCGTCCTCCCCCGCCGCGCCCTCTTCGCCCGCCTCCCCCAGCAGCAGCACAGCGACCTCGCCGAGCGGCTGGGCTGCACACTGACCGACCGCCACCAGGTGGAGACCAATGCCGACGGCCAGACCTCCGTGCGGGGCGTCTACGCCGCGGGCGACCTCGCCCAGCCGAAGCAACAGGTCATCGTCGCCGCCGCGGACGGCGCCGTCGCCGCCATGGCCCTCAACTACGAGTTGCTGATGGAGGAGTTCGCCTGAAAGGGGCCTCCTACCGCGCCGCGAACCGCCGGACGAAGACGGCATTGGCGTACCGCTGCTCAAAGGCTCCGCCCAACCAGAGGACGAGCCACGAGTCCCCCGTCCAGGCCACGCTGCCCTGCCAGGTCTCCTCGTAGATGCCGCTGGCCGCGCTGTTTACATCCTCCGGGGGCCCCAGGTGCGAACCATGCGAATCGAAAAGCTGGAGCTGGAGCTTGAGATTGTCATCCGGACCTTGCAGCCAGAGCAGCAGAAGGTTTCCCACATCGTCGAACGCCATGGACTCCGGGAAATCGAGCCTGTCCCCCGTAACCGCCGGCACCCCGGGGCCCAGCGCCCTGCCTGCGGCATCGAAAAAGCTCAGGACGAGGCTGCGGAGGCTCATCCAGGCGACGACGAAGCCTCCGCCAGGAGCGGCAGCCACTGCGAAGATCGATCTGTCGCCGCCGTTCCCAAAGCCTTCGCCCACTGGGAGATCGTTGACGTCGAAGTCGGGCCCGAGAGGTTTGCCCGAGGGTGAGAATCGCCGCGCCCGCAACGTTTTCGCGTAGGAGCCGCCCGGCACGATTCCATACCAGACGGCCACGAAACCCCCATCGGCGACGGCCATGACGGATGCACGCGACGCGTCGACAGGCCGGCTGTTCAAACGCAGCTCTGGACCCGTCCGCCGGCCGGACGACGTGAGACGCCGGGCCGCGATGCCATGCGCGGAGCGCAACACCCAGCCGGCCATGAACCCGTTGCCCCGCACGTTCCAAACCCAGTCGGTGCCGGACCCGCCCAATGGAATCGGCTCGCCCTCAGCCTCGCCCTGCAGATTCAAGTGGCGCCGAAAGTAGTACGACTGGCTATCCGTATACAAGGACCAGAGCACGTCGAAACCCCTCGGGGTCGCCGTGACGGCTTCCACATACGGCGAACGCGACTGGGGCACCAACGTCACCGGCTGCTCGTCCGGGGGCTCGGCGCCGGCGGTGACGTAGCGATAGAAGAGCTTCCCCTTCGGCAAGGCCTCTTCATCCCAGGCGGCCACGTAGTCGCCTCCAGGCTGGACGGCCAACATGGGGCTGTCGGGAGACCTGTTGTGGGCCAGAAGAACCTCCGGACCGAGCGGCACCAGTCGGGCCGCGAGCTCGCGAGGGCCTGCCGCGCCAAGCCACGCCGCAGCGAGAAGGAGCTGAATGAGAGCGAAACGCATACCCTTCATTATGCTCCTCCAGCGGGAACTATTTCACTGCGCCGAGAACCGCCGGACGAAGATCGCGCTGGGCTCCAGATCGTCAACCTGGGCAGCCCAGGTGACGATCCACCAGGGGGCCCCGGGTCCCCCCGAGGCGACGCTGCCGGCGAAGGGCTCCAGGTAAGGGCCGCTGGCCGCGCTGGGTAGATCCCGCGGCGGACTCAAGGGAAGGCCCTGCCCGTTGAAGAGCTCGATCTGAAGATTGCCGCGGGGCGGGTCGCCGAGGATCTCGAACCACATCAGCAGCAGGTTTCCCCTCGGGTCGACCGCCGCGGAAAGCGGGGCGAAGGTGCCGTCGTGAATCACCGCCGGGACCTCGGGTCCCGACGCATGGCCCAGAGCGTCGAAGAAACGCAGGTAGAGCGTATTGCCGAGCGTCCAGGCCACCGCGAAGCCGCCGCTGGGAGTCGCCGCCACCACATAGTCCACGCCGAGGAGGGGAGCCGCTCCGTTCGCTCCCGCGGGCAGGGTGTTGATGTCGAAATCGATGCCCATGGGCTCGAAGGTGCCCTTGAACAGGCGCGCCCGCAGGACCGGCCGCGGCGTGGTTTCCGGAGGCGAAACGGTGGTGCCTCGAATCACTCCCACGAAGCCGCCCTTGGCGAGCGCCGTCACCGAGGGCGTCGGAGAATCCAGGGGCCGCACGTTGATGCGCCTCTCCTGCAGCGTCGGCACGCCGTTGGGCGATACCTTCCGCAGCTCGAAGGTTTTGATCAACGACGCATAGGAGCCGGCGACGAGCCCGTCGCCGGCCGTGAACCACATATAGGGCAGGTAAGGCTTGCCCACCCTCAGCGGCTTCGCGCCCAGCGGGGCACCATTCGCCGTCAGGTGGCGCGTGTAATAGGCCGGCGGCGCCGTGCCCGTGTTGTCTCTGACGTGCCAAAGCACGTCGTAGCTCTTCCCCACCCGGATGATGTCATCCACTTCCGGCCAGAAACCCTCCCCGCCCAGTAGGCGCTGCTCGCTGCTCGTCGGCTGGCTCGCGGTATTGAAATGACGCGCGAAGATGGAAGCTGGCTGGTTTCCACCGTAGTCCCATACGATCTCGAAGGTACCGTCGGGCATCACCGCCAGCTTGGGATTGCTGGGAAACTGATCGCCCGCAAGCGTGTCGACACGCACCTCCGGAGTGAGCGGTATCAGTTGAGCCATGGCCCCGCGGGGAGCCACCGCAGCCAGCCCTGCCGCGCCGAGAAGAAGGAAGAGAGCAAAACGGGTTCGGGTCATGAGCATCTCCTGTTGAGCAACCACTGATCGAGGCCAGGATATCGCATCGCAATATGGAGAGATGGAAGGATCTTGCTCTTTGCCGCCGCCTCCCTGGTTTGGGTGCGATCTTTGCAGCAAGCTCCAGGAGGGTACGCGGCAGAAACGCCATCTTTTCAGCGAAGGACGTAGAGACGTTCCCAGCCCGTCCACGACGCCCTCCGCAGTCCAATAACGGCGGGACGTCTCTGCAGCGGCGACAACCACCCGAAAGACGATGGAATCTACGACGGGGAGATACCGCCTCTTGTTCTCGGCCTTCCCGGTTCCTCGATACAAGATCCTTCCCCCGGCATGGGTTGAGACTGATCGGGTCGGGATTCCCGCCTCGGAGACGTCCCGCCGTCATGGGCCTGCGGTCGGTGAGGTGGACGGGCTGGGAGCGTCTCTACCCCCTCCGTGAAGACGGGAGGTGAGCGATGCCCCCAAGACCAGGCACACTCCGACTCGACGGTGAAGCACCCGGAGTGGCTGGCTTGACCTACCTGGGGAGCCGGTTTGCCGCCGGCTCCTCCTTTTTTAGATCTAGAAGCGCGGGGTGACTTAGCCCGACTTAGCCCTGAGGTCTCTGGAATGATGCCGTACCGCAGTTTGCCGCGCAGCCTTGACTACAGCACGAGGTGCAATCCGAGGAGCTGCAACCATCGCAGTAGTCACAGTTGCAGCCACTGATCTTCCCACAGGTCCCCCCGCAGGAACAGGATGTCGCCAACTGCTTGCCCCCCCTGCCCAACCCGAAATTCAACCACCGGGGCAAGCCGTCGTTCTGCTTCGCCGCGGTGGACGAATTTTTCAGATCGCAAGATCCGAAAATCGAGTCGAGACCTACCGAAGCCGTCTGAGTGACCTGGGTGGGCGCGTTGCCCTGAGGATGCTCGGACTTCGTGGAGGGATCACCCGCTCTCGCTGGCAGGGGAATAAAAGCCAGTCCCACTACCAATAACAGACCTGTTCTGAAGCTCTGCATTGCGGCTCCTCTTATGAGAAATGACGAGCTTGTAACCCGCCAAGGTCACTCGATTGCTGGGTTTGCGACTGTGCCTGCTGGAGTAAGGGCTTCTAGCTAGCTGCACTACATACCATACATATAGTAAAAATGCAATTTTTATTTCTCCCTCCACTTCAGGACGGCAACCCGCGCGCCATAGCGTTGGTCGCGCCTTCGCGCTGGGGTTGGCGTAATTTTTGCTTCTTTTTGCCTGTCGAGAGAGTTGCAGCCGGTGCCATCCCATCGATCCTCCACATGCCGGCACCGCCAAGATCTACAAGGAAGAACTCATGAAAACAACGCGCATCCTGTTCCTCTCGCTGGTCCTCCTGGGCGTTACCGCCGGGGCAGGATTCGCCGCCACCTCGGTGTCGGCAGGGATCCACATCGGTCCATCGGGTCAGGCCTCGGTGGACATCGGCTTCTTCTATGACGACTTGGCAAGCTATGGAAATTGGGTCGAGCGGCCCAACTACGGCTGGGCCTGGAGGCCGCGCACCGTGGCGAGCTCCTGGCGCCCCTATCAGGCCGGCCACTGGGTGTGGACGGACGAGGGCTGGACCTGGATTTCGGACGAGCCCTACGGCTGGGCGACCTATCACTATGGCCGCTGGTACGACGATCCCGACTACGGCTGGGAATGGATTCCCGGCAACGAATGGGCTCCGGCCTGGGTCGCCTGGCAGGAGAGTAACGACTATCTCGGTTGGGCTCCCCTGCCGCCGTCGGTCGATTTCCGGCCCGGCATCGAGCTGAACGTCTCGCTCGGGTACGACGCCTACGTCTTCGTGCCGGAGCGCCAGTTCCTGGCTCCGCGGCTCAACGCCTACTTCGTGCCGCGGGCCGACTGCGAGAGGATCTACCGCTCCGGCCGCAACATTACGCGCTACAACGTCGTCGGCAACCGGGTGTTCAACCAGGGTGTGCAGGTCGACCGTCTCCAGCGGGTGGTCGGACGTCCCGTGCCCCGCTACCAGATCGCCGACCTGAAGGCCGATCAGCGGCATCAGGGAGCCCGGGTGGCCCAGAACCGGGTCGCGATCTTCCGCCCCCAGGTCGATAAAGCGCAGGTGGCGCCGCCTCCCAGCCGTCCGATCGCGAGGCGTGCCGTGTTGACGGGAGCCGCCGCGACAGCCGCCGTCGCAGCCCATCGCGCGAACCGGGCTCCAGCCACCGCCCAGGGGCAGCCGGGGCCGCAGGCCACCGCGCGTCAACAAACGAAAGAGGAGCGTCGGCGGATCGCCCAGGCACCGCCGAGCTCGAAGGTGAAGCCGCCGGTGCCGCAGGCTCAGCAGCCACCGGCGGCACAGCAGGAAGCCCGGCAACAGAAAAACCAGCAGCGGCAAGCCGAGCGCCAGGCGGCCCAGCAGCAGGGTGAGCAGCAGAAGGCGCAGCGCCAGGCGGCTCAGCAACAGAGGAACCAGCAGCGGCAAGCCGAGCGGCAGGCCGCCCAACAGCAGGGCGAGCAGCAGAAGGCGCAACGTCAGGCGGCTCAGCAGCAGCGGGCAGAGCAGAGGCGGGAGCAAGCCCAGCAGCCGCGTCAGCAGCGCCAGCCCGAGCGGCAGGCCGCACCTCGGCCGCCGAAAAACCAGGACCGCAACCAGGGCAAGCCTCCCGGCAAACCCCATGACGAGAAGCAGAAACCCCCACCGCAGTAGGTGTTTCCCTAAAAGATCTCGATCAAAGAGCCCGGCGATTCGCCGGGCTCTTTTTTTCTCAGAGGGTGTCTCGAAAATGGTTGATGACGACGCCTACGTCGCCAGGGATTGAAATCGCCTGGCTACCCTCTGTAGTCCCCTACGGGACACGGGAAGAACGAATCAGCAGTCCCGGAGGGGACAAGCGTCGGTAGCCAGGCGATTTCAATCCCTGGCGACGTAGGCGTGGCTGTCGCTCTTTCGAGCCACCCTCTCAGGCAGGGCCGTCCCCTACCCGCCGCAGCCCCGTCCTCTCCCCCGGTCTTCGCCCTCTATTCCCCTGGTAAATCGACCAGGCACGGTTTTTGCCTTTACTCCTTCCCCGAGAGCAGTCGCGGTGCCCACCCCCATAAACCCCTAACTCTGGCATCGCGGAACGCAACGAGGTGACTTATGAAAACTACACGGATCATGCTTCTCGCTGCCGTCCTCCTGGGCGCCCTGCCGGCGATGGGCTCCGCCGCGACTTCGATCTCGGCAGGTCTGCACATCGGGCCCTCGGGCCGGGCCAACGTGGACGTCGGCTTCTTCTATGACGACCTCGCCTCCTACGGGAACTGGGTCCAGCGCCCGCGGTACGGCTGGGTGTGGACACCCCGCGTCGCCGTTGCATCGTGGCGCCCCTATCAGTACGGTCACTGGGTCTGGACCGACCTCGGCTGGACCTGGGTCTCGGACGAGCCCTTCGGCTGGGCGACCTATCACTATGGCCGCTGGTACGACGACCCGGACTACGGCTGGGGCTGGGTCCCCGGCGATCAGTGGGCTCCGGCCTGGGTCGACTGGCAGGCGGGCAACGACTACGTCGGCTGGGCTCCTCTGCCACCGTCGTACGACTACAGCCCCGGGGTCACCGTCAGCCTGAATCTCGCGCCCGCCGACTTCATCTTCGTGCCGCAGAACCGGTTCCTGGAGACGCGTCTCGTCGGCTTCGTGGCCCCGCGATGGGAGTGTGACCGCATTTATCGCGGCACCCGCAGCTTCACCCGCTACGACCGCTTCAACAACCAGGTCTTCAACGCGGGCTTCCCGGTCGACCGCGTACAGCAGTGGACCGGCCGCCGCGTGCAGCGCTATCAGGTCGGCGATCTGGGCTGGAACCAGCGGCATCAGGGAGGGCGGTTCGCGCAGAACCGGGTCGCCTTCTTCCGTCCGCAGGTAGAGAGAGCGCGGGTCGCCGCGCCGTCGGGCCGTCCGATCGCGCGCCGCGCGGTGCTGGCCGGAGCGGCCGCCACGGCCGCGGTCAGGGCTCACCACGCCTTCCGTGCCACCCAGACGAATCAGGTGAACCGTCAGTCGCAGGCCCAGCTTCGCCAGCAACAACGAGCCCAGCGTCAGGCCCAGATCCAGGGCCAGGCGCTGAACCGCCAGCAACTACGCGCCCAGGGCCGCCAGCAGCGGCAACAGGCTCAACAGCAGGCACGCCTCCAGGGGCAGCAGGGTCGTGGACAGCGCCAGGCGCAGAGACTGCAGCTCCAGCAGGATCGCCAACTGCAGCGTTCGCAGCGCCAAGCCCGGACACTGCAGCTTCAGCAGGGCCGCCAGCAGCAGCGGCTCCAGCGCCAGCAGCAGCAACAGGCTCAGCAGGGGCGCCAGCAAATGCGCTTCCAGCGTCAGCAGCAACAGCAGGCTCAACAGCAGGCGCGCCAGCAGCAGCGGTTCCAACGCCAGCAGCAGCAACAGGCTCAACAGCAGGACCGTCAGCAAATGCGCTTCCAGCGCCAGCAGCAGCAACAGTCCCGCCAGCAGGCCCGGGCCCAGTGGCAACAGCAGCGCCCGCCTCGGCAGCAACAGCAGGCCCGCCAACAGGCTCGCCAGCAACGCCAGGGAAACCCGGGACAGCAGGGTCAGGGCCGCAACCACGGCCGGCAGCGGCCTCCGCAGTAGACCTCCGGCTTCCCTATCCTTCACCCTTCTGATACCAGGAGCCCGGCCATCCGGCCGGGCTCCTTTTCCCATCTACCGCTCCCACGCCGAATCGGGCTAGAGTCCCGCTGGCCGCCGCGGCGGCAACCGAACAGGAGACTCTCCATGCCGACTGATGCGGCGTTGCTCGCCGGTGTTCCCTTCTTCCAGTACCTCGACGACGAGGAGCGCGAGGTCCTCGCGCAGCAGCTCGACGCCGTGAGCCTGCCGGCGGGCCAGCTCGTCTTCCAGGTGAACGACCCGGGCGGCACGATGTTCGTCATCCGCACCGGCAGCGTCGAGGTCTTCTTCAAGGACGACACTGGCGAGCGCATCGTGCTCGAGACGCCGGGGCCGGGCGAGGTGTTCGGCGAGCTCTCCTTCCTCGATGGCGGCGGGCGTAGCGCCTCCGTGCTGGTGGTCGAGGATCTTGAAGCGCTGGCGGTGGACCGCGACGACCTCGATCACCTGTTCCGCATTCACCCCGAGGCCGGGCTGGACGTCATCACGGCGATGGGCAACCGGCTGCGCCGCACCGTCCAGTTGCTGCGGCACACGGCGTCGCGCAACGTCAACCTCGAAGTGGAGGACCGGCGCACGAAGGTCGAGAAGGCGGCGGACTGGATCGCCGCGTTCTCGGGCAGCATCGCGTTCCTGATGATCCACATCGTCGTCTTCGCGGTGTGGATCCTGCTCAACGTCGACTGGCTGCCCGGCTGGAAGCCGCCGATGTTCGATCCCTTCCCCTTCGGGCTGCTCACCATGGTGGTATCGCTCGAAGCGATCATCCTCTCGGTCTTCGTGCTCCTCAGCCAGAACCGCCAGGCCTCGAAGGAGCGCATCCGGGGCGACATCGAGTACGAGGTCAACCTCAAGGCCGAGCTCGAAATCGCGCACCTGCACGAGAAGATGGATCGCCTGCACGAGGAGGCCCTCGGGCGCCTCGACGAGATCCAGCGGCTCGTCAAGGCGCCCGCAGGCCGCGGCTAGTGGCAGGGGTAGGGCCCGATCACGTTGTAGTAGGTGAAGTCATGGCCGGTCCTATGGACACACACATCGGGCCGATGGACGCGTCATTTCAGCCGATGGACGCACACATCGTGACGATGGACACGGCACTTTAGCCGTTGGACCTGTAAATCGCGACGATGGACACACATATCGGGCCGATGGACGTGTCATTTCAGCCGATGGACGCACACATCGCGCCGGTGGACACGGCACTTTAGCCGTTGGACCTGTAAATCGCGACGATGGACACACACATCGGGCCGATGGACGTGTCATTTCAGCCGATGGACGCACACATCGCGCCGATGGACGCGTCCATTCCGCAGATGGACCTGTCCATCGCGGAAAAGTGTGTGTCCATCGGGCCGATGTGAGTGTCCATCGCGAGAAAGTATGTGTCCATCGGGCCGATGGACGCGTCCATTCCGCGGATGGACCTGTCCATCGGGAGAAAAAGCGTGTCCATTGACCGCGAGACGCAGAGGTGGGCCCCCCCTGGGAGTGCCGGCGCTCCCATCTGGCGCCGATCGGTAACGGGAACGCGGGGAAGGTCCTCGGACTCGGACAGGATGCGGAGATCAAGTCAGGACCCTGGCCGGAACGAATCCATATTCATTGCCGCAGATTCATTCCCAATCAGTCAGGGTCCTGACGTATTCTTAACCGCCGAACCTAACGAAATACATTACGGCAACTTCGAGGCTCCAAAGGGCTGGCGAGGCCTCCTCTTGCCGTCACGGGGGCAGAGCAGATACAGTCTCAGACAGAAACTCGATGAGCGATCTGTCCCCGGTTGTCCCTGTGCCCTCGTCCGCGCTTCCCGGGGCGGAACGAGACCTCCTGCCACCGCCCTGGGTCGGCGATCTGCTTGGTCAGAGCGATCGTTTCCGGCTCGCGAGCGTCAGGGTGCCCGGCGCCACGGCACTGGACCGGGTGGCGTTCCACGACGCCACCGTCCACGCCTACCGGCGGCTCGAAGCCGAGCTGCGCGGCGGCCAGGCGCTCCATCCCGTGCGGCTGTGGAATCACATCCCCGGCATCCACGACGCCCTGGGCGATGGGCTGGACCGCTACCGGGTCTTCAACGCCGGCCGCTTCGAGGCCCTCTCCCAGTGGTACGGTGGCAACGAGAGCTTCGATACCCGCGTCGCCTCGGCTTCGGGAGTGGGTCACGACGGCGAGGATCTGGTCGTTCACTGCCTCGCCGCCGATCGCCCCGGCCGGCCGGTGGTCAACCCGCGGCAGATCGCGCCCTACCGCTACTCGTGCAAGTTCGGCCCCAAACCCCCCTGCTTCGCCCGCGCCACCGTGATCCAACCGGACGATGGTGCGCCCCTGGTGCTGGTCGGCGGCACCGCCAGCATCGTGGGCGAGGAGTCCGTGCACCCGGGCAACCTGGCGCGGCAGATGGAGGAAACGCTCACTAACCTCGGCGTTCTGCTGGGCGAAGCCGCCGGCAAGCCGGCGTCGCCGGTATCGCTGGAGACCTTCCGCGAGCTGCGGGTCTATCACCCGGACCTGCGGCAGCGGCGCGAGTTGCGCCGCCTGCTGGAGGAGGCCGTCGGTCGCCGGGTGCCCATCGAGTGGGTGCGCGCCGACCTCTGCCGGAGTGAGCTCCTGGTCGAGATCGAAGGTGTCGCGGGGTTGGCAACTTAACGTGTCTGGAAGTTTCCCCCGCCCAAGGCCCTCACTCCCCCAGCCCCTCTCTCCCATCCTCCCCCCCGCCTGACGGGAGAGAGGGGAGCCGGAAGGCCAACAAAGGCGGAGTTGCTTCTGGCTGTTCTCCCTCTTCTCCCGGCGGACGGGGGGGAGGATGGGAGAAGAGGGCCGGGGTGATGAGGGTCTTGGGCGGGGGCGCTCCCGAGGCGTCAAGGTTAGCGCCAATGCCGTCCTCTACCCGCCGCTCGCCGCCGCCAGACGTGGGACGACCGTGCGCCGGCGCTCCCCCACCTGCTGGCGCCACATCGCGTAGTAAAGTCCCTTCTGCTCCACCAGCTCGTCGTGGTGGCCGGACTCGACGATCCGCCCATGCTCCAGGACGTGGATGGTGTCGGCGTGGAGCACCGTCGACAGGCGGTGCGCGATGAGGATGGTGATCACCTGGCTCGACGCCACTTCGCGGATCGTCTCGGTGATCTCCTCCTCGGTCAGCGAATCCAGCGAGGACGTCGCCTCGTCGAAAACCAGCAGGCGGGGCCGGCGCAGCAGCGCCCGCGCGATCGACAGCCGCTGCTTCTCGCCGCCGGAGACCTTGACGCCGCCCTCGCCGATCACCGTGTCCAGCCCGCGGTCGGCGCGCGCGAGCAGGCTGTCGCAGGCGGCCTTCTTCAGCACCTCCAGACACTCGGCGTCGGTGGCCGCGGGATTGACGAACAGCAGGTTCTCGCGGATCGAGCCGGAGAAGAGCTGCGTGTCCTGGGTCACGAAGCCGATCTGGCCCCGCAGCTCGTCGAGGTCGAGGGCCGTGCCGGGCTTGCCGTTGTAGAGGATGCGCCCGCTCTTCGGTCCATAGAGGCCCACGAGCAGCTTGACGAGCGTCGTCTTGCCGGAGCCCGAGGGTCCCACGAAGGCCACCGTCTCGCCGCGCTCGACCTCGAAGGTAACGCCCGAGAGGGCCGGGGCCGAGGCGCTCTGGTGAGTGAAGCTCACGTCCTCGAACGCCAGGGTGTTGAGATCTCCCAGGGCCAGCGGGCTCACCGGCTTCGCCTCGATGGGGATGTCGAGGATGGTCTGGAAGGTCTCGAGCGACGCCTCGGTCTCGCGGTAGGTGTTGATCACCGTCCCCAGCTCCTGGAGCGGCCCGAAGATGAAGAACGAGTAGATCCAGAGCGAGAAGAACTGTCCGATCGAGATCTTCTGCACGAAGATCAGGTAGAGCATGAGGAAGAGGATGGAGGTGCGCAGGGCATTGACCGCCGTGCCCTGGATGAAGCTCAGGAACCGCAGCGAGCGCACCTTGCGCAGCTCCAGGCGCAGGATCTTGTCCGTCGTGGCGTTCAGCCGCCCGATCTCCTGGCGCGCCAGGCCCAGGCTCTTGACGAGCTCGATGTTGCGCAGCGACTCGGTGGTCGCCCCCGCCAGCGCCGTGGTCTCGGCGACGATCACCTTCTGGATTTTCTTGATCCGCTTCGACAGCACCGAGCTCAGGACCCCGAGCACCGGGATGGTGAGCAGGAAGACCGGCGCGATGATCCAGCTCACCGTGAAGGCGTAGACCATCACGAAGATCACCCCGACCAGCGTCGTGAACAGGGTGTTGACGGCCGTGCCGATGAGCTTTTCGACGTCGGCGCGCACCTTCTGGAGCTTGCCCAGCGTCTCGCCGCTCCTCTGGTCCTCGAAGAGCTGGTAGGGCAGCTCCAGAGAATGGCGCACGCCGTCCGAGTAGAGGTCCGCCCCCAACCGCTGGGTGACCACGTTGACGAAATAGTCCTGGAAGTTCTTGGCCACCCGCGAGACGAAGGCGGCGCCGACCGCGGCCGCGAGCAGCACGCTCACCCCCCGGAAGAACTGGCCGGTCGTGTACTCGCGGTAGCGGGTGGCGTACTGGTCGATGACGTGGCGGAAGATGAGCGGATCGAGCAGCGAGAAGATCTGGTTGACCGCCGCCAGAACCAGGGCGAGGACGACGAGCGTCCAGTAGCGGCGCAGGTAGGAGTAGAGGAGTCGCATAGACCCTCAAGTCTACCGGATC
>Ga0134121_10001408_pt1 | contig 22683 bp, 18 predicted proteins | sample KB301_FD_96463 | JGI IMG/M metagenome (GOLD analysis project Ga0134121, IMG submission 96463) | Terrestrial soil microbial communities without Nitrogen fertilizer from Kellogg Biological Station, Michigan, USA - KB3-0-1 | ecosystem: Environmental > Terrestrial > Soil > Unclassified ... | reverse complement strand
GCGCGCGGGCGATCTGCTGCGTGCGCGGCTGCTGGAGGTGTACCGTGCGTGAAGAAACACCTGAGCCAATGGATGAAGTGCTGGGCGCGCTCGTACAGCGCCTGCAAGTGATGCCGGCGAGCGATCCGCAGTCGCGGGCCGCGATTCTCGCGCGCGTGCGCGGGCGCCGGCAGTCCCCGTGGCGTGCGACGCTCGCGTGGGCGTGGCAGCCGTCAGTGCCCGTGCTGGCCGCGGCGGCCGTCGCCGTGATCACGCTCGGGATCGGCTACGGGAGTCGTGTGCTCGTCGAGCCGTCGAGCGCCGTGACCCTCGCGAGCGAGCAGCCCGCAACGACGGGGGCCACCGCGACGACCGTGGCGAACGACATCAGCAGCGCACGCGCCGTCCCGACGCAGTTCGTGTTCGAAGCACCTGGAGCAAACCGTGTAGTCCTCGTTGGTGACTTCAACGGATGGGATGCCGCGAAGGCGACGGTGCTGCAGGATCCTGAGCATCGCGGCGTGTGGGAAGCGACGGTGCTGCTGCCACCCGGCAGGCACACCTATGCGTTCTACGTCAACGACTCTCTCATGAAACTCGACCCGCGTGCGCCGAAGACCGAGGATCCTGATTTCGGCCGCGCGAGCTCGGTGGTGCTGGTAACCCGATGACACGTTCTCTCATTCGCAGCGGCGCCGCGGCCGCGCTCGCGCTCCTCGCGTTGCATGGAGGGTCGGTTGCCCATGCGCAGCAACCGCGCACGACCGATCCCGCATCCGTTCCGGAGCTCAAAACGGAATTCGACCGCGCGGCGAAACTCGGACTGAACGCCGAAATCCTCGTGGCCAAGGCGCGCCAGGGATATCTCGGCGCCGCGTCGACCGGGAAGATCCGGAGCGTGGTGCACGCGTACACCGACCGCCTCGTTGCGGCGCGCGACGCACTCGCTCCCGTTCATGACGACGCGGAACTGGTGGCCGGTGCCGAGGTGATGCAGAAGGATGTGCCGGCAAGCGTGCTTCGCACGCTGCGCGCCGCACAGCGAACGCAGTCACTCGTGGTGGCGATCGGTGCCCTGCAGGACCTCGTCGAGATCCGCGGTGTGTCCGTCAAGCAGGCCACCGACATGGTGCTGACGATGGTCAAGAATCACGCAACTGATACACAGATTGCATCCGTTGGACAAAAGGTGCAGGAAGACGTTGCACTGGGGCTTGCGCCGTCACTGGCTATGGAAGTCCGTTTAAAGGGTGTGCTCTCGCTCCCGCAGGGTCCGGCCGCGAGCCCTCAGCTCGCGCCTAACCGCCGGCAGTAAGGCCCTTCGGGGGCTGACGATCGCCGCCGCTCTTTCAGCGGCGGCGACGACCGCGACCGCGCAGACCGATTGGCGCGCGGACGCCGCACTCACACGCATTCATCCCGCGGGGCTCCTCTGGAGCTCCGCGCTTTCTTTGTCTGCCCTGGCGCAGCAGCAGGTGGGTATGGTAACGCCGCTGCTGAGCGGTGCCCTGACTGCCGCGGGTGACAGCGTTGCCGCCGCGCAGCTTGCGATGGGCGCGCGCGTGGTGCCGCCGTGGAGCGATCGCATGCCCGTCGATGTCGGTGCAATCATCGCGCTGTATGGCATTGCGGCCGGAGACCGCGGACAGGCGCGCACGCTGTACGTACGGCAGCAGCGGCTGTACGATCGTGCGGGACTCTGGATCGGTGCGGCGCTCTCGCAGATCGATCGCGCGACGACGCTCAGCTCGAACAACATCGACGCGGGGGTATGGTTGGTGCGCGGACGTGCGCGATTCACCGCAACGCTCGCCACCACGTCGACCAACGACCAGGCGGTCTTCGTCAACACCGGCTTCACGCCGAACCCCTTCGCGTCCGCCGTTCGCGTGGCCGACGCGTCGCTGGGAATCGAGTACGTCCGCGAGCATCTGGATATCGATGCAACGGCAGGCGCGCGGTTTTCCGTTCGGGACATTGATGGCTCGCGCGGGTTCGCGTCCGCGTCGCTCGGCTGGCGACTCTCGCGCATTTCGCAGATCGTGATTTCGGGAGGAACCCAGCTCGCCGACCCGCTCCGCGGTACACCCCAATGGAAATTCGTGTCGGCGGGGATTCGGTTCGCGAACCTTCGGCCCCCAGAGGGTATCCCCGCCGGCCGCCGCGGTCCGGTTGTCGACGTGGTGCGAACGGACAACGGCATGGTCCGCGTGAGCGTGGCGACCCTGCTTGCGGCGCAGCAGGTCGAGATCACCGGTACGCTCACGAAATGGTCGCCGGTCGCGCTCCAGCGCGCGGGCGACGGCTGGGAAATTACGTTCGCTGCGCCTCCCGGACTCCACCGCGTGCAGATTCGTGTGAACGGGGGGGAGTGGCGCGTGCCGATCAATCTTCCGGCGGCGCGCGACGAATTTGGCGGGCGTTCCGGTGTCATTGTGCTGCCCTGATACTCTTTTTCAAACCGACCATGGCCAAGCGAGCAGCAAAGAGGACAGCGAAACAGTCAGCGCCGGCGGAGCGAAAGCCCGGCGAGAAGCGTTACTGGCTCCTCAAGCAGGAGCCGACGGACTTTTCGTTCGATGATCTCTGGAGCTCCAAATCGCGTACCACCAACTGGGAGGGCGTGCGCAATTTTCGCGCGCGCAATTTCCTGCGCGACGAGATCAGGAAGGGCGACCTCGCGTTCTTCTATCATTCGAACGCCAACCCGTCGGCCGTGGTCGGCGTTGTCGAGATCGTGCGCGACGGCTACCCCGACACGACCGCGTTCGACAAGAAGAGCGATTACTACGACGAGGATTCCGATCCCGCGTCGCCGCGCTGGTTCCAGGTCGACGTGCGTGCCGTTGAACGTCTTCCGCGACCAGTGTCACTCGAGGAGATCAAGAAGACGCCCGCGTGCAAGAACATGATGCTGATCCGGATCTCGCAGCTCTCAGTGCAAGCTGTTACTGGTCCCGAGTGGGAAGCAATCAGCAAATTGGCGAGGTCCTGAATCCACGTCTGTGGACTGCAGTTGAGTGTCAGAGCCGATCAAGCCGTTTGAGCAGCTGAATCTGCCCGGCGTGATAGAGATCGTGTGCCGTGATGCCCGAGACGAGCTCGGCAACGCGGTACTTTCCGCCCTGCCGTCGCTCGCGCAGCTGGCGTGAGTTGAGCGTCACCAGCGCGGTTCGCAGCGCGCGGTGCGTCTCTTCGAGCAGCGCCACGTCGGCGCGCCACTGCGCCTCGCCGCCGTCGCCGGTGCGCGGAAACCAGTTCGATCCTTTGAGCGCGAACGAGCCCCGCCTGGCGCGCGTGAGACGGCGCAGCACCGTGTATTTCCAGTACGCGCAGTGCACCACGATCTCCCAGGCGTTGTGGCGTCCGCGTGCGGGGCGGCGCGCGGCATCCCGGGCGGACATGCCGCGAATGGAACCGCGGAGATTCGTGCCGTGCCACGACCGCGTATCGTAGGCTTCGTCGTACGCGGCGACGAGCGCGCGCGCCGCCGGGTCGCGGGGAGTTACGCGCGTTGCTCGCGCCATATCTCGTCTCCAAGCGCGGCCGTGCCCTCGACGAGCGCGTCGATATCCGCGTCGGTCGTGCGGTGGTTGGTGTTCGCGGCGCGGATCGCGTACCCGCGCGGCAGCGTTGTCGCGCTGGGCAGGGCGATCGCGCGCTCCTGCAGGCGGAACAGGATCTCCCGGTTCACGGCGTCGAGCTGCTCCGCGCTCAGCCCCGGCCTCGTCCAGCGCAGATTCACCACATTCAGCGGCACTGGGGCCAGCAATTCGAGCGACGGATGCGCCTCGACGAGCGCGGCGCACCGCTGCATCTGCGCAATGTTGCGCGCGATGTGCGCACCCCACGCGTCGACACCGACCGCGCGAAGGGTCATCCACGCCTTGAGCGCCTTGAAGCTGCGTGACAACTCGATCCCCCGGTCCGCATAGTAGAACCCGAGGTTCGCCGTTGCACCGCGCGTCTCGACCTGGAGGTACTCCGCCTGCACGGAGTACGTCGACAGGAGGTCCGCGTCGCGCCGGATGAGCGTGACCGCGATATCGAACGGAAGGTATCCCCACTTGTGGAGATCGAACGCGAGGGAATCCGCGCGCTCCATGCCGCGAACGATGTGCGCGTGATCGCGCGAGAGCGCGACCAGCGCGCCGAACGCGCCGTCGATGTGATACCAGAGCTTCTCGCGCTGGCAGAGATCGGCGAGGGCGACGAGATCGTCCGTTGCGCCCGTATTCACCGTCCCCGTCGTTCCACAAACGCAGAAGGGCCGGTGGCCCGCCGCGCGGTCGTCCGCGATCATCCGTTCGAGCGCCGCCACGTCGATCTCGAACGCGTCGTTCACCGGCACGCGGCGAAACGCCGTGCTGCCGAGCCCCAGCATTTCGCAGCCCTTCTTGAGCCATCCGTGCGTTTCCGTGCTGCCGTACACGAGCAGGCGGGGATGCGAACCCTGAAGTCCGTCGCGCCGCACATCGAAACCCGCGTTCGCGTTGCGCGCCACGTTGAGGCCGATCACGTTCGCCATCGATCCGCCGCTTGAAAGAATGCCGCCGGCGCCGGAGGGAAAACCCAGCAACTCGGCGAACCACGCGATCACCTTCTGTTCCACGAGCACGGGTGCCTGATCGAATCCTCCCACGTTCGGATTGAGACTCGACGCGAGATAGTCCGCGACGGACGCGAACGGCGTGCCGTTCCCGCGCACCCATCCCCATGAGCGCGGGTGAAGATTGCCGCTCGGGTAAGGCCGAACGAGCTCCACGAATGCGCGATACGCGTCGTCTTCGCCGAGTCCCGTGCGCGGAACGGGCTCGTCCGTGATGGCGTCGCGCACACGCTGCGGCATGGTGTTCCAGACCTTCGCGTCGGCGATTGTGCGCACGTGCTCGAGCGTGTCGTCAACCACCCGGTGAGCGAAGTCGCGGAAGCGTGTCCAGTCCTGCGGATCCAGTGGGATACTCACGTGAGGGCGGGGAAAATGATGCTGAGACAGCTCACGCCACCCTCGGCTTTCTCGAATTCCGACAGCGGCGTGGACCGCACGGCAAAGTCCAGCGACAGCAGCGAAACCGCCGTGCGCGGATTCGTTTCGGAAACGATGATCGTGCCACCGACCGTCGCAAAGTCCGCGCCGAACGGTTCCTGCGGAGGACTCTCGACGAGGGCAAAGTCGGACAGCGCGCCGGTCTCGAGCCATGCCGGGTTCACGAACAACCGGCCGTCGGGGAGCGCGCAGCACGCGCTTTTGAGATGCAGGCAGTCCCGGAGGCCGACGCGATCCACCCGATACCCGAACGGTCGCACGATGTCCTGCAGCAGACGCGCGCCGTCGGCGTTCGTGCGCGCAGACGCGCCCACCAGAATGCGCTTTCCGGTGACGACCACGTCGCCGCCGTCGAGCGTCCCGGGTGCCTCGATTCGCTGAACGGGCCTGAACGCCGCGAGCACGGGCTCGATACCGGCCGGTTCGCCCCGCCGGGAGTCCGCGCCGGGGCGCGCCATGACCGCGACCTCGTCCAGCACGAGCGCCGTGTCCTCGACGAACACGCCGTCCGGATACTCGCGGTTGACGTCGACCATGATGACGCGTGCGCCGAGCTCGCCAAGCAACCCGCAGTACGCCGCGTGTTGTCGTAGTGCGAGCGGCATGTCGATCTCCGTGCGCGACACGAATGAGCGCTCGCCCTGTTCGAGCGCCGCGGGCGGCGTGTGGGTAATGGCGATGAATGGCACGTTCCTACATTATGCGAGTGGCGATGCGCGTGACCAGCGTCCCCGGGAGAATGTCGTGATGCACCGAGTGCATGGAAGAGCGGTGGCGTGTCTGCTCGCGGTGGCCGCGGTGGCGGGGTCTGCTGCCGCGCAGCGCATCCCGGACCGGCTGGCCGACACGACGTTCTGGCGGATCGTCAGCACGTTCTCCGAGCCGACCGGTTCGTTCCCGTCGGACAACTTCGTGTCGAACGAGAACGAGTGGCAGTACGTGATTCCCGGCTCCCTGAACCGCGTGAGCACGAACGGTGCCTACATTGGCGTCGGACCGGAGCAGAATTTCACGTACATCGCGGCGTTCAGCCCGCGCATCGCGTTCATCTGCGACATCCGCCGTCAGAATCTGGACGAGCATCTTCTGTACAAGGCGCTCCTCGAGATGTCGCGGGACCGCGCCGAGCTCCTCTCGTTGCTCTGGTCGCGCGCGAGGCCGGACGGGCTCGACAGCTCGTCGACTCCGGCGGCGCTTGCCGATGCGTTCGCCAGAGCTGTCGCGGACACCGCGCTCGAGCGTGCCACGCTTGCGTCGGTGCTGCACCGTCTTGTGAACGACCACGGTTTCCTGCTCACGGCCGACGACACCACGGGCGTCCGTAACGTGCTCGGCGCGTTTCGTCTCGCGGGCCCCGGCATCAGCTATTCGTCCGGCGTGCAGATCTTTCGCATCATTACGTCCGGCGACACGACGTTCCGGACGGTGAGCGCGCCCGCGAACACGCGCGCAAGCGGATTCGTGAGTTTTGCCAGGCTCATGCTCGAGGACGACGGAGCCGGCACGAATCGCGGATGGCTCGGCAGCGAGGCGGCGTTCCGGCGCGTGAAGGAATACGAAGAGCGAAATCTCATCGTGCCGGTCGTCGGCGACTTCGCGGGTCCGAAAGCGCTCCGGACCGTCGGCGAGTATCTGCGCGAGCACGACACGCGCGTCAGTGTGTTCTATACGTCGAACGTCGAAGAGTATCTGTTCCGCGATCCGGGCAACTGGAAAAAATTCTACGCGTCGGTCGCGACGCTCCCGACCGATTCGTCGAGCATGTACATCCGGTCCGTCTCGATCACGCGCCAGGTGATGCCACGAAAGGCGAGCTCGATTCTCGCGCAGACGACGTCGTCCATGGATGGACTGACGCGGGCGTTCGCCGCGAACCACATCGCGTCGTACTACGACATCATCGCGCTGCGGGATCGCTGAAGAGCTTCTTCAGCTCCTGCACGAAGTTGAGCACGATGGTGATGGGCGGCAGGTTGCGCACATCGCCCGTGGCCGATGCGCGCATCACGAACGAGGAGTCGCCGGGCATCACGCTGTAGCCGCCGCGCAGATTGATGCCCGTCAGGACTGGATGGATGTCGCTGACGACCAGATCGGCGCCCGTGCCGCTGACCTGTGCCGCGAAGAGCGTGTCGCTGTCGATCGCCTGCCCGGATACCGCGTAGAAGAGCGTTCGTCCATCATGCGACCATCGCGGCACGCCGCCCACATTGAGCGAAGCCTGCCGCCGGGTACTTCCGTCGACGGGACTCACGTACACCTGTGTGACACCGTTCGCGGTGCTCACGTACGCGAACAGTTTGCCGTTCGGGTTCACGGCGGGACCTTGCTCCGCGGAATCCGTTGCGATCACCCGGGTGAGCGCATTCGGTGCGGCAAGAGAGAGCAACATCACATCACCCGACGGACCCTGGGGAAAGCCTCCGCGGCCAGGCCCGCCCCTGCCTCCCCGTCCGCGCCCCGGCTGCTGTCCGCGTCCGTCAGGCGGGCCGCCCGGACCACGCCCACCCCCACCGCCACCCCCACCCCCACCCCCACGTCCCTGCAATCCGCCGCAGCCACCGCCACCAACCTGAATGAGCGCGCGTCCGCCGGTGGGGAACCAGCTCGCGCACGCAACGAGCCCGCTATCGGCCGTGCGTGTCACGATGGTCACCGGAGTCGTGAGCCCGTCGAATGAGCGGCGCATCAGCGTCGACGTGAACGGCGTGTCCGCGCTGAATTGCGCATAGGAGATGTCTTTCCCGCCGGGCATCCACGCGGGATAGTTCGCGCGCAGACTCGACGGAAGCCGCGACATCGGACCAGCCGGCAACTCGTAGACCCAGATATTGGAAACTGCCTGCACCGAGCTGCCCGGCGTCGGAATCGGAGTGCCGGTCGCCGCGAAACGGCGTCCGTCGGGCGACACCGAAAACGACGAGAAGCGCAGCGAGTCAGACACGTTCGCAAGCGTGCGGGGGGCAGTGCCGCCCAGGGTCCGCACCTCGATGCCCACATCGCCGACATCCAGGCCGGCGCGATACGCGAGCACGGTGGCGCTCGTCGCGAGCATCGAGATGTCGGACGACGCTTCGACGTAGGGCACCGCGGGTTGCCTGAACGCGAGGCTCTTTGTGTCGATCGCCGCGGCCATGAGGTATGACCCGCTCGCGAACAGCACGTACTCGGGCGGAACGAACCGGATTTGCGGGCCGCCGGATCCAAGCGGCTTCCACGTTTTCGCGCCGAGGTCGAAAGCGGCGATGGACGGGATACCGTTCTTCGAGAGCGAGGCGATGAGTCCGTGACCACCGGGAAGTGCGACGATCTCCATGATCGTGGTGCTGTCCGGTGCGTCTGCGAGCACTTCGACCGCGCCGCTGTCACGCGGCACTCGCGCGATGGCGTGACTCTGATTGGCGCTCACGTAGACGTAGCGGTCGAACCCGAGCGCCGCCCCGCCACGTCCCACGCCGCCCCCGGTGATGACGCGCGCGGGACCAGCGGCCAGTGATGCGATCGCAAGTCCGCCGCGTCCGGACAGGAGCACATCGCGTCCGTTCTTGTCGATGTCCCGAATTCCCGACTGCGGCATGGCCGCGTCCCGCAGGCGATGCGATCCGAGCGTGTCGAGGCGGCGCTCCCAGTATGCGTTGCCCGCGCTCCAGAGCAGCCGCGATCCGTCGTGACTGAGGGTGACCTGTCCGCCCATCGTCGGGTCGCTCGCGATCTCGAACCGCACGACGGGATTCGTCGGCGTTCCCGTTTGCCGGAGCCACCCGAACGCCCCGACGATCGCAAGCACACCGATCGCCGCGACCATGCCGACGTTTCGTCGTTCCATGACGGCGGATGTCTGCACGGTGCGGTCGCCGAGCGCGGGTGCAACGAATTGCGGATTGCCGAGCGCGGCCGCGAACTCCGCGGCGTTGGCGAAGCGATCCGCGGGCACTTTCTGCAATGCCATCATCGTGGCGGCCGCCACATTGCGCGGCACCGATTTTCGAAGCGCGGAGATCCGCTCCGGCTCGACCGTCATCACCTTGGCGATGACCGCCTGCGCGCTCGGCCCGCGGAACGGCGGCTCGCCCGCCAGCATCTCGTAAAGCACGCAGCCGAGCGCGTAGATGTCGGCGCGCGCATCGAGCGTGCGCTCGCCCATGGCCTGCTCGGGGCTCATGTATTCGGGTGTGCCGAGGCTCGTGCCCGCTTCGGTCACGCGCTTGCCCGACTGCGATCGCGTGACCGCGAGGGCAATCCCGAAATCCGCGACGAGCGCCTGCTCTTCGTGCAGCAGAATGTTCTCGGGCTTGATGTCGCGGTGAATGACGCCGCTCTTGTGCGCGTACTGCAGCGCGTTCGCGACCTGGGTTGCGATGCGCACCGCATCCGCTACCGGGAGTTGTTGCTCCCGTTCGAGCCGCGCACGCAACGAGCCGCCGCGCACGAACGGCATCACGTAGAACACGCTGCCGTTCACTTCTCCGGAATCGATCAACCCGAGGATGTTCGGATGCTGCAGATGCGCCGTCGTCTTGATCTCGGCCAGAAAACGGTCGACGCCGATCGCGGCCGCGATGTCCGCGCGAAGCACCTTGATCGCCACCTCGCGGTCATGGCGCACGTCGCGCGCGAGGTAGACGGTCGCCATGCCGCCAGAGCCCAGCTCGCGCTCAACGCGATACCGGTCGGCGAGCGCGCCCGAAAGGCGCGAAGCGTCGGTGTCCATTCAGCCCCTAATCCCTAACCCCTAACCCCTATTTCCCTAAGTATTTCTTATCAATCATCATGTGCACGCCGACGTTGCCGTCGACGAGCTCGGTGATGCGAAGATCCGCGGCCATCGACGCCGCCTGATACGCCTGCAGTTGGGTGATGCCCTTGGTCTCCTGCAGGAACTTCACCATTTCGCGGATCGCGGTGCGTGTCGCCACCACGAGCGACGTATCGGTGCCCATCGTAATCCAGTGCGTCGGTGTTTCGGCGCGCGGCCATTCGAGCTTCATGTCCTTGCGCACGATGAGCTGGATGCGCCCCTTGAGATTCGTCTCGATCGCCGTCTGGTCGACTTCGCCGTCGCCTTGCGCGGCGTGGCCGTCGCCAACGAAGAGCAGCGCGCCTTTCGCGAAGACCGGGATGTACAGCGTCGTTCCCGCAACGAGCTCCTTGTTGTCGAGATTGCCGGCGTGCCGGCTCGGCGGGTTGCTGTTCACGGCACCGAGCGCCGGCGCGGGTGCGACGCCCATCGACCCCCAGAACGGACGGAGTGGCACGGTGATTCCCGGCGCGACCTCCGCCGTCATCTTCTTTCGGTCGAGCAGGATGAGGCGTGATCCACCACCACCGCCACGGCCGCCGCGGCCGGTCGTGGTGTCGGACGGATTGCGGCACAACTCACGCACGAATCCGCTGCATCCGTTGTAGCCGTACGGAATTGGCAGGTCGATTTTCTGAATGCGCACTTCGAGCACGTCGCCCGAGTCGGCGCCTTCGACGAAGATCGGGCCCGTGAGGATGTGGCCGCCTACGCGCTTTGCCGCGGTGTCCGCGATGATGTCGCGGATGAACTGCGGAATGTCCTCGGGCTTCACGCCCATGCCTTCGAGCGAACGGGCGTTGCTCGTCAGCATCGTCTCGATTTCGACGACGTCGCCCGAGTTGATCCGGATCGCCGGCTTGGCTTCTGACCAGTAGTAGCCGTGCACCACCGTTGCGGGCGTGGCGGGGAGCTGATGGACTTTCTGCGCGTACGCGGCAGGGACGACGAGCGCGGCGCAGACGCCGGCGATGAGTGAGCGAGGAGTCATCGGGGAAGAGTGAGAGGTCATGCCAGAACCACGCTACTGCGTACTCCGGGACTTGGCGAGGCGCGACAGCAGAACGGCCGCGCGTTTCGCCTGAATCGTGAAGGTCCGCATATCGGCCGTTTCGTTCACCGTGTGGTCGCTGCGACCCTTGAGACCGATTCCGTCTATCGCCATGTCCACGCGCCCCGCGACAAACGCGATGTCGGCCGCACCGGCATTCAGGGGATCGATCGAGTGAACGGCGGGCAGCCCCGCGTCACGGCTCGCGCGGTCGAGCATTGCGAGCAGCCGCTGGTTGCCCGGCGAATCCGCGAACGGCGGATAGTTATCCTCGATCGAGAGCGCGGCGCCTGCACGCGCGTAGTGCCGGCCCACGATGCGCTGCATGGTCGATTTCGCGCGCGCGAGCTGCGCCGGCGTGAGCGCGCGGAGATCCCCCGCCACGACGGTGCTCTCCGCGACGACGTTCGTTTTTCCAAACGCCGTGCCGCGATTCTGCACGGAGTCGTAAGTGATCGCCGTGCCGCCGACGAGCGACCCGGGATTGAACGTCAGCCGGTCTTCCTTCGAGAGCGAATCGTGGAACGCAGCGAGGATGCGGGCCATTTCGTACACGGCGCCGCTCCCGACCGCGGGCTGAAAGAGCTGGGATGAATGCGACGGAACCCCGGAGGTATGCAGCACCCATTGGCTCGAACCGCGCCGCGCCGTCACGGCGGCGTTGGCGTCACTCGGACCGTCCTCGAATCCGATCGCGATGTCAGCCCAGTCTGCGGCGTCCATGAGATCATGCCGCGCGCGCTCGATCGGCCTGCCGGGCAGCTCCTCGTCGCCCGAGAAGTACGCCGTGATCTGCAGATCGTCGAGCACGCCCGCGTCCTTGAGCGCGCGAAGCGCGAGCAGGATGATGACGTCGCCGCCCTTCATGTCGGTCGTGCCCGGCCCGCGCACGGAATCGCCGCCCACGGCCTGCCAGCGCTGGAACGGAGAGTCCTGCTCGAACACGGTATCCAGGTGCCCGATGAGCAGAATCTTCGGACCGCGCCCGTTCCCGGTGCGTTTCGCGACGAGATGCCCCGCGCGTCCCCACGATGCGCCGTCGATCCACTTCGTCGTGAAGCCGAGTGTTTCAAACTCTGGCGCGAGCGCATCACCCACCGCGCGCACGCCTGCGAGGTTCATGGAGCCGCTGTTGATGTTGACGATGCGCTCGAGCAGGTTCAGTGCATTCGCCGCACCCGCGTCGACGGCAGCCGTCACGCGCCGTTCGGCCGGCGTGAGCTGCGCCCGCGCCATACGCGCGCCCAACGTGACACCAGCGAAACCGCCCAGCACCGCGGCGACGAGCGCAAGGAAGCGCACCCGGCGCCGCCATCCTGCCTTGATCATTACAAAACGCTAATCCTTGGGCGTGGCTCGCGCGATGACGATCGTGATGTTGTCGGTGCCCCCATCCTCGAGCGCGTCCTGCAGCAGCAGTTCGCACGCCTCCCTGGCCGACGTCATGCTGCCCAGGCGCTCGGCGATGCGCTCATCGCTCACGTGCTTGGTGAGTCCGTCACTGCACAGCAGGTGAACGTTGTTCCAGTCCTGCGGCAGCCGCGTGATCCGGGGCTCGGTCTGTTCGCCGCCGATCGAGCTCGAGAGCACATTCGAGAATCGCGAACGCCGCGCGACGGCCGCAGTAAACACACCCTGATCGAGGAGATCCTGCGCAATGGTCTGGTCGCGCGTCATCTGTCGCAGCTTGCCGTCCCGGAACAGGTAATAGCGCGAATCGCCTACCTGCAGCAGGTAATACCACGGCCACACACCCATCAGCATGGTGAGCGTGGTGGCCATGCGCGTGAGATCCGGATCGCCCTTGGCGCGCTCCACGACTTCCTCATGACATTTCATCGCCGCCGCCTGCAGCGCGTTGATGAAATCCGCCTCGGTGGAATCCTGCGAGTAGTAGCAGTTCATCGAGCTCACCACGTACTGCGTGGCGATTTCGAGCGCTGTGGCGCTCGCACGCTCGCCGGCATTTCCGCCGCCAACGCCGTCAGCGACCATGATGACGTACGCGAGTCGCTCATCGCCGAACGGCAGCCGCTCGCGGTCCGAGAGACTCGTGCTCACGATCTGCACGCGGCGGTGAACCGACGCGAGCAGGAAATGATCCTGATTCGTGATCCGCACCCGGCCCTGATGCGTCAGGGCATGAATGTCGATCTCGTCGTCGCGCGGCTTGCGTGTCACGGGGGGCGTTGCGGTGGTCATGACGACACTCCTTGCACGGTTTCCAATTCTGCAGCGCCGATGCCCCGGGCGCTACCTTTGTTCCGTGCTATCCCGCCGAACGTTCCTGGCCGCGTCCGCGGCGACGCTCGCCGCGCGCCGGCTGGACTGGAGCGCGCTTCGGGACCAGCGGCCGGTCCCCTCCCACGCGCAGCTCGCCTGGCAGCGTGACGAGCTCGCGCTCTTCCTGCACTTTGGCGTGAACACATTCACGGATCGCGAGTGGGGCGACGGAACGGAAGACCCCGCGATCTTCAATCCGCAGGCGCTGGACGCGCGGCAGTGGGCCCGCTCGGCGAAGGCCGCGGGCTTCCGGGCGATGATTCTGACGGCCAAGCACCACGACGGCTTCTGCCTCTGGCCCTCGAAGACGACCCGCCATTCGGTTGCCTCGAGCCGCTGGCGCGACGGCCACGGCGACGTCGTGCGCGAGTTCGTGACCGCGTGCCGGGCGGAGGGGCTCAAGCCCGGACTCTACTGCTCGCCATGGGACCGCTATCACCCCGCCTACGGTGATTCACCGAAGTACAACGACGTGTTTTGCGAGCAGATCACCGAGCTGCTCACACAATACGGCGAAATTCACGAGGTGTGGTTCGACGGCGCCAACGGAGAAGGTCCGAACGGGAAGAAGCAGGTGTACGATTTTCCGCGCTTCTGGGGCCTGGTCAAGAAGCTGCAGCCGAACTCGGTGATCTTCTCGGACGCCGGCCCTGATGTGCGCTGGATCGGCAACGAGCGCGGTGTGGCAGGAGAAACGAACTGGTCCACCGTTGACCCCTCGATCGTCACGGTGCCAGGCATGAGCGGAAACGCGGTGATGCGCTCGCTGCAGCAGGGAGACCGCGACGGTTCGGCCTGGCGCCCGGGAGAAACGGATGTGTCGATCCGTCCCGGCTGGTTCTACCACGCCGCGGAAGACGCCCGCGTGAAAACCGCCGACCAGCTCGTGAGTCTCTACTTCACGTCCGTCGGGCGCAATTCAAAGCTGTTGCTCAACGTGCCGCCCACGCGCGACGGATTGCTCCACACGACGGACACGGCCCGGCTCGCGGACATGCGCACGAAGTTATCTGCGCTCTTCGCGCGCGACCTCGCGAAGGGCGGCCGCTCCACCTGGCGCGTGACCGGCGAGCGAGCGGCAACGCTCGAGATCGACCTCGGCAAATCCGCGAACGTCAGCGTCTCGTCGCTCCGCGAAGACATCGAGCACGGCCAGCTCGTCGCGAAGCACACGCTCGAAGCGAGCGACGGCGGCGAGTGGCACGTGCTCTCACGCGGAACGACCATCGGGTACTGCCGGCTCGATCGCTTCGCGCCGATGTCCATCCGGCGCGTGCGCCTGACGATCGAGGATGCCGCCGGCACACCGCAGCGCGTGCGGATCGGACTCTTCGAATAGATCGTATCTGCTGGCCAAGTCCCGTCACTACGAGATCAGCGGCGGGTTTTTCTTCGCATGGTGAATCCTGTGGGTCCGCGGTCGCATCCGATGCGATCGAAGAATCCGCTGCTCGCGAGCGGCGCGCCAATGAACAGGGCGCCTTTCGGTGTGCGCTCGAAGGCACGGTCCACGAGCTCGCGCCCGAGTCCGCGGCGCTGCAGGTCAGGATCCACGACGAGATCCGCGAGCGCCGCAAAGAAGTAGCCGTCCGTTAGCACCCTGGCCACGCCGACGAGCCGTGCACCATCCCACGCGCTGATGTTGATGGTGTGCTCGAGCGCCGTCGCTGTGCGCGCACGTTCGGGCTCAGAAAATCCGACGCGCTTGAGCAACGCCACGTAGGCGTCGACGTCGAGGTCGGCAGCGGCGAACGTGAGCGCCGGGAGCGGCACACGCGGTACAGCCGCGACACTGTCCGCACGTTGCGCGGGGGGTGTCTGCGTCTCGGCATATCCGCCGCCGGCGATACCCGCATGAATCTCCGCGCGGCGTCGCCGGCCAAGATGCACTTGTTGCCATATCAGTCCACCGGCAGCGCCCAGCGCCATTCCGACAATGCCGCAACCAATACCGCCGGCAAACACCACGACGACGAAGCGAAAGACGCCCGCGGTCGGGTTGCCCGCGTCGAATCCCGCCTTGATGTACGGCCAGCCAATGATTCCCGAGAGCAGCCATCCGAACACGAACGCCAGGAGGCCGCTGATGTCCGTGATGGACGACCGGCGGATCTTGTAGAACTCGGATAGCGGCTGAGGCGACGTGTCGGTCGGAGGCACGCGGACAAGCTAGGGCGCGGAGAGCCGGAGGGCCAAAGTCCGCGACGCGCCTTACGCGCGCCGACCCTTCGCGAGCTCGGCCCTTCGGCCCTCGCGCTTCAGCATCCAGTTCTGCAGCGCCGAAATCGCCGATCCCGTTCCGACAGAGAGCGCGAGTGCGCTCGATGTGGTCGCGAGAAAGATCACTGTGACCGTCGTCGCGATCAGGATCATGCCGGCGTTCGCTCCGGCGCGCGGCGCGGCAGCAGGTGCAAGCGCCGCGGCGAGTGCCGAAACGCCCGCGATCACCGCGACAAGAAGCGCGTTGGGCGTCGCGAGGTCGGCAATCCAGAGAAAGCGAATCTTCGCGCCCAGCCCGCGACGAACCGCCGAGAAAAGTCCGGCGAATAGCGGCCACTGCGCAGCCACTGCGAGGAGCGACCGTGGGTCCAGCATGCGGATTCCGTTCGCCGCATAGATGCGCTGCGTCTCTTCCATGAGGCGCCGGGGATCTTTTGCCCAGCGTTTCCGGATGCCCGCCAGCACCGGCTCGAGCGCCGCCATTCGTCGCTGTTGCTCGAGCGCCCGTCGCGCCATCCTGAGCGTCCACGGCATGAGCCCCAGACGGACCGCGAACGACACCAGAAGAATTCCGCCGCCCACGCTCCCACCGAACGCGTGCGACGCGCCGAAAATGGCAGTGCGAATCAGCTCAACGAACGCAGTCCACATGGAAGTGACCGAGTAAACGCTTAGCGCCAAGCGCCAAGCGTAAAGCGTAAAGCGCTATCTCGACGGTATCGCCGTCCCCGGGCTCCCGTTTCCGCGGTGGCACGTGATGCAGTTGATCTGCGGCGTCCGCGGCCGGCCCAGCTTCGCAAGCTCCGTGGTGTTGATGTCGTTCATGATCTCCACCATCGCGCGTGCAGTCTTCTTGCGCGGCAGCGAGTCTGACGCCCAGTCGTTCGCGACGTGGCACGAGGTGCAGTTGTAGGACAATCCGCGACCGAACACTGAATCCATCTGGACCAGCAGCCGCTTCGCGGGCACGTCCTTCATGAACTGCACGTTCTTGAAAACCTGCCCCGCCGGCATGTCTTCCTTGCCGGCGATGGTGCTCATGAGCTGCGCGACCGTCGCCGCGCGAAGCTGCGCGATCGAGTCACGGCGCGCGGCAAGCTGTTCAGGCGTAAGGGGCGGTCCACCTCGTCCGCCGGGCGCACCACCGCGTCCCGCGGCGGGCGGGCCACCAGCGCCCCCGCCGGCCACCGCGCCACCACCAGAGGCGGCCCCGGCACCCGACGCCGCGCCCATGCCGGACGCAGCACCGGCGCCAGCACCGGTACCGCGGCCAGCGGCAGCCGTCGGCGTAGGTGTCGGAGCGGGCGCCGGCGCGGTCTTCGCCGCCGAATGAGAGCACCCGACCGCAACGGTGAGTGCCGAGAGCGCAACGAGGGAGAATGGTCGCATATGAATGCGCACTGAAGGTTGGGCACGACTGAACGTGTCGAACGCCAGCCCCTTTGGGCCGGCGTTCCGTAGAATTACTAAGGATGATGACCGCAAGGTGCGTGTCAAGAGCGTTTGCGCGTTTCCAGGCTCGTTCCCCGGTCGCGCTCACCGGACCCAGATTACCCAGCTCAATTACCCGCTAACGTGGAACCACTCGGTCGTTGATGCTGAAAGCGAACGACGACGAATCACCACTCGTGGTGATGACGAACTGGCTCGCCGAGTTACGCGCGAGAACCGGACAAAAGTAGGCAGGCTCACGAATAAGGGATACGATAATGTCTTTGCGATCTCTCTCCGCGGCGGCGCTCTCGCTCGCTGCAATCCTCCCGGCGCAAACGCCGCCCGTGCGGCCTGCACAGGCACCCGCCGCGGCGCGCGTTCCCATGATGGCGAGCGTCGACAGCGCGCTGTTCAAGGGCATGAAGTACCGGCTCGTCGGTCCGTCGCGTGGCGGCCGCGTCACGACCGTGACCGGGGTTCCGTCGCAGCCAAAGACGTTCTACATGGGCGTTGCGAGCGGCGGGCTCTTCCGCACCACCGACGGCGGCGAGAACTGGGTGCCGATCACGGACGGCAAAGTGCCCGTGGCTTCGTCGGGGCGCGTTGCCGTCGCGGAATCCGATCCCAACATCATTTACTACGGGACCGGCTCCGACGGCGTGCGCAGCAACGTCTCGACGGGGCGCGGCATTTACAAAACGACCGACGGCGGCAAGACGTGGGACTTTGCCGGTCTCTACAATGCAGGCCAGATCGGCGGACTCAAGATCCATCCGACGAATCCGAACATTGTCTGGGTTGCGGCCTACGGCGACATCTTCAAGCCCAGCAACGATCGCGGAGTCTACAAGTCGATCGACGGCGGCAAGACCTGGAAGCGCACGCTCTACGTGAGCGACTCCACCGGCGCGATGGACGTCGAGCTCATGCCGGGCAACCCGAACGTCGTGTATGCGTGGATGTCGCGCATCGAGCGGAAGCCGTGGACAATCATCTCGGGCTCGCGCGAAGGAGGCCTCTACAAGAGCACCGACGGCGGGGAAACGTGGACGCACATTACCGCCGGCTTGCCGAATGAGTTGATCGGGAAGGGCAACATCGCGGTGACGGCGGCCAATCCGCAGCGCGTGTACGCGCTCATCGAAGCGAGACCCGGCGGCGGACTCTATCGCAGCGACGATGCCGGCCAAACGTGGACCGCAATGCCGTCGCCCGCGCAGATGATCTGGCGTCCGTTTTACTACACGGCACTCGGCGCCGATCCGACCAACGCCGACATCGTATACGGCGGCGCGGAAACGTTTTACAAGTCGGCCGATGGCGGCAAGACGTTCACGACGCTGCGCACGCCCCACGGCGACAACCATGATATCTGGATCAGCCCGAAAGACGGCAACACCATGATCCAGGCGAACGACGGCGGCGCAAATGTATCGACCGACGGCGGGCGCACGTGGTCGTCGCAGATGAACCAGCCCACGTCCGAGATTTACGGCGTGTGGATGGACAACGAATTCCCGTACAAGATCTACGGCGCGCAGCAGGATGCATCGACCGTGATCATCTCCAGCGTCGCGAATCCCTACAACCGCGATGACTGGCGCGGCGGCCCCGGCTGCGAGACCGGCCCGATCATGCCGTATCCGAAGGATGCGAACATCGTGTACGGCTCGTGCAAAGGGCAGTACGAAGTGATGAACATGAAGACCGGCATGTCGCGCAATTACTGGGTCGGCGCGCAGTCGCTCTACGGCAACGACGCAAAGAATCTCATCCTGCGTTTCCAGCGCGTTTCGCCGATGGCGACGTCGCCGCACGATCCCAATGTCGTGTACTACGGATCGCAGTACCTGCACCGCTCGCGCGACAAGGGCGTAACGTGGGAAAAGATGTCGCCCGATCTCACTGCCCACCCTGCGTGCTGCCAGGGCGGTAGCGGTGAGCCGATCACGCGTGACGTGACGGGTGAAGAATTCTTCAGCACGCTCTACGCGATCACCGAATCGCCGCACACGGCGGGCGTGATCTGGACGGGGTCGAACGACGGACCGTTCTACATCACGCGCGATAACGGCAAGACGTGGACGAACATCACGCCCAAGGATCTTCCCCCGATGGGGCGCGTGGCGTGGATCGACGCGTCACCGCACCGGCCGGGCTCGGCGTATTACGCGGTCTATCGCTATCTCGTGGGCGACTACCAGCCGTACATCTACATGACGAACGATTACGGTGCGACGTGGAAGCGTCTCACCGACGGCAAGAACGGCATTCCCGCCGACTGGCCCACGCGTGTTGTTCGCGAGGATCCCGATCGTGAGGGCCTGCTCTACGCGGGCACCGAGTTCGGCATGTTCATCTCGTTCGATAACGGCGGCCACTGGCAGCCGTTCGATCTCAACCTGCCGAAAGTCCCGATCAATGACATTCGCGTCTACAAGAAAAACCTGATCGTCGCGACGCAGGGGCGTGCGATCTGGCAGATCGACGACATCACGCCGCTGCACCAGATCACGCCCGCCGCGACGGCGAGCGGCATCAAGCTCTTCAGTCCGCGTGACGGATATCGCACGAACGTCGGTGCGGAGTATCTGAGTCCGCTCATCGAGTACTATCTCCCGAATTCGCCCAGCGGTGCGGTGCGCCTCGACATCCTCGATTCGGCATCGAAACCGTTCAATTCGTATTCGAGCGACGCGCCGGTTGGCGGACGTGGCGGGGGACGTGGCGGTCGCGGTGGTGGCGGCGGCGGTGGTGGCGGCGGGGCCGGTGCCGGCGCGGGTGGCGGTGACGCCCCCGATCCGGAGGCCGGCGGTGGTGGCGGTGGCCGCGGCCGCGGAAATGCGATCGTGAGCCGCGTGACGAAAGACGCGGGCATGAACCGCTTCGTCTGGGATCTCCGGCATTCGTCCGGACTCACCGCACCGCCCGGTCGCTATCAGGCGAAGCTCGTGGTTGGCGACGTGGTGGCGACGGTGCCGTTCCGCGTGCGCATCGATCCGCGCGAGGCCGAAGACGGCACGACCGAAGCCGACCTGCGCGAACAATTCCTGCACAACCAGAAGATGCAGGCGCTCACGGCGGAGGTGAACGCCGTGGTCACGCGCGCGACGGCGGCGGAGACGCGCCTCAGGAACGCAACCGGCGCCGCCGCAGATACGCTCGCGAAAGTGCACGCGATTTCGTCGAAGCTCACGGCCGATCGCGCGATCCGGTACAGCCAGCCCGGACTGCGCGATCACATCACCTATCTCGCCGGCATGACCTCACGCGGCGACCAGAAGGTCGGCCGGGATGCCGTCGAGCGACTCGCGGTGCTCGAGAAGGAGCTTGCCGCCGTCAAAGCGGAGCTCGACAAGCTTCTGGGTCCGGACATCAAGCAGAACCCGTAACGGAGCACGTTCAGTACCCGATACGGGCCCGCAGCACGATGTCGCGGCCGGGATTGAGAGCGAACTCCTTGTAACGCGAGAGGAAGTTCCTGTACTCCGTGTTCGCGAGGTTGCGGACACGGAGATCAATCCGCCATGCCCCTCCCGCGATCCGCGGCTCGAAGCCCGCGCCGACGTTGACGAGCGTGTACGCTGTCGTGCCGAGATTCTCTTCCGCCTCGAGCGGGCTCAGATGGGACGGCGCGGCTTCGTGCTCGACGCCCACGCTCACGAACGAATGCCCCCACGAGCGGAAATGCGTCGAGTGTAATTCGGCTTCCACATCCATCCGCGACGGCGGCATGAGCGGCAGGTTGTCGCCGGTATCGTCGTCCTTTCCGCGCACGAAGTCGTATCGCGCGCGCAGCGACAGGAACGGCATCGCGTCGAGCTCCGCGCCGACTTCAGCGCCGTTCAGCACCGCGGTCGTCGCGTCGTAGCGGAACACGCGCAGGCTGTCGGTGGTGCTGCCCGGCTGCGGCATCTTCTCGTTCGTCGGATTCAGAAAGACGTAGTCCGTGACGCGGTTGCGGTACGCTGACAGTTCGAGGCGTGCCTTGCTCGACGACCACTTGAAGCCGCCGTCGATGTTCGTGCCGAATTCGGGTTCGAGCGTCGACTTCCCGAACACCCAGCGGCCTTCCGCGAGCAGCGGGCCGTTCGCGTAGAGCTCGAAGAGATTCGGAGCGCGCCAGGCGCGGCCCACGTTCACGGTCAGCGCGGTGTTCAGCGCGAGCTCGAGTGTCGCACCGACGTTGCCGCTCACCGCCGAATTGCTCAGGTCCTGCGCCGCGAGCGAGAGCGCGGGCGTCGCATCCGCCGACAGCGACCGATGATCCACGCGCCCTCCGCCGAGCAGCGAGAGCCGGCCGGCCTTCACCTGACCGATGCCGAACGCCGACATCGTGCTGATCGTTGCATCCGGAACGAACGGCAGGCCGGGCGCGGGTGCGCGGGAATCATTTTTCTGGTAAATGCCGGAAACGCCGAGCGTCGTGCGTGCCGCGTCACCGATATCGATGTGCGCGAGCACGTCGCTGCTGAACGTGTTGAGCGCGAGATCAAAGACCTTCGTCTCGATGAGTCCCGACCCCCCGACTTCGGCCGCGTCCGCCATCTCGGCGAGCGTGTGCCGCTGCCACTGCACTTTCGGTTCGAGGCGGAAATGCTTCATGGGGAAGCTCCCCGTCACCTGCACGCGCTCGTCCGCGAGCTTGCGCTCGGGACCTCCTTCTTCACCTTCCTCCACGCCGGGCGGCGGTCCGTTCGCTTCGAGGAGTTTGAACTCGCCGCCGTACTGGTCGAAGCGGGCGGTGAGCGAGCCCCATGGTCCGTGCCAGCCGACCGCGGCCTGGCCGTTGCCCGCGAAGAACCCGGTGTTCTCGAGCTCGCCAGTGGGCGTGTGCAGCGCTTCCGATTTTCGTCCGATGCCCGTCAGCCGCCATCCCATGTTGCCCCGCACGCCTTCTGCCGAGAGCACGCCGCCGAACTCGCGCGAGTTGGAGCCGAAGTAGACCTCGGCCGATCCGCGCCGCGGGCCTGACTCGGGGAGCGGTGCGGGGATGACGTTCACCACGCCGCCCATCGCGTCAGAACCGAAGAGCAGACTCGCGGGACCGCGAATGACTTCGATCCGATCGGCGAGTCGCGCGTCGACGGAGGGCCCGTCCTCGTCGCTCCAGCTGTAATCCTCGAGCCGCATTCCGTCCTGCAGCACGAGCACGCGTGATCCGCCAAATCCGCGAATCACGGGCTTGCCGATCTGTCCGCCGGTCGTGAGCGAATGCACACCGGGCAGCCCGTCGATGGTGTGCGCGATGGACACCGAATGTTCGCGCCGGAGCGTTTCCGAGGTCGGCGCGGAGACGGGCAGCGGAGTCAGGAACGCCGAGAGAGGACTGCGCGACGCGCTTACGACGACGTCGGGCAAGCGCACGCCGCTCGACGACAGCGCGGCCTTCACCGTCGTCGGCCCGTCGACGGTGATCTCTTCGATATACGACTGATAACCGATGCTGCGCACGACAATCGTGTACTTGCCCTTCGGAACGTCGGCGAACGTGAACGCACCGTTCCTGCTGGAAATGACGGTGCGATTGAGCTCAGGGATCGTCACCGTCGCACCGGCGAGCGCGGTCCCGCGCTGGTCGGTCACTGTGCCCGAGACGATGCCGTTTTCGGGCGCGCCGGGCATGCGGGAAGACGTCGGCGCGGAAAGATCGTTCGCTGCTCCGGCCGCGGGCTGCGCGGCAACCGCCAGTATCAGTACCGCGGCGGTGGCCGAAAAAGCTGTGACGTTCATGCGAGCTGCCGATTGTGAGATGAATGAATATTTCATGAAAGATAGGCAGCGCGGGCTGGCGCCGTCAGCCCGCCGATCCGCGAGCCGCCCTAGTGGACGACGACGGTGTCGCCGTGCCGGTCCGTCTGGGCGCCGAGG
>Ga0134121_10001406_pt1 | contig 22722 bp, 23 predicted proteins | sample KB301_FD_96463 | JGI IMG/M metagenome (GOLD analysis project Ga0134121, IMG submission 96463) | Terrestrial soil microbial communities without Nitrogen fertilizer from Kellogg Biological Station, Michigan, USA - KB3-0-1 | ecosystem: Environmental > Terrestrial > Soil > Unclassified ... | reverse complement strand
CCAGAGGGCCTTGTCTTTGTAAAAGTTCTTTGATGTGAACAGATCCACCGAAAGAGCCGGAGGATGTTGCGCCGCCGCCGCCTGACCGCGCTGGGTCTGAGGAGCCTGTCCTCCGCGCTGTCCCTGGCCTCCTCCGCGTTGGCCTGCCTGACCCTGAACGTAGCCTGCCGGCGCGACAGCCAGCACGATCAATAAAAACGCGAGAGCCAGCATCGGCGTGCGCGACGATGTTAGAAACATTTTGAACGAACCTGGCGTCATTGGTTTCTCCCCCAAGGCGAACAAGCGGACTGCGTGGCATCATATGCCGTACAAGTCGCCGTGCGCAAGACAGGCGCCGCAGGAGTACTCAAAAGTGCATCGGCAGGGGTTTCAGCTCCCGACGAAATGGATCGAGGATCAATCCGAAGCCTTCGAGAGTCGTGGCTCCCAAAAGTGCGGAATCTCCGGGTTCGCCAAACATCACGAGGGAGTCTCCTCGTACACCCAGGTATTCAAACGTGGCGGTACCCATCCTGCGCGTGACAAATTCTCCGTTACCCAGAACAAATTCGCGTAAAGAATGCGGCTCGATTTCCAATTCGGACAAGATTTCCGAGGGGACGAGGCTGTAAGTCGCACCGGAATCGACAAGAAACTCGACCTCGCGTCTGCGCGAGTTATCGGCAGGATTTCCGACCGTAGCTTTAACGTTCGTGACACCCATTTCATCTCCATTCGTTTTCGACGAAACGCAAAGGGCAGGCCCAGTATAGCTTGGTCCTTTCAATTTCGATCGGAATGGGACGGCGCTTGTTTCCCTGCCATTGCGAGAGGAGAATGGGCACCATGTTCAATCGAACCGAACCTTCAGCCAGTATTTATCTGCGGTGGCCGGTACGAGCTCTGTAATCCCGGCAGGACACGGCGGCGCAACCGATCCCTACCGGGTCTTCTTTCCGTTGGGGATACTTCTGGGGATTGCCGGCGTGTCGATCTGGCCGCTGTACTATTGGGGAGTAACCAGCGGTTACTCCGGCAGATCGCATGCTTACGTCCAGACGGATTGCTTCCTTTATGCATTCATCGCCGGTTTCCTCTGGACGGCAATTCCGAAATTTACCGGTACAAACGCTCCCTCGCGCTCGATCCAATATTTCCTGGCGTCCCTTCTGATTGCACAAACCGTCGCATTCGAGCTGCAATATTTTGCTACGGGCGATGTGCTGTTTATCGTCGCGCATGCGACCTTCATAGCCGTTGCGGCACGGTGTTTCATCAAGCGTCAGAATCCTCCTCCGGAAACTTTCGTTTTCGTGGGTCTGGGATTAATGGCCGGCATGATCGGGGCCATTGTCAGTGCGGGTGTTGCGTTGCAGCTGGTTCCACCGGAGCTGGATCTGATGGGGAAGCGGCTCTTGACGGAGGGAATGGTTCTTCTGCTGGTTCTTGGAGTCGGTGGTTTTCTCGGACCGCGATTGCTCGGGTTTGCTCAGCTTCCTAATTTTCAGAATCTCGAGAAACTGGGAAATCGTGTGAGACCGCCTGCCGCAGTGGGACGTCGCCGCCAGTTTTATGCGATCTCCGGATTCGTGTTGCTGGCATCGGTGATTGGGGAGTATGCATGGCATTTACCGGCGCTGGCGTGGGTCCGCGCATCGGTGGCGACGCTGGTCATCGCAGTCAACATTCAGCCCTGGCGCACTCCTGTCGCACGGACAACGCTGGCCTGGTGCGTGTGGACCGCGCATTGGCTGCTGATCGCGGCGCTCTGGCTGGTTGTGGTCGTCGCAAAATATCGCATCGACTTCCTTCATGTCATGTTCATTGGCGGATTCACGCTTCTGATTCTGGCGGTGGGCACCCGTGTGGTGCTTTCTCATGGTGGCCACGCGCTCACCGGGGAACGCCGTTCCTGGCCGCTGCGCATCGGTTTGGCAACGGGCTTGATCGCCATGCTGACGCGGATCGGTGCTCCTTTTGCTCCCGAACTGTTTTTCAGCCATCTGGCGTGGGCGTCGGAGTTGTGGATCAGTGGGATGGCAATCTGGGGAGCATATCTTTTTGCGCGGATCCGCTTTAAGCCCCGGACTTGAAATCGTAAAGCATCAGCGGGGAGGAGCGGGAGCGTCGGCCAGTTTCAAATCCATCGATACGCGGCCACTCTTCTCGACAATGATTGGAATGCCCTTTCGTTCAAATTTGTTGATGACCTCCGGATCGCGAAACGCACCGTCCTCGATCTGTCTCCAGGCGTAAGCACGATACGATCCGGGAATGACTCCATGGATTTCGAAATTGCCGTTCTGATCCGTGCGCATGGACGGAAACGTATAAAGCCGGTCCGATCGTTCTCGGACTTTACCTTCGGGGATGAGGGCGACAACGGCGTCATGAACGCCCTGCACCGAACCTACGACCGTTCCGCCAAATGGGCTCAGCATGACGGCCATTTCTTCGCTGGTATTCGATAGGTTGACGCCGTCTTTCAGGACATCCTTTTCGCCCTGACGCGCACTGACGATGTAGTAATTGTCCGGAAGACCGCGAATATCGTTAACCCAATAGTGACTGGAAAGGCCGTTTCCGACTGTAAACGTTCCGTCCTTGCCACTGCGCACGCTCAATATGAACGGATCGACGTCCGCCATCAGCGTGAGACTGCCGATGCCTTCCAGCGCGTAAGGAACATCGCCGGTTGGGGTCTCGATCATGATGCGTCCTTTGAGACGCGCATCCGGCCTCACCACGCGGAGCGACACATCCACGGTGTTTCCGGAGTACTCGACTTTTTGAGTTGCGCGAAATGTGATCGGACCGCGGGAATTTGTCGCCTGCACCATGTAGTTGCCCCAGAGATCCGGGTGAATCTCGTTCACCGAATCCGGAGTGATACGGAGCGGGAGGGCATCCACGGTATCGGAAAACGGAAACCGCTCTCCGATTCGAAACCATGCCAGCGCGAGTTCTGTCGGAAGCTCGGTAGTTCCAGTATTGGCGATTCGGACGCGAATAGGACCGGACTGCTGCGGCATGAGCGTGACGTTGGCGAGACGTGTCTCCATTCCCGCGGCAACTTCCACGAACTCTGCTCTTGAACTGTCGGCAACTCCCGGATAAAGAACTCCAGCCACCCTGCTTTCGGCCGTTGGCCGAAACCGAACGAGGTAGCGGCTGGGCGCCACGCCGGTGATTCGGAATTCTCCACGGTCGTCCGTGCTTCCGCTGTGGCCGGCAAGTGTCCATTGAGGATGATCGCTCACGTAGTATTCGGCCACCGTGTATCCATACCGGATCAGTTCCAACGACACGTCTGTCAGAGGATTCCCCCGTGAATCGACGACGCGTCCTGTAACAATGGCATTGGGAGTCAGACTAAACTTCGAAGCTTTGAGCCTTTGGCCGGGTTCGCCAGAGAACGTCAGTTGTGCGGACTGATACCCAGTCTTCGATGCGGTAATCTGGAAGCGCCCGGCTTCAATGTTCTCAATTGCGAAATGGCCTTCCGCGTCCGATACGGACTGCACGCCTTCGCGTACCGTTTTGAATCCGATTGGACCGCCGGCAATCAATCCGCTGGTTCGAATGGGAGGCCATGCGACGGTTGCCCCGGTGATCGCACGCCCCGTTACGGCGTCGACTACGGTGCCCTCGATGCTGGTGCTTGCCGGTGAAGTCTGTTGCGGCGCCCCATTAGCGATCGTTGTGACGGCGGCCGAGAACACGAGCCACAAGCGGATTCGTTTACTCCAGCCAGTCGCGCAATTCATAGCAGTCCCCTTTCGAGGAGTAAGACGTGCGAGTGTTTCCTCTTCTTCCATTTTACTGATGGCGAATACTTTGCCACTTTCTCTTCGCAAGCCGGTTCTGTATTTGCGCGGTCTGGGCGATAATCTCGTGTCGGAACGCAGCTGGAAAGAACTTCAAGCAATTCGGCCAGATGCCGAGATCTCCAGAATTCGCGGTCCCCACATGCTGCTTCAGGCTTCACCCGCAGAATGTTGGACAGCTATTCAAAGATTTGTTGAGGAACCCGCTGCGAGCTAACGCCGCTGGGCGGACCGCTGAAAGACGCGGCATGCTCAACCGCAGGCGGCTAAGCGACGCCACCGTGACGCACACCATCGGAGAGGGAGCGGATATGAATGGTCGAAATCCAATCTTCATTCACTACGTGCACGACATGGGACGGGCACGGCGATTCTACGAGTCCGTCTTTGAAGTTTCGCCCTCGTTCTCATCCCCGGGCTGGACCACGCTGAACTTCGGCTCGTTTGAGTTGGCCCTGCACATCCTCTCACCAGATGACATGGACGAAGCGCCGCTGCCTCATGCCGGACTCAATCTCGAGGTCGACCGGATCGAGGAAATCCAGTCATTGATCGAAAAAAACGGCGGGACGATGATCGAGCTTCGAGAGGCGGATTCCAGCGTTCCAGACCGTGTCGCCACGTTCCGCGATCCAGAGGGGAACGGCTTCGAGCTCCGGCAACACGTGGGTTTCCCGGTCTGACGCCTGAGCGGCTTGTGCCACAGTCACGAACGCTTCCGGACGTTCGACTTGATCACCCGATAGGTATCGAGGACTTCGCTTGCAGCGGCAATGAGGGGTTGCGGATCCGCAGCAAGACTTGTCCGACTCGCGGCTTTTGCCGGTTTGACGAGACTGCGCAGGGTGCGGACGGCGGATCGATACTTCCGAATCATAGCGGCGGGAACATGGCTGCCTGCCGCTGTCGCGTGTTTCAGCGCGGCATCGCTGAGCTTTTCAATTCCGTCACGAAGGTCATTCCCGGTCCACGGCGTCTTCGCCAGCAAATGGACCGTGCGGTCTACCACGCGCACGGCGGCTGTGGTACCGGCAGGATGATCCCAGTGGGCAAAGGCCGCCTGAATGTTTTCGAGCACGCCAACAAGCTGCCGTTCGGGAGTTTGAATAGGCGGCGCCGGAGCTACGGGCGGAGGAATCCGCGCAACAGTCATTTGAAGCGCGCTGAAAAGCCCGGCCGACATCGCTTCCTCGGGAAGTGGAAGTCGCAACGCGATCACCCCTTCGCGCTCAACAAGAAATCCGCGCAAGAATGTCTGCAGCTCGGGTACGGTAAAGCGGGTTCCGGGCACCTCCTCGGCCAGCGTCTGTTCCGCAGACTGCAACGAACGCGCGATCGCAGCCGCAATGGAATGGACTGGCAGATCCGCCTTCTCTTTTTGAAGCTCAACGAGCTGTCGTTGGAGGTCCAGCTTTTCGCTCACCAGCCGGGCAGTAAGATCCCGAAGAATTTGAATCTGCTTTTCCGGAGTGACGTCCGTATCTCGGCTCATGGTTGCTTTATGAAATTATTTTGACTGCGTATCCTGTGAGGTCTTGAGCAACGGAATCGACCCGAACGACATGCGAATTGTCGAAAGTTGCCCGGCGTCAATGGGCCGGTCCGGATGAGGTGGGACGATACCGGCTACCGAATTCTCGACGACGATTAACCCCTTGAGTTCCACATCAAGACTCTTAATTGTCGCAGCCGATTCACCAGTACCCGGAGTTCGGGCCTCCCGCTGGCTGGTCTCAATCAGCGTACGGAACTGCCGGGCAATGTCGTCGGGACGGATGGAATTGGTGGTGGGACCAGGACCAGGCGTGTCCTTGCCAATTTCCTGCGCCAGTTTCAACGCCGATGCCAGACTTTCGTCCTGAGTCTTTGCCAGCCTGGTGAAAGAATCCGTAAACGCTTTCAGAAGCTTTAAGACTTCGTCGATAGTTTTTGCCTTTTCGAGGGTGCTCTTGAATTGATCGAATTGTTTCTGACTTTCCTGGTTCGATCCAACCGCACCGGTGAGTAAATTGATCAGGTTTTCGATTCGTTGATCCATAAGGCCACCTCAGGCCGTTGTCTCCGATTTGACGATCTGCGCGGTGCTGTCGTCCACAACAACGAGAGCAAGGCGTACCGTGTCATCGCCGGAAAGCCGGTATTGCAGGACAAACCAGGTGCGCGTCTGTCCATTGAAGTTCGCGGTAAGCCGCGCATCTTTTGCCGTTGCGAGCTTCGGTGCGGCGATCTTAATAACCTGATCGCGAGTCAGCGCCGGCGTGACCGCGGCTTCGGCGCCCGGGGGTGGCACCGGAACAATCCGGAGTTTGAGTGTGCTGGTTGCGTTTACATCGAAGCTGAATTGGTTCACGTATGAAGCATTGACCGGCTGCAGATGGATCTGCTTGACTCGCGCCGCCTGAATCAGCGGCGCCCCCAGTGGCGACTTCAATGGCGTCGCGGCAGCGGGCTGGGGCTCCTGCTCCAGCGCGATCGCCACCGTCAGCTCCAATTCGGCCGAAGGGATCTGGTAGAACGTAGCTTGCAGTCCGTTTTCGGAAAGAAGTGGATCTTCGCTGATCTCACGCTGGCTTTGAATCGAGAAACGATCCAATTCACGCTGCGCTCGCGCGATGCCGGTTCCCAGCGAAACAATCACTTCTTCCATCGGCGCCGAAAGCATGTCGGATACGCGTTGAACTTCGTCTGCCATATGCCGTTCCTCCTATTCCGAAACCGTCACAATCGGTGGGTTGACAAGCGCATTCACGGTGACTGTACGCGGCGTCAGCAGCGGCGGCGGCGGCACCGGCTTCAGCGTCGCTCGAAGCACACTGGAGCCGTTGGCCGTATACGAATATGTGTTCGACGTGCGGTAGTTCACGGGCGAAACAAACGCGCGCATGGCGTAGCCCTTCACCGGCACATTCGACGGGCTGCCATTGGGCGTGCTTTCCTCCGTCCGCTTGATCGAGATGGAGAGCTTCACCTCAATTTGGGCTTCTGTGAATTGATAGAACGTGGGTTGCAATCCGGCCTGCAACAGGTTCAACGCCACAGGAGCAGTTCCACTGGCGCGGATATTTGCTCCGGTATATGGAATTTTATTCCCATTGCCCATGTCGATCTGGCGTTCCACGGGCTCGATGATTTCGGTGATTTCGGGCACGACGTTCACGTTGGTCGACATCAGAAATTGCAGCGTGTCGATCGAACTACGATCGAGTGCCAATTGCCCTTCGGCAATGGCAAATGCCAGGTTGCGAACGAGATCGGCAAAGGGAACATCCAGCAGTTCTTGACCAATCGCCATGTTGGGTCCTCCGGATATCAGTTATTGGAAAATGGAAACACCGCCACGCTTCGTTGCATCGCGCGCGGCGATTCGCCGGCCAAAATCATTTCTCGAGCCACAACGTTGCCAAAACCTGTGGGAACACTTCTCGAATTCAGATCCGATACCAACGGCGGTTCGCCGTTCCAATGCGCGGCCACCCATCCGATGCCCGCGGAGCGTAGAATGAGCGCCGTCTGTTGTCCCCATGAAATGTGAGCGCCGCTTCCTCCCCATTCCGAGATGAGAACCGGGCGCCGGCCGGCCAAAGCCGCCGCTGCCCGCAACGGATTTGGCAGTGACGGAAAAAGCTGAGCCGTATAAACGAGATTGGGAATCGGTTCGCCGTTGGTTCCAATGACGGGGAAGCCGCTGAGATTGGTTCCAGCCTCCAGACCCGAAACAAAGCACAGAGAACGTGGATGCACGAGCCTCAGATCGGCGACGGCGATCTGAACCCAAGTGGTCCAAAGTGTCCAATCGTCAGCCGAACTGTTGGAATCGTCCTCGATCGTGGTGTGAGGTCCGGTGTAAAGATCAAACAGGACGGCGGGTTCGCCGGCGTAACGCTGCCCAAGCAGTCGCCACATCGCAATGCTGTCGTGCCCCGGTTGAGGCTCGCCCTGAATCGGGTTATTCGTTTCCCGCAATGAAAGAAGCGTGTATGCCCCGTGAGACGCTGCGTATTCAACGATCCTGTCGAGATCCGCGAGATAGTCCGCCGAATTCCATGTGGCAAAACCTTGGGTGACACGATCCTGGTTGATTGCAAGGCGGATGAGGTTGGCTCCCCACGCCAGGATCGCGTCGAGAACCGGCGCCGTAATCCCCGCGCCGGCAGCGAATCCACGCTGGGCGTCGGGCGAGGCCGTATCCATACCCAACAAGCTGATGCCACGCAGGATTATTGGATCGCCATTGAGCGTGACAATCTGGTTTCCGCGGACCACCAGCCAGGGCAGGCTGTCGGAAATCGCGCCACTCGGAATGCGATCCACCAGCGGCGACGAGGGATGGTTCTCCGGCGTGGTGTCCGGGGCCTCTCGTTGTTGATCTTCCCGGCGCTGACGCGGGTCCCGGACGGCCTGTTGCCTGGACCTGGCTTCGTCAACACGCGCCGCTATGCGCTCCGCGCGGCGTTTTTCCTGGCGTCGTCGCTTCACGATGGTAGCCCGCAGGGCGTCTATCGGATGGACACCACCGCTCTTTTCTTCCTTTGGCAGACTCCGTGGCAGCCCTCGCCGTAGACCTCGACGCGCGGAGATATCCCGGCTTTCATCCCGCCTCTGCGGACGGCGCTCGGGAAGCGGTCGGTGTGGAACAGGTTCGATCCGGAGTCCTGCTGGTTTAATCCTGCCCGAATTCTTTTGGGCCGATTCCGATTCCGAAGCGGCACGCGCGTGTTTCTTGTCCGATTTCCTTTCGGCTGGCTTTTCATCATTTCGTCGCGTGCGTGACGGATCTGCCGCCTTTTTCGCGAGCGGACGCGTGGGTTGTTTTTCGCTGCGGTCTGACTGTTCCGGCTTTAATGCAGTTTCTGCTTCGACACGCCGCGCACGCAGGCCCTCACGCAATTCGCTCAGGAAGAGATTGCGCTGCTCACGGCGCCGGGCAGCTTCGCGGTTTTCCGCAACCTTGTGCGAGCGCAGTTGTTCCCGAAGGGTCGCGTGGCGTACACGGGCGGCCTCAAGGCTGGCTTCAACCTCCCGCCATTCGCGAGCGGCTTCCTCACGCCGTTCCTCCTGGCGCTGATGTTCGCGGTCATCTTCAAGACGCTGGTCGAGTGCAGACTGTCGACGTTCTTCCGCCCGCCGTTGCTGCTGTTCCTGCTCACGCTGTTCTCGAAAACGCGCGGTGCGTTCGCTGAAGGGCATAACAATAGTTCCGGTGGAAATTAAGTTCTGTGTTTCGCAATTACGGCCGCGAATTCTTCTCCCGAAGGGCCGGATGAGGGATAAAGAATTCGCAACCGTATTTACGAAATGGACTACTAAGTGATCGTGACCTCCGCTGGCGTTTTCAGAGCGTTCACCGTCACAATACGCGGCAACAGACGCGGCGGTGGCGGTACAGGCTTGAGTGTCGTACGCAGCAGACTGGACCCTTCGGTGGAATAGGAATACTTGGTAGACGTTGTAAAGTCGACATGCGAACTGAAGGTGGACGACGTTTTGACCTTGGCGCTGCCCCCGAAAAGAAAGAACCCCGCATGGGCTTCTGCCTCAGTTTCAATTTCGGTTTCAAATTCGCTGCCGATCTCCAATTCGGAGGAGACCTCGGTTCGTTGCGAGATGGAAATCTTGACTTCAATCAACGATTCGGTGAATTGATAGAACGTTGGAGTCAAGCCTGCCTGAAGCAGTGTGTAGCTCACCGGATCCGCCGTGGTGAACTGTATGTCGACCCCGGTCACGGGCACTCCACCGACATCTCGTACAGCGCCCGGTTGAATGACTTCATAAATCTCGGGAATGACTTTGACTTTGGCCTTCGCTAACGCTTTTGCGGTATCCAGAGATGCGCGATCGAGCCGACGTTGTCCCTGAGCGATGGCGTTGGCCAACTTGAACACCATCTCCGGAAATGGAACGTCGAGCAGCTGTTGTCCTATACCCATGAGTGATTCCTCTTTCTGGAACGACCGGTTAGAGCTGACAGTTTTTTCCGCTAAGTGGGCATCTTGTCCGGAGCGGTAAGTTGAAGGGTCGTATTTTAATTTTTTCCAGGAAGGCAATCAACAGGAACTCACATTATTTTTCGTCTGGTTTGTTGTGCCAACGGAGGGGACGATAACCCGGAGGAAACGAGTTCGATGGACGGCCTGCCAATTGCGCTGCGACATTTTCGGCGAACAACCGCTGCAGCACTGCTGCTCCCGGGGCCGCAGGATCGAGCGTGACGCCGCCGGCGAATTCGACGATGGAGAGTGCTTTTACGGACGACAGATGAACTTCGTCAAAGGCAGTGATCAGCGAACCTGCCGATGTGGCCATCAGGACGAAGCCTCCGCGCTGGACGATGAACTCCGCAATGCTTTCTCGCGCGTGATCATCGTCGGCATCCCTGGGATGAATCAGAAACATTTGAATTGCCATAGATCAATTTTCCATGCGGCCCTCAGCCCGCGCCATGGCCGTCAGACGTTCGTGAGCCAATGCGCAACAATGCGCCGCGGCGCTTTGATCGGTCAACATCGTTCGAGCCAAACGAGCCGCTTTTCGCTCGCCGGTTTCATTCAGACGGAGCTCCTGCCATAACTCGGCCAGCCCGTTATGCGGCGGCATGCCGACATACGGAACATGTAATTCCGCGGCCAGGGCTGGTAGCTGCGCGTCGCATCCTGCAAGGTCGAGCGCAAGCGTACTTGCCGAAAGGTGCCGGCGAAAGTCCGCTGTTCCGGCAGGGACAACTTTGACATGCACCGGACGCCCGGCATTGGCACTTGCGAGACTGGGACCGAGTTCAAAGGCCATCGTAGACCAGGCATTCAGTCCCGGAAAAATCCTGCTCAACTGGCGGACGACCGCAGCATCCTGCTCGCTTGCGAGATAGACACACCCCGTGACGCGCGCCTTCATGAATGGATCGGCAGGATTGGCGGGCGGAAGGGTGACCGGTATGGTCAGCGCATGGCTGAAGGCGGAAGCGTCGCGCAGTACTCCAACCGCCAATTCTCCGGCCTTACTCTCAACCACACGGACCTGAACATGCGCACCTTCCGGCAGCAAAGGCATAAAGGATCGCGCCGGCGTTGACCATGTTGCCGCACTGGTATTGCCGCGCCGGTTCAGGTCCAGTGGCGCGACATGCACGGGTTCGCGAACCCTGGCGCGCAGCTGAGGAAGCCGGCGGTGCAGGAGATCGTTCCACTGCGCCGTGATTGGTTCCCAATCGTATTCTTCTGCAAAACGGCGAGCGGCCCGCGACATTTCGGAAAGTAAAACGCGGTCTTTGTAAAAACGGTCGAGCAGGTTCACCGCGTCATCAATGTCGATCAGCGCGCGCCGTATGCCGAACTGATCGGTGAGAAAATGCTGAACGCGGATCGGCACACCATGTCCGAGGACCAGTTCCCGGCTTGCCGTGTAATCCGAGGCCATCGGTGCTACACCTGCAGACGCCGCCTGCAGTGTCGGCAAACCGAAGCCCTCTCCCCAGGATGCCAGTAGATGGATATCCGCCGCCTGATAGATCGCTGCGAGGTCGGTGAGATCCAGTCCCCGGCCAATCTGCATGCCGGCAGACAGTCGAACTTTGTCCTCGAGGTCCAAAAACGCGATGTCTTGTCGCAGCGCATAGTGATACTCCGGTGTGCGCGCAGCAGGATCATCCGGATCGCAATGAAGATGCAACAGGACGTCCGGTTTTTCTTCGGCAAACCGGCGAAAGATTTCCAAGGTGCGTGGAAGGAGTTTTCGAGGCTGGTTACGGGCATCGGACAGGACCACAAACCTGCCCTCGCAATCCAGTTTTCGTTTCGCCTCCGCCTTGTCGGCAGCAGGGCAGAAAACCCTGGTATCCACTCCATGAGGGATGTATTCCGGAGTGACGAGATTTGCGCGGCTGACTTCGAGGCCGTACGCGCTCATCGCGATAGGCAAGTCGACAGCTTTCAGGATGCGCACCCAGCTTGGCGGCAAGCGCAGGTCACCCATATCTCCATCGATGGGATAGTACAGGGCCCACGGTATTCCGGCGGTGCGCATGAAATTCGCGATAGAGGGGTTCGTGATGTACGTGAGCCACCACACGTCGGCTAAGGTAATGAGGATGTCGGGCCGTATTTTCTGCAGGTAGTTCAGCAGCACATCTGCGCCGAAGCTGTTGAGGCGGACCGGATACAGAGTGCAGTTCTGCCAGGCGGATGGGTTGCCGTGCGCCTGCCAGCCCAGGATGGATACGCGATTCCCACGCCCGGCAAGTCCCGCACAAACATGCCGCGTCACGTTGCCGAAGCCTGAGGGCGACGTTGGACTGTCCGACATCCAGAGAATGTTCATGCGTCATCTTCCGCGTGCGCGCAAACCTGGTCCGCGAAGCATATCCTAACGTTGAAAGACCTTGCTTATTGCGACTATTCTTTCAGATCGTGACATCGAATTCCCCGAAACCTCGCGTCACGCTGGATCGCATTCTCTCTCGTGCAGGCATCGCCTCTCGCACCACGACGAAGGACTGGATTGCCGCAGGCCGAGTCAAGGTAAACGGTAAAATCATCCGGGACCCGAACCACTGGGTGGAAGCCGGCAAGGACGTTGTTCACTTCGACGGGATGAAACTCCGTGCAGAAAAGAAGCTCTACATCGCCCTGAACAAGCCGACAGGCGTCGTCACATCGCACGGCGACAGCCAGGGCCGCCCAACCGTATACGACTATTTGAAGACGCTCGACCGCTGGGTTTTCCCCGTTGGCAGGCTGGATATGGACACGTCGGGATTGCTGATTCTGACCAACGACACGGAATTTGGCGACCAGCTCCTCAGCCCCGAATCGAAAATACCAAAGACTTACCACGTGAAAGTCAGCGGAAGCGTTGGCGCCGGACAGTACGCTCAATTAACCGAAGGAATGGATATCGGGAGTGGAGAGTGCACCGGTTCGGCCGTCGTTCGCGAGGTCCGGCGATCGGAGAAGTACACCTGGTTTGAACTTACGATTACCGAAGGCAAGAACCGGCAGGTGCGCCGGATGTGCAAAGCCATCGGCCATCCGGTACTGAAGCTGGTTCGAATTCGAATTGGAACTTTCGAATTGGGAACATTGCCCGTTGGAGCGTTCGTCAAACTGGAGGGTGTGGACCTGGCAAGACTCCTGGGCAGAGGACGAGGGGGGAAAGTCGCGAAGCCTGTGGACGGTTGAGTCCCCCGTTGTCAAATGTTCGCTGTCCGATGTGCGATGTCCAATGTACTTGTTTCGATGACCAAATGACTTACCGCAACCACTTCGGGGCCGTGCTACTCGAACCCCGAAATCTCAGTTCAGATTCGGGGTTCGAGTAGCACGGCCCCGAAGTGGTCCACGATTTGATCTTGCGAGGCTGGGGTTATTTGGCAATTGGGGCATCGAAACAAGTACATGGGACAGCACACATCGGACAGCGAACATTTGACAACGGGGGGACGAGATCCGACCTGTCGCCCTAATCCATATCCGTCATCAGCGACATGTTGAAACGGTTTGTGAGGTTCGCGACGCCGACGGTGAGATTCAATTCGACGATATCGGGTTCCGTGAGGTTCTGCTTAAGTTCTGCCATCACATCGTCGCTGGACCGTGCGGTGCGCGTCAACTCTTCGGCATAACGCAGAACCAGCTTTTCCAGCGGTGAAAACGCGGCGCTCTCGGTGTAATTCCCGATTTCCTGAATCTGCTGCTCGGTAATTCCAACCCTGCGGCCTGGGCCCTTGTGACCTTCCGCGCAATAGGCGCAATCATTGACGAGTGAAGACTTTATGTAGGCCAGTTCGCGCAACTTTGGATCCAGGGAGCCTTTGATCAAAGTCTTGTTAAAAACCATAAAGGCTTCCAGCGTCTGCGGACTGTGGCTCCAGAGCTTCCAGATATTGGCGATCTTTCCGGACTTTTGTGTGAGTTGAGCGAGGATCTTCTCCTGCTCCGGACCCGCGGTTTCTTTTTCGACGTAACGCAGTCTCGCCATGATGACTCCTTGATGGTTAGAAATAAGCGGTAAGTATAGCCGGTAATTGAAATACCATGATTTCATGGGCGGAACGAATCCATACATCGCCAGGAGCGAAGCAACGCCGGCGGATCAGAAATTCAAGATCACCTTTCAGCCAATGAACGTGACCGTGGAAGTGGATCCGGAAAAAATTCCGTATGGAGTGACTGGTCTTCCGGGAAGTATTCTGGATATTGCCCTGGCCCATGGAATTGCGATCGATCACTCCTGCGGAGGGGTGTGTGCGTGTTCGACGTGCCACTGCATTGTGCGGCAGGGCGGGGAAAGTCTGTCTGAAATGATCGAAGCGGAAGAGGATCAGCTGTCCTATGCGCCTGGACTCACGCCGTCGAGCCGGCTGTCGTGCCAGAGCGTACCGGATGGATCGAAAGATCTGGTTGTGGAGATCCCGGGCTGGAATCGAAATGCCGTTCGTGAGGGACACTAGCAGTTTTTGCTTTCCCGCTATACAATCGGCCTCTCAATCTCAGACGTGAATCCAGGAGAGTGAACGCCATGAAAGCCATCAAGCACAGTTGGATTGGACCCATTGCTGCCTTGGTATGTTGTACTGGATTGCTTGTTGCTCAGGCTCCGGCCGACCGGCAAGCTGCGCCCGTTCTGCCGGTGCAGGGTCAGTCGCCGGCCGAGATTGCGCTCAATGTGCAGCTGGTGAATGTCACGGCCACTGTCCTTGATGAAAACAAAGCCTATGTGGACGGTTTGAAGCAGGAAGACTTCCAGGTGTTTGAGGACGGCGTCGAGCAAAAGCTCTCTTTCTTTTCCCACGATCGGCGAATTCCCGTCAGCGTCGGAGTCCTGGTGGATATCAGCGGCAGCATGCGCCACAAACTTCAGCAGGCGCTGCAAACGGCGCGTGAAATTTCACTGGCGCTGTCAGAGCAGGATGAAATGTTCCTGCTGACGTTTAACTCGGGCCTCGAGATGCGGCAACGTTTGACCAGCAACAAAGCTTTGATTGAGCGTTCGCTCCAGGGCATTCGCACCAGCGGCGACACTTCGGTTTACGACGCGCTCCAGATGGGTCTCACCGAGATGAAGTCGGCCCACAACACGAAGAAGATCATGGTCTTGATTTCCGACGGATTTGATTCCAGCAGCAAGCTCACTTTGACGCAGGTCGAGGAATTGTTAAAGCGCGCGGAAGTCGAAGTCTACGCCATTGGAATCGATGACGACGAAAACAATCCGATAGTCGTGGTTCAGCCTCTGTACCACATTTACCACTACATGCTGAACGACATCGCTTCCATCAGCGGTGGCCGTGTATTCCGGCTCTATACGGGGAAGAACTACTCGCTCGATGGATTAGCCAAACTTCTGATGGAAGAACTGCATCAACAATACCTGTTGAGCTACTACCCGAAATCGGCCCCAAACCCGTCTTTCCGCACACTTGATGTAAAGGTGGCACAGCCAATGGCCGAAGTCCGTCATCGGACGGGCTATTACCCGGCGCCACCTACCGCCGCGGCACGGTAAGCTTCCGAAGGCGCCGCGTTCATATGATCCAGAAGGCCGATCCGTTTAATTTTCTCGATTAGCGTCGTGCGTTTCAGATTCAGCAGTTTTGCCGCCAGTTTCTTGTTGCCGTTGGTTCGCCGCAGACTCTGAAGGATCAGTTCGCGCTCCATATCCGTTACAACATTCTGGAAATTGATTCCTTCTTCCGGAATCTCAATCGTTGGAACGTAACTGGAAACATCCCGGTTCTGGATCTCCGCCGGGAGATCCGACGGCATTATCGCCGTTCGATGACTGGTCAACGCCACCATTCGTTCGGCAATATTCTCCAGCTGCCGCACGTTACCCGGCCATTCATACGCCATCAGCGCTTTCATGACCACCGGCGAGAGCGTCTTTTCTTCCAGCTTGTGCGCTTCGCAGAAGTGACTGACGAATCGTAAAACCAGCAGCGGGATGTCTTCACGGCGTTCGCGCAAAGGAGGAAGGTCGATGGGGATCACGTTCAATCTGTAAAAAAGGTCCTCGCGGAACGTGCCTTCCTTCACCATATGATCGAGATTCGTACTTGTTGCCGCGATGATGCGGACGTCCACCTTGATGGTGGTGTTGCCGCCGACACGCTCAAACTCGCGTTCCTGCAGAACGCGCAGGAGTTTTACCTGGAGCGATTGCGGCATGTTTCCGATTTCGTCCAGAAACAACGTCCCGCCATTGGCTTGTTCGAAGCGGCCGACGCGCGTGTTTACAGCTCCGGTGAAGGCGCCCTTCACATGACCAAACAGTTCGGACTCGAGCAGATTTTCCGGAATTGCGCCGCAATTGATGCTGACCATCTTCTGCTCTTTGCGCGGGCTGTTGAAGTGGATCGCCTTGGCGATGAGTTCTTTTCCCGTTCCCGTTTCGCCCTGGATGAGGATCGTGCTGGTCAGCGAAGCCACCGTATCGATCAGTTCGAAAATCTTGTTCATGGCGCGGCCGCTGCCAATGATGTTTCCAAACGAGTACTTTTCCTTGAGTTGGCTGCGCAAATACTGGTTTTCGAAGCGAAGGCGCCGTTCCTTCAATCCCTTTCGAACCATGAGCGGGAGTTGAACCAGCTTGAAGGGCTTGGCAAGATAATCGTATGCCCCCTTTCGAATGGCCTGAACGGCCGTTTCGATGGTGCCAAATCCGGTTATGACGATGCCGATGGTTTCCGGGAATCGTGCCAGAGTGTCTTCGAGAAGCTCCACGCCGGATTTTCCGGGGAGATTCTGATCGGTGATGAGAACGTCGTAAGCCGTTTGGGATAGCTTTGCCCATGCTTCCTCAGCCGAAGCGACGCCTTCGACGTCAAAGCCTTCCATAGTCAAAATTTCGACAATCGCAACCCGAAGGTCTTCTTCGTCATCTACTACAAGTATCTGTTCCCGGTTCAAATCCACATCCGCCTCCCTGCTTTCCAAAAGTGACCTATTATAGATTAAGTGCTAAAGTTCTCAACGGATTTGCCGATTAATTCGTCAGGGCCCAGTTTACGGGTTTTCAGCCACGGAAAACCCGGTTGCTTGTTGTCGAAGACGACAGTGACCACAGACTGACACTTTGCGAATACATGGACGCAACAATTGATTGATTCCAGACTCCGGAATATCGAATCGATACTAGGCAGACGGAGTTCCAATCTTTGCGAACTTCAAAAACATTGACACGGTTGGTTTATTGACACTCGTCGCGGCAACTGCCGTCAGGGATTTGGCGATTGATCCCGAAGGCGGTGTCAATCCAATGGCATTCGGCGCTCTATCCGTACCGCTTTCATTTCCCAATCCCTTAGCCCCGGCACAGCAAATCAAGCTCTTAGGGTAAGTCTTGCCTAGCATCGACACACTGGCACGCAAGCTGCATTAGTCGGTATGTCATGAACAGAAGTGCGCGATTGAAACGCCGATTGGTCACACGGGGATCCGAGACTCATCTATTAAAGGATCTCGTTCTGACGTTCCAGAGCGCGTCGCAGGCTCTTGAGAAGTCATATAGCGACTTACAGGACCGCGTTCGCATTCTCTCCGAAGATCTCGAGCGCGAACGCGAGCAGCGGATTCGACTGGAGCGGCTCGCAGCCATGGGTGAAATGGCGATGGAGCTGGCCCATGAGATTCGAAATCCGCTGGCAAGCATCGAGCTTTTCGCTTCCATGCTTGAAGGCGATTATGCCAATCAGATCATTCGCAGCGTCCGGCTCCTCAATCATTCCGTGACCAACGTGCTGCAGTTTGGAAAACCCATTGTACCTTCCCCGGAACGGATTTCGGTGAACGCGCTGCTCGAGGGGATTCGTGCGGTAATTCAGCCTCTGGCCGCACAGAAGCGCGTGCGGCTGGACATTGTTTGCGATCCGGGCTGCACACTGATTGCGGACCATGAGCTGCTTCATCGCATGTTGCTCAATCTCGTCCTGAATGCATTACGCGAAACGCCGACAGACGGATTGATTCGCATGACGGCAAAGCACGGCGTCACGATAACCGTCGAAGATTGCGGTTCAGGAATTCCAGAGAGTGCGATTGCGCATATATTCGACCCGATGTTTTCCACGCACCGCGATGGATGCGGTCTCGGACTGCCGATAGTCAAACGAATCGTCGACAGTCATCACGGAACCATCGAGGTTGAATCCACGAAAAGCGGTACCCGCTTTGTCATTAATTTTCCACACAACATGGAGGTTGTGAGTGAGCCGCTTACTTGTAGTTGACGACGATATACAAATGCTGTCGGCCCTGGAGGCGGCGCTGCGCCGCAAGGGGCATGTTGTCGAAACCGCCTCAAACGGGTTGGAAGCCGTCGCCAAACTCGACGCGCCGTTTCAAGCGGTAATCACAGACCTTCGGATGCCGGGTATGGACGGCCTCGAACTTCTCGACCACATTCGGCGGACGATCCCTGAAATGCCGGTTGTCATCTTGTCTGCTTTCGGAACCGTTGCAACTGCCGTGGAGGCCATCAAGGCCGGCGCCAACGACTTCCTGGTAAAACCATTCTCGCAGGATGCACTCGACGAGGTGCTCGCGCGTCTTGCCGAATCCCGGCCGCGGTTCGGTCCTGAATCCACGGACCTGATTACCGAAAATGCCGGCATGCGCACACTGCTCGCCCAGGCCTCTGCCGCGGCCAGGACTCAGGCCACGGTTCTCGTGCAGGCGGAAAGCGGCACCGGAAAGGAGCTGCTTGCGCGTTGGATTCACCAGGAAAGCAACAATGCGAAAGGCCCGTTTGTCGCCGTCAATTGCGCGGCGCTTCCCGACAGCCTTCTCGAATCGGAGTTGTTTGGATATGAAAAGGGAGCGTTCACCGGGGCCAACTGCTTCAAGCCTGGCAAATTTGAATTAGCGCAAAACGGAACCATCCTACTCGATGAGATCGGCGAAATGGCTCCGCTACTTCAGGCAAAACTTTTGCGCGTCCTTCAGGAGCACGAAGTGGACCGCGTCGGCGGCCGGCGTCCGGTACCGATTCACGTCCGGGTTATCGCCACCACGAACAAAGATCTGCGGCGCCTGATTGCGCGCGGACAATTCCGCGAAGACCTGTACTTCCGGTTAAACGTCGTACCGTTACGCATTCCGCCGCTGCGCGAGCGCAAAGATGATATCCCCGTGCTTGCCGCGCACTTCATGAAGAAGTACGGCGGTGTAACCGATGGTCAGGCCGATCCGGAGACCATCGAGATGCTTTGCCGTTATGGTTGGCCTGGGAATGTTCGCGAGCTGGAGAATCTCGTGCATCGATCGTTCGCTCTGCGCGGCCGCCTGAAGATCACTCCCGGTGACCTGTATGAAACCGGCGGTCCTTCGGAGGCAACCACACTTCAGGCCGGAAATTCCGTCAGCGAAATGGAACGCAAGCTGATACTTGCCACCCTCGATCAAACCAGCGGAAACCGCACTCATGCCGCGAAGCTGCTGGGAATCTCGTTGCGAACTCTGCGTAACAAGTTGCGGGAGTATCGCGTGGAAGAGGCGGTCGCCGTATGATGGATACTCGCCTTTACCCTTCGATCGAAGACCGTCTGGACTGGACCGCAAAACGGCAGCAGATGCTTTCTGCCAATATCACCAACATCGATACGCCGGGATACCGCACCCGCGATGTTTCGTTCTCCGAGCAGCTTCAGTTTGTCCAGCTCAATACAACAAACAGCAAACACATCGGGCCTGCCATCACCGATCCAAGGATGGAGGAATTCGAAGTGGAGGGCAATGTCAAGTTGAACGACAACAGCGTAAATCTGGATCGTGAAATGTCCGAGATGACCAGGAACGCTTTCCAATACGTCGCGCTCATTCAGTTCGTGAGTCAAAAACTAAAGACCCTGCGTTCCGCCATCAACGAAGGCGGCAAGGGTTAGGAGCAATCATGAGTCTATTTTCAGCACTCGATATCAATACGAGCGGGTTGACGGCACAGCGGCGCCGCGCCGAAGTGGCATCATCCAACCTCTCCAACACCGAAACGACCAGAACCGCCGAAGGCGGACCGTACCGCCGCAAGGACGTTGTGTTTCAAACCACCACTTTTGGGAGTGCGCTGCAGGATGCCGACATTCGCAACCAGGGTGTCGAAGTGGCCGGTGTGATCGACGACTTGACTCCGTTTGACCCGCGATACGAACCCGGACATCCGGATGCGGATGCCGATGGATACGTCCTCTACCCGAACGTCAATACCATGGAAGAGATGGCCAACATGATGTCCGCAGCGCGCAGCTACGAAGCGAGCATCGCAGCCATCAGCATCGTGAAATCCATGATCAATCGCACACTGGATCTGGGCCGATGAACGATATTTCGGTCTATAGCAACATTCAAAAGGCGCTTCCGCAACCCTCCGCCGCTCCCTCTGGCGGCAAGTCCGAGGGTGGCTCATTTGGCAACTTTCTGAAGGACGCCATCAACCAGGTAAACAACCTTGAAATCAACTCGCAGAATGAGGTGGACAAGTTTCTTACCCAGGATACAGACCTTCATACCGTGGTGATGGCTTTGGAGAAGGCTGACATTTCCTTCCAGACCATGATGCAAGTCCGTAACAAGATTGTCTCCGCGTACCAGGAAATCATGAAGACCCAGGTATAGGTTTCCAATCCATATGAATTCTTCAGCATTCGCACAAAACATCAAGGCCTTCCTTGCCCGCTACAGCCTTCAACAGAAACTAGGCGTGGTACTCGCGGCTGGTCTCGTCGTCGTCCTGACCTGGGGCATGGTGTACTTCGTCAACAAGGTGAATTTCCAGATCCTCTATTCGGATCTTGACCCTGCAGAAGCGCAGACCATCGTTACCAAGTTGCAGGGATTGCAGGTGCCTTACGAACTGTCGGAGGATGGCAGGTCAATTCGAATAGCGGCCGACAAGGCTGCGGAAGTCCGTATCCAGTTAGCCAGCGAAGGTCTGCCGGAAAGCGGCCGGATCGGATTCGAGATCTTCGATCGAACAAATTTTGGAGTCACCAATTTTCAGGAACAGGTGAGCTATCAGCGGGCGCTCGAAGGCGAACTGGGGCGCAGCATCCTGACTCTAAGCGAAGTTGCGGGGGTCCGTATCCATCTTGTAATGGCTAAGGAATCGCTCTACGAAAGGTCCGATGAACAGACGAAAGCATCGGTGACCTTGAAACTGAAGAACGGTAAGTCGCTGCCGGATTCCGGCGTTCAGGGAATCGTGCATCTGGTGGCCAGCGCCGTGAAAGGACTATCGCCCGACAAGGTTACAGTCATTGATAATCGCGGCAAATTGCTGTCTCGCTCCGAGGCGGAGAACTCATTAACAGGGCAACAGCTCGACATGAGGCAGAAGGTCGAATCGGAGATGACAGCCAAGATCGTGCAGATTCTCGAGCCCGCGATCGGCGCCGGAAAGGTGAAGCCACAGGTTTCAGTCGCGATGAACTTTCAGCAGGTGGATGAAATCCAGGAGAACTACGATCCCCAGGCTGTGGTTGTAAGCTCGCAGAAGCAGTCCGACACGGTAACCGGAGCGAAGCCGGTAGGCGGAGTCGTCGGAGTGGGGACACCGACCGGTCAGCCAACAACGCCAACACCTCCGGTAGCGAATGGTGCCCCGGCCGCGACCACACCCCCCACGGTGACTACAACCGGCAAATCCAGTGAAGTGATCAACTATGAGATCAGCAAGTCGACCCGTCACATTGTGAACCCGGTCGGCAAGATCGAACGCATATCGGTTGCAGTCGTTCTCGACAATCAGACCGTGTCCACGACGGGCGCAGACGGCAAAGTTGAAGTCAAGTCGACGCCGCGAACCGAAGAGGAAATGAAGAAATATCACGACCTGGTTGCCGCCGCGATTGCGTTCAATGCCGAACGCGGCGATATCCTGACGGTACAGAACATGTCCTTTGAAAATGAAAATGAGACGGTGGCCGTCCCGGAGCCAACCTTCCTGGACAAACAAGCGCCCACGATTCTGACCGCGCTGCGGTACATCATCATTCCAATCGCTTTTGTTCTGATCTATTTCCTGTTCATTCGACCGTTGCAGAAATCCGTGATGGCCGGCTGGGTTCCCGTTACCGCCGAAGGGCACTCCACTCGAGGACTATTGCGAGGAGGAGTACAGACTCCTTTAACCGTCAAGCAGCTCGAAGCGCGCCTGGCTTCCGGAAACACGGCTTCCGAATTCGACGATATGGGAAGTGGAGCAGGTAATGACATGCTTCCGATAGCAAACGGGTCCTCACGCATCGAAATGATCCGCAAACGCGTGGTCGACCAGGCGAAACAGGATCCCGAAACCGTAGCCCGGCTGGTGCGAGTCTGGCTGAATGAGGAGAAGAATCGATGACCACCGGCGATTCCGCAATGGCGGCGACACTCTTCGTTCTGATTGGTGAGTCTGCATCCGCGGACGTCTTGAGATACCTGACCGAAGCCGAGATCGAGTCGATTTCCCGCGCCATATCCAACGTTGGCCCGGTCGGTGCGGAAGAGGCGGAGAAGTCTGCGGAAGAGGTGTATAACATGCTCACCGCCAATAAGTACGTCTCCGAAGGAGGTGTGGATTATGCAAAGAAAGTCATTCTCCGTACGCTCGGCGCCGGCCCTGCAAAGCGAATCATGGAGCGCCTCAGCTCCAGCTACGCGAGTGCCAACTCCTTCGATGCAATCGATCGGCTGAATCCCATTCAGCTTTCCCAGTTCATTCAGAACGAACATCCCCAGACTATTGCGCTCATTCTGGCTCATCTGTCACCCACCGCATCGGCGCAGCTGCTGGAGTCTCTGCCGGAAGCAATACAGGCCGATGTCGCCGTTCGAATGGCGAGCCTGGAAACCATCACGCCCGAAGCGATTCAGGGAATCGCCTCCGTGCTGGAGGAAAAACTGAAACCTGTCGGCACATATGCACACAGCGCAGCCTATGGTGG
>Ga0134121_10001403_pt1 | contig 22745 bp, 15 predicted proteins | sample KB301_FD_96463 | JGI IMG/M metagenome (GOLD analysis project Ga0134121, IMG submission 96463) | Terrestrial soil microbial communities without Nitrogen fertilizer from Kellogg Biological Station, Michigan, USA - KB3-0-1 | ecosystem: Environmental > Terrestrial > Soil > Unclassified ... | reverse complement strand
GCCGGCGCTCGTGCGCTCCATCCTGCTCGCACATCCAGCGGAAGACGTCCGGCGAGTAGTAGACGACGACCGTGTTGTGGGTGCCGAGCGTGCTGGTGATCCAGGACGGCATGTGGGGATCGCCGCCCAGCGCCGCCAGGGTCGGGCCGGTAGGCCGGATCTGCTTGTCGTGATGCCAGTTCATGACGCGGTAGCACCCCGCCCGGAGGAACCGCCCCAGGATGCGCTCGTACTCGGACTTGGCGAAGGGAAGCTCGCTGGGCAGCGGGAGAGGGCGCGAGCAGATGTCCGCCGGAGGCGCCGGCACCGCCGGCTGCGCCTCCTGAGCCGCCCGCACCGGAGGCGCCGGAGGCAGAACGAGAAGCGCCAGGGCCAATGCCACGACAGGAACGATCAGGGACCACAAAGCCCGCCTGGAGCTCATAGGGCAAATCTCCCTCAACTGTTGGTAGTTCCGCGGAGGGAGGATACCAAACGAGGCTCCGTGATGAACACAAAGAACACCAAGATCCAAAAGACTCCCTAAGAGGGTGTCTCGAAAGATGGCATCAGCGACTCCGCTTACCGCCCGGGAGCCGGTGGGAACCCGGGGATGGGGATCGAGTGAGGCTCGATGCGAGTTCGGACCATGAGGTCGCTCGGCGTCGCGATCCAGACGCTCTCTCTGGGGGACACCCGTGTCACGCGGAGAGGTCGGACCGGCCCAAACCGTCTCTGTGTCCAAACTGTGTCAGCCCATTCTGACACTTTTTGGAGGAGTGTCAGAAACACGAAATTGAGAGCCATTTTCGCGCTGTAACACACCGAATGCCCACTTGAGACGCGTTCTCCCTCGGGAAACCTCGGTGGCACGCTGATTGCGGAATGATTTTCCTGAAGTTGTAGTGTCTCTTACATAGCGCCAACGAGGAACCGGCACCATGGAGGCGTGGTGACGGCATCCTGAGGAGGGGTCCAATGACGACTCAGATCGAAAGATTGGGAGTGGACCGGCCGGTTCGCAGAGTCCCTCCCACCCCCCACGGCTATCCCCTGGTCGGGGCGCTGCCCCGAATGCTGCCGAATCCCGCCCGGTTCTGTACCCGGATGATGCTCGAATATAACGACCTGGTTCGCCTCGATCTGGGATTTGGATCGATCTACCTCGTCACGTTGCCCGATCATATTCACCACGTCATGGTGGCGAATCATGACAATTATTGGAAGGGCGACGTGTTCGAGCGCACTCGCTTCCTCTTCGGCAATGGCCTGGTGGTCAACGAAGGGGATAGCTGGCGCCGCCAGCGGCACCTCATGCAGCCGGCGTTCGCCCACAAGCGCGTGGCGGGCCTCGTACCGATCATGACCGAGGTCGTGAACCAACGGCTCGCCAAGTGGGAAGAGCCGAGCGCCGAAGGCGATCCGATCGAGATCGGCCGGGAAATGATGTCCCTCACGCTGGGAATCATCGTCAAGACGATGTTCAGCCTGAGCATCGACAGCCGCGAGCTCGGGGTGATGGCGGAGTGCTTCAGCACCGCCCTGGAGCAGATCACCACCCGGATGGCCACCTACTTCCTGCCGGAATGGTTCCCCCTGCCTCACCAGCACGCCACCAAGGAGGCGGTCGCCACCCTGGACGCGATGGTCTTCCGCATCATCAAGGAACGCCGGGAGAGCGGCGAGGACATGGACGACCTGCTCGGCATGCTGCTCGCCGCCAAGGACGAGGAGACGGGCCAGGGCATGAGCGACCGGGAGATCCGCGACGAGGTCATGGTCACCCTGTTCGGCGGCTACGAGGCCACGGCTGACGCCCTGACCTGGACCTGGCATCTCCTCGACGAGCATCCGGCCGTGGACGAAACCATGCGCGAGGAGCTGGCGACGGTGCTCGGCGGCCGCACACCGACCTTCGAGGACCTGATGCATCTCACCTACACCTCGCAGGTCGCCCAGGAGTCGATGCGCCTCTTCCCGCCCTTCTGGTTCTACAACCGGACGGCCCGCGGCGAGGACGAGATCAACGGCTACCGGATTCCGGCGGGCGCGCAGATGTTGATCTGCCCCTACGCCACCCACCGGCACCCGGATTACTGGAAAGTGCCCGAGGCCTTCCATCCGGAGCGTTTCGAGCCCGCCCAGGTCGCCGGCCGTCCGCGCCACGCCTACGTTCCCTTCGGCACGGGTCCCCGGATGTGCGTCGGGCGTCACCTCGCGATGATGGAGATGCAGCTCATCCTCGCCATGGTGGCGCAGCGCTTCCGTCCGCGCCTCGCCCCCGGCTGGTTCGTGGTCCCCCAGGTGGGAACCTCGCTGCGGGCCAAGGGCGGGATGTGGATGATTCCCGACGCAGCGTGAGAGCGTACCGGTCCCGCGCGAAGATCACGATCGCGGTGTAGCCGGAGGCCACGAGGCTCAGCACGATGAGGAAGCCCAGCTTCGCGACGGTGGGGTTGGCGGAGAGCATCAGGACCGCCAGCCCCATGGCCACAACCAGCACGTTGGCCGCGACGCGCAGGAAAACGGCCCCCGGCCCCCCTTCGACCGTCTCCGTGTCGAAGGCCATGTGAATCCCGAAGTCCAGCCCGACGCCCACCCCCAAGGCCAGGAAGGACGAGGTGGCGACTCCCATCTCCACCCCGAGCCAGCCGGCCGCTCCCAGAACGAGAAGCAGGGCCCAGACGTTCGCCACGATGCACTTCAGAGTGGGCCCCCAGCGGCCCGAGGTGAGCCCCAGCGCCAGCAGCGAGACGACGAGGGAAAGGCCCACCGAGAGCCCCTGGTTGGTGACGATCGACCGGATCAGGACCCGCCCCCGCTCCGCGCTGCCGCCGATGCGCGCGGTCACCGTCCCGGGAGGGAAGTTGCGGCGTACGGCGGCCTCCACGGCGCCGCGGACCCGGGTCGCCGTGGCGTAGTCGTCGCTGGCTACGCCGAGCATCAGCCGGGTCGCCCGCCCGTCCGGGTTCAGGAACAACCGTTCCAGAGGCTGCTCGTTGAAAAGATGGAAAGTCTCCAGAAGCCGCGCGACCTCGGCCTTCGAAGCCGGGAGCGCCGGCAGCGGCGCGACAGGATCTCCGAGCTCCCAGGCGCGTTCGCGGACCAGGTCGGCGACGGAGATCGAGGCCGTCACGGCCGGCGTGGCCGCGATCTCCTTTTGCAGCCTTGAGAGGGACGCCAGGAGCTCCGGCTCGCTCCAGGCGCGGGCATCCCGGCGGGTGAGCATGAGGTCGAACTGATAGAGCCCCACCGATTCCCTGGCGAACCACTCGACGTCCTGGACGATTTGATGGCCGGGCCGGAAGTTGCGCGTCCAACTGTCGGCGATGTGCAGCCGCAGGAGGCCGGGCAGGAGGAGCAGGGAGAGCACGACCGGGAAGGCCCGGCTGCGCAGGAAGGGCACCGCCGCCTCCAGCGACCACGCGCGCTCGCTCCAGCGCGGCCGGGCATGCACCGGCACCAGGGCGAGGACGGCGGGCACCAGGGTGACGCTGATCGTCCAGGAGATCCCCAGGCCGATGCCGGCCAGCAGACCGAACAGCCGCAGGGCCGGAGCGTCGGTGGCCAGGAACGAGGCGAAGCCGATGATCGTCGTCAGGGTGATGGCCGTCAGCGGGAAGAACAGGCGGTGCAGAGCCTCCCAGGCGAGCACCGGTGCCGGCCGCTCCGGGTAGACGGCGCGCAGCCGCAGGAACTCTCCGTACATATGGATCTCGTCCGCGATTCCCAGGACCGTGACGAGCACCGGAATCATGGCGGTCATCAGCGACAGCGGCTGGCCGAGCCACGCCAGGGCGGCGAGCGTCAGGACCACCGTGATCACGGCCTGGATCAATGCCACGGAAACCAGCACCCAGGAGCGGAAGAGCATCCAGAACAGGAGGCCGATCAGCAGGAAGCTCCACGGCAGCAGACGCTGCATGTCGGCGAAGATCGATCTCCCCAGCTCGTTGAGCACGAGGTGCTTGCCGATCAGCCGGACGCGGTAGGCTCCCGGCCGGCGGGCGTCGAGCTCGGCGGCGGCCTGCCGCACCAGAGGGACGATCGACTCCACCCCCGCCGTGGAGAAGGCCGGCATCTCCAGGAAGACGGCATTGCGCGACCGGCCGGCGGCGATCTGGCCGGTCACCGCGGTCGCCTTCAGGGACCGGTCGATCCAGCCGGCGTCCGGAGCGTGGAGCAGATAGGGCTCGCCGGGCACCGCCTCCCGCCGGAAGCGGGCCCGGTACAGCCGGTCGAACATCAGCCGGTCGAGATTGGGATCGGCGGCGATCCGCACCATGAAGAACCGGGCGTCGTCGCGAAAGACCGGGTCGGTGATCCCGCCGCGCAGCCCTTCAAGCGCGATGATGAGCCGGTCGTCCGAGCCGAAGGTCGATCGCACCGCCTGGTCCGCGGCGAGAACTTCGCTCTCCCGCGGCAGGAGCTCCAGATCGTTGACCTCGACCTTCAGATCGCGCAACGGCAGGGCGAGGTAGCCGGTCGCCAGCGCCGCCGCGAGAAGCCCACCGCCCAGCAGCCAGCGGAAGAGCGTCAGCCGGCGCATCAGGAGGCCGTCCCCTGGGGAGGGGGCGCGGCGCAGAAGGCCTCCGTCTCGGCGCCCGGCCCCTCGGAGGTGAGCTCGCCCGGGTCCAGAAAATCACCATCCTGGTCGTCGTCGTCCAGCAGCCCGTCGGGGCGGAAGGACCAGACCCGCGAGCCCTCCGGCCCCGGGCGGCCCGGGCTCCCCAGCGTCAGCTCGGCCAACCGCCGGGCGGACACCGCGCGCTGCTGCCAGTGATCGGAGGAGATCCGCAGGAAAAGCTGGCACAGGGAGGGGTCTTGGAGAGCTGGGGCGCCGACCGAGTGCTCCTCCAGGAAGGCCCGGCGCGCCTCTCGGCCGCTGGGGATCGCGGGGAGATCCCGCCAGGTGGGGACGGCGACGGGAAAGACCAGTCCGCCGGGATCGATCACGCTGATGAAGGGCACGGCGGGAAGGGGTTCCGTCCGCCAGGCCTGCCAAGTGATCAGCACCAGGGCCAGGACGAACAGGACCGCCATCCGGCGCTCCATCGCACGCTGCGAAGCCATGTCGATTCGGAATCCAGGGAGTGGAGGGAGGCCTCCGGCGCGGGCCGGCCTCCCTCGACCGAAGCGGACTTACTGAATCGTCGCCGCCTGGCCCACCGGCAGGTTGTAGGCCGCCTTGCCATTGGCGTCGACCAGCGTGACCGGGCTCGCCAGCGCGTAGGACGTGCCGGAGGGCGGCGGGAACGACGCGACGGAGGTGCCCAGGAGGGTGACCTGACCGGCCGAATGATACTTGTTGCCGTTGACGTCGACGTTGATGAAGAAGTTGATCTTCTGCGTGTTGTCCTGACCCGACGTGTTGGCGATGAAGGTGCTCGGCTCAGGCTTGCGGCTGCTGTCCAGGGTGATGGCCACGTTGCCCAGACCCGTGACCGAGCCGGTGGACTTGAAATCAATCACGCCGAAGTTGAAGCCCGTACGGCCGTCCGGAGTCCTGATCGGCTGGCCGACCTGGGCCGTGATCTGGCCGCTGGTCGCGGCGAAGGGACCGTTGGTCCCCCCGACCGGGTTGAAGATGTGCCCCATCTTGGCGAGCTTGACGCAGATCGTGCCCGGCGCCGGCAACGAGGCCACGGCATAGGCCAGCCCGCCCCCGACCATCGCCATCGTCACAGCGGTGATACCCAACATCTTTCCCATTTTACGGTTCATGCGTGTGTTCTCCTTTTCCCTTCGTCAAAAGGACACCATTCCAGGGTGCCCTTACTTACCCCAGTGCGGGCCAGCGAAAAAACGAGCCGTCCGCCGGAGAGGCCTCGCCGCGCGATATATTGCCGCGCCATGGAAAACCTTCGCCGCCGCGTCCTCGCGTTCGCCCTGGGCCTTCTGGCCCTTTCCGGAACCGCCCCTGCCATCGAAGGGAAATGGACTCCCGGGCAGATCCTCGAGCTCGATCCCCGATGGCTGCGCGAGCAGGGTCTGGAGGTCCCGCCGGAGACCCTGTGGAGCCGCGAGGGCGGCGGGCTGCTGGAGGCCGCCGCGCGGATCGGCGGCTGCTCTGCCGGCTTCATCTCCCCGCGCGGGCTGATGATCACCAACCATCACTGCGCCTTCAGCATCCTCCAGCAGCACTCGACGCCGCGGCGGGACCTCATCACCCACGGCTTCCTCGCCCACCAGCCGGCCGAGGAGCTCCCCGGCTCCGGGGTCCGGGCCACCATTCCCCACCGCGTCACCGACGTCACGGCGGCGGTCGAGGCCGCGGTGCCCGCCGGAGCGGACGATCTGAAACGGTTCCAGGCCATCGAGCGCAAGAAGAAGGAGCTGGTGGCGGCCTGCGAGCGCGAGGCTCTCCGCCGCTGCGAGGTGGCGGCTTTCGACGGCGGCGTGCGCTACCTGCTCAACGAAAGCCTGGAGTATCCCGACGTGCGGCTGGTCTACGCGCCCCCTCGCGCCGTCGGCGAGTACGGCGGCGAGGTGGACAACTGGAGCTGGCCCCGCCATACCGGCGACTTCGCCCTGCTGCGCGTCTACTCCGCGCCGGACGGCACGCCCGCCGCCCGGGCCGAGGCCAACGTCCCCTATCGCCCCAAGCACTTCTTCCCGGTCGCCGCGGAAGGCGTCGAGCCGGACGGTTTCGTGATGCTGGTGGGCTACCCCAGCCGCACGTTCCGCTCCTTCATCGTGGCCGAGATGGCCGAGCGGGCGGAGCGCTTCTACCCCGGAATGAGCACGCTCTATCGCGCCTGGCTCGACCTCATGGAGGCGGCCTCGACCCGCGACGAGACGGCGCGCATCGCCCTCGCCGACCGCATCAAGGGGCTCGAGAACAACGAGAAGAACGCCCGCGGCCAGGTGACCGGCATTCGCCGCGGCCACATCCTGGAGCACAAGGCCGAGAGCGAGCAGGCGATCGTCGCCTGGGCCGCCCGGCACCCCGAGCAGCGGGACGCCGTCGCGGCGCGCGACGAGCTCGCCCGCCTGGTGGCCGAACGGCAGCGCACCTGGGACCGCGATTTCCTGCTCGATCAGTGGCGCCGGGGTTCCAAGCCGCTCGAGCTCGCCCTGTGGCTGGTGCGCTGGGCGGGCGAGAAGACGAAGCCCGACCTCGAACGCGAGCCGGACTTCCAGGAGCGCAACCGCAACATCCTCCGCGAGAGGCTGGAGCGGGATCAGAAGCGCATCCACCTTCCTACTGACGCCGCCTTGCTGACGGACGTCCTCGCCCGCCTGGCCAATCTACCGGCGATCCCTACCGCCCCGGCGGGCAACCGCGTGCCGGCCGTGGAGGTCTTCGCCGGCGGAGCGCGGGATCGCGCGGCCCTGCGCCCCAAGGTCGACGAGTTGCTCGCTCACAGCAAGGTCGCCGACCTGGAAGAGCGCAGGAAGATGTTCGACGAGAGTGCGGAGCAGCTCCGCGCCCGGCACGATCCGCTGCTCGACCTCGCCTTCGGCCTCGACGCCGAGCTGCGAGCCCTCAAGGAGCGCAACGACCGTTTCGAGGGCGCAGTCTCGCGGCTGCGCCCGCGCTGGCAGCGGGCGGTGATGGCCCACGCCGGCAAGCCGGTCGCCCCGGACGCCAACGGCACCCTGCGCGTGACGCTCGGCCACGTGCGGGGTTACAGCCCGCGCGACGGCGTGTGGATGCGCCCGCAGACCACCCTCGCCGGCGTGGCGGAGAAGAGCACCGGCGAGGAGCCCTTCGCCGCGCCGCCGGCGTTGCTGGCCGCCGCCCCTCGCGGAGCGGAGAGCCGCTGGGCGGCTGCCAACCTGAAGGACGTTCCGGTCAATTTTCTCGCCGACGCCGACACCACGGGAGGCAACTCGGGAAGCCCGGTGCTCAACCGCAAGGGCGAGCTGGTGGGAGTCAATTTCGACCGGGTCTGGGAGAACGTCGCCAACGACTTCGGCTACGACCCCGAGGTTGCCCGCAACGTCAGCGTCGACGTTCGCTATCTGCTGTGGATGCTGGAAGCGCTGGACGGCGAAGCGGCCAGACCGCTGCTGGAGGAGATGGGAGTGGCAGGCAAGACGCCTTAGAGGGCGGCGCCCCTCAGCCCAGCGGTGACGGCCGCCGCACCAGCGGGCTGGCGAGCGCCGCCAGCCGCCGGAAGCCGCGGACCTCCGCGTCGTGGCGCACCGCCGCGAGCAGGGCTTCGCTGCCGGGGTCCTTCCGTTCGCGCTGAATCTGCGCCAGGGCCAGGCGCGTTTCCAGTCCGGCGGCGACGAAGCCGCTGCGCTCCGCCTCCTCGATCGCGCGTTGCAGGTCGCGCAGCGCCTCGGCGGCATGGCCGCTGGCGGCATCGATGCGGGCCAGGGGAGCGGCCATTTCAATCCGCAGCTTCAGATCCTCGCTGTTGCCGAGCCGCGACCGGGCCTCCCGCGCCGCCTGGGCGGCCTCCGCCCTCGCGCCCTGATCGAGGAGGGCTTCGCTCAGCACGGCCAGCGCCAGCGCCTCCCCGCCGTCCATCCCGCGTCCCCGGTACCAGGCCGCCACCTCCCGCGCCAGCTTCGACGCCTCGGTGGGGTGGCCCGCCATCAGCTCCAAACGGGCCAGGTCCAGGCGCATCTCCGTCGCCTGGAGGTTTCCTCCCAGCCCGACGCTGATGCCGAGAGCCTCCTGGAACGCCTTGCGGGCACCCTCCAGATCGCCGGCCGCGAAGCCGGACCACCCCAGGTTCCGCAACGCCGCCGCGACCAGGGACCGCGCGCCGAGCTCCTTGGCGACGCGGAGCTGGTCCGCGCCGAGGTCGTGCGCCGCGGCGAGCTCCCCGCGGTCGTAGGCCAGCCGTGCCTGCAATCCCAGGAGACGGGCCATGCCGAGCTTGTCGCCGGCCTGGCGCTTGGCCATCAGGCCTTGGGTCGAGCGCTGCCAGGCACCTTGAAGGTCGCCGCGCCGCGCCGCCAGATCGGCCGAGGTGACGAGGGCCGCGGCGGAAATCTGCGAGCCTCCGGCCGGATGGAAGAGATTGAACGCCTGTTCGTGGAGGCTCCGCGCTCCGGCGAGATCGCCTTGCAGCGCCAGGACGTTTCCCAAGTGGTCGAGGCTTTGTGCCTGCGCCGGCGGATGGGCCATCGATTGGCCGAGCCGCAGCGCCCCCTCGAACTGTTCGCGGGCTCCCCTGAGATCGCCCTGTTCGCACATCACCTCGCCCAGGCGGTTCTGAACCTGCGTTTGCGACACCCGGTCGCCGATCTCGACGTACCAGGAGCGGGCCTGCTCCAGTTGCAGGCGGGCCGCGCTCAGCTCGCCGCGGTCCGAGTGCACCTCGGCCAGGGAGAGAAGCTGGGCCGCGATGCCGACACCGCTGCCGGCGTGCTGGGCGATGCCCAGGGCCTCTTGGTTCGCCTCCTCGGCGCCGTCGAGATCGCCCAGGCTCTTGAGCGCGAGGGCCTTGTTGGCCAGGGCCATGCCCACCTGCCACTGGTGGCCGGCCTTCTTGGCCAGGTCGAGGGCCTCGGTGAACAGGCCCAGGGCCTGCTGGGGCCGGCCCATTTTCACCAGGGCATCGCCCTGAAAAATGAGGGCACGGGAGACGAGGACCTTCTGCCCCGTCACCCGGCCCTTGGCGGCGGCGGTCGCGGCCGAGCGCAACTGCGTCGCGACGTCCGACAAGCGCCGGGCATTGCGCGTCTCGGCCAGGTCGATGCGCGGGTCGTCGCCCGCCGGCGGCGGCAGCCGGCGCAGGGCCGCGAGGGTGGCCGCCGACTCCTCGCCATGGCCGCCCGCGGTCTGGCTGTCGGCGAGCTGAAGCCCGTACTCGATCTCATCCGGAAAAATCGTCCAGAGAGAGCGATAGGTCTCGGCGGCCCGGTCCCACTGCTTGCCGATCTGGTAGAGCCGCGCCTCGATGGTCAGCCGCTCCTCGCGCGACAGCGAGGCGGACAGCTCCGTGGCCCTGCGCGCTTCCTTCTCCGCCTGGGCGTCATAGCCCAGGCCCGCCCAGGCCTGGGACAGGGCCGAGTGGATCACCGCCGAGCCGGGATCCGCCGCCGCGGCTTTCTGCAGCAGCACCAGGGCCCCCGGCGGATCGAAGGCCCGCAGCCGCAGCAGCCCTTCGTTGTACAGGCGCGCCGGCTCGGCGCTCTTCGGCTGGAGGGCACGGGCCTGCCGCGCCTGCTCGGGCGACAGCGCCGCGATGCCCATCGACTCGCGCAGACGCGTGCCGGTACGCGATACCAGGTCGAACAGCCCCGCCTGGGTGCCGACCTCGGCCACCGAAACCATCGTGTCGGCCTCGGGAACCCGGACGACGCGGAGGTCGAGGCGGATCTTGCCGCCGATGGGCAGATAGGTGCCCAGGACGACCCGGTCGGCTCCCAGCACGGCATGCAGCCGCTCGAGGTCTCCCCGGCGGAGGCTGCCGTCCTCCTGAAAGGAGAGGGACTTCTGCGCCTGCGCCACCGCCTCTCCCCGGAGGATCCGCAGCTTCCCGCCCGCCGCCAGCTCGGTGGAGAGCATCGTGGGCAGCGCCGACTGGAGCCAACCCGTACCGGGCATCGGCGCCAGACTGCGGAAATCGAGCACCACGACGGCGGGACGGGCCTTCTCCGACGCGGACGACGCGGTCCTCGCGGCTCGCGAGCCGTGGCGAAAGTGGAATTGAAGAACGCCCAGGAGGCCCGCGCCCAGAAGACCCAGGACCAGCAGCGCCGCCCAGCGCCTGGCATGAGACCGCCGGCGGGGCTCGATCCCCGAGGCTGGAGCGGGCGAGCTCGCGACCGCCTGAGAGCGCGGCTCGGCGACGGCGGACGGCGCTTCCAGAGCCGGCTCCGCCATTGCCGCCGGTGCCGCGGGCTCCGCCGGCGCCGGCTGCGGCTCCGCGATCGGCGGCGAAGCGGGCGGGATGGAGACGGCGGGAAAGATACCGGTGGCGGCGCGTTCGATCCGGCGGACCTCGCCCGCGAAGGAGTATCCCCGCCCCGACACGGTCGTCACGTAGCGGGAATGGTCGGCCTTCTCGCCGAGGACCTTGCGCAGGGCGAAGATGTTTTGCGTCAGGTTGGCTTCGCTGACCTGGACGCCGCCCCAGACCTTCTCGATCAGCTCCGTCTTCTCCACCACCTCGCCCGGCCGCGCGAGCAGGACGACGAGGATCGCAAGGGCTTTCGGCGACACCTGGACCGGCTCGTCGTCACGCAGGAGGACACGGCGAATGGGATCGACGAAAAACTCGTCGAACTCGTAGCAGGTCCTGTCCTCGGGGCGAGAAACCATCCGGTTGCGTCTTGAATCCAGATCGGGTCTGGTGGATATACGAAAACAGCAGGTTCGGCTGAGTTTACAGCAGGTCACCCCAGAGGCGAAGGCCGCGGCGCCTCCGGGACGGCGAGCACCGCCAGCCGCCGGAAACCCAGGGTCTCCGCATCGCGGCGTACCGCCGCGAGAAGGACTTCGCCGGCCGGATCTCGCATCTGGCGCTGAAGCTGCGCCAGGGCCAGGCGCGCCTCCAGGCCGGGGGCGACGAGCCCGGTCCGCTCCGCATCGGCGATCGCCTGCCGCAGGTCGCGCGACGCCTCCGCGGTGTGGCCGCCGGCGGCGTTGATGCGGGCCAGGGGAGCGGCCATCTCGATCCGCAGCTTCACGTCCTCGCCGGTGCCCAACCGCGATCGGGCCTCCACCGCCGCCTGAGCGGCCTCCACCCGCGAGCCCTGAGCGAGGAGGGCCTCGCCCAGCGCGGCCAGCGCCAGCGCCGCCGCGCCGTCCATCCTGCGTTCCCGGTACCAGGACGCGACCTCCCGAGCCAGCTTCGACGCCTCGGCGGGGCGGCGCGCCGCCAGGGCCAGGCGGGCCAGATCGAGGCGGATTTCCGTCGCCTGGAGGTTGCCGCCCAGCGCGGAGCTGATGTCGAGAGCTTCCTGGAGCGACTGGCGGGCGCCGTCCAGGTCGCCCGCGGCGAGAGCGGCCCGTCCCAGGTTCTGAAGGGCGCCGGCGACGAGCGCCCGCGCGCCGGTCTCCCGCGCGAGGCGGAGCTGCTCCTCGCCGAGGCTCCGAGAGCCCGCAAGGTCGCCCCGATCGTAGGCCAGCCTTGCCCGCGAGCCGAGGACGCGCGCCACGCCGAGCTTGTCGCCGGCCCGGCGCTTCGCCGCCAGGGCCTGGGTCGAGCGCTCCCAGGCGGTCTGGAGGTCACCGAGCCGCGCCGACAGATCCGCCAGCGCGCTGAGGGCCGAGGCGGCGAGATTGGAGTCGTCCACGCGCTGGAAGATCGTGAGGGCAGCCTCGTGCCGGCTCCGCGCCCCGGCGACGTCGCCCTGCAGCGCCAGGACGTTGCCCAGGTTGTCGAGGGACTCAGCCTCCATGGCCTTGTTGGCCATGGCCTGGGCGATCCGCAGCGCCCCTTCGAGCCGCTCCCGGGCTCCCGCCAGGTCGCCCTGGGCGCACAGGATCTCCCCCAGACGGTCGAGGCCCATCTTCTGCACAACGCGGCTGCCGATCTCCAGCGCCCAGTGCTGGGACTCCTCGAAGAGCCGGCGGGCCTTGGCGAGCTCGCCCCGCTGACGCTGCACCTCGGCGAGGTTGTAAAGCTGGGCCGCGATGCCCACGCCGCTGCCGGTGCTCCGGGCGATGTCCAGTGACTCCTGCCCGGCCTTCTCGGCGCCGTCGAGGTCGCCCAGGTTCTTGCGCGCGATCGCGAGGTTGGCCAGGGCCATACCCACCTGCCACTGGTGGCCCGCCTGCTGCGCGAGGTCCCGGGATTCTCCGAACAGGCCCAGAGCCTCCCGGGTCCGTCCCATTTTCTCCAACGCGACACCCTGGTAGATCAGAGCTCGGGAGACCACGAGGGTCTTGCCGGACTTGCGGCCCTTGGCCGCCGCGGCCCCGGCAGCCCGAAGCTCGGTGGCGAAGTCCGACAGGTACAAGGCGTTGAGCGCCTCGGCGAGGTCGATGCGCGGATCGCGGCCCACTGGAACCGAGAGCCGGCGCAGGGCCGCGATGGTGTCCGCCGCCTCCGTGCCGTGACCGCCCGCCGTCAGACTGTCGGTGAGCCGCAGACCATAGTCGATCTCATCCGGAAAGAAGGTCCAGAGAGAGCGGTAGGTCTCGGCGGCCCGGTCCCACTGCTTGCTCACCTGATAAAGCTGCGCCTCGATGGCCAGACGCTCCTCGCGCGGCAGCGAGGCGGACAGCTCCGTGGCCTGGCGCGCCTCGGCCTCGGCCCGTGCGTCGTAGCCCAGGCCACTCCACGCCTGGGACAGGGCCGAGTGGATCACCGCCGAGCCGGCGTCGGCTTGCACGGCCTTTTGCAGCAAAGCCAGGGCCCCGGGCGGATCGAAGGCCCGCAGCCGCAGCAGCCCCTCGTTGTACAACCGTGTGGTCTCGGCGCTCTTCGGCTGGAGGGCTCGAGCCTGCCGCGCCTGCTCGGGCGAAAGCGCCGCCATGCCCAGCGACTCGCGCAGACGCGCGCCGGTCCGCGACACCAGGTCGAACAGCCCCGACTCGGTACCCACCTCGGTCACCGTGGCCAGGACGTCGGCTTCGGGCGCGCGGACGATCCGGAGGTTGAGGCGAATCTTGTCCCCCACGGGGACATAGGTGCCGAGGACGACGCGATCGGCTCCCAGCACGGCGTGCAGGCGCTCGAGGTCATCCCGGCGCAGGTTGCCGTCCTCCTGGAAGGAGAAGGACCGCTGGGCCTGGGCCACCGTCTCTCCCCGGAGAACCCGCAGCTTGCCGCCCGCCGCCAGCTCGGTGGTGAGCATCGAGGGCAGAGCCGACTGGAGCCAACCGTCGCCGGTTCTCGGCGACAGGCTCCGGAAATCGAGCACCACGACGGAAGAACGGACCTTCGTCGCTGGGGCGGGAGCGGCCACCCTCGGGTCCCAGCGATCGTGAAAGTGAAGGAGGCCCAGGAAAACCGAGCCCAGGACGCCCAGGACGAGCAGCGCCGCCCAGCGCCCGCGATGCGACCGCGGCCGCGCGTCGATCCGCGCGGGTGGACCGGGCGAGCCCGCGACCGGCACCGAGGACGGTTCCGCGGCGGTGGGCGGCGGGAGCGGGGAGGGGGCGGTGACGGGAAACACGCCCGTGGCGGCGCGCTCGATCCGGCGGACCTGGCCCGCGAAGCAGTACCCCCGGCCCGGCACGGTCACGATGTAGCGGGATTCGTTGGCCTTCTCGCCGAGGATCTTGCGCAGGGCGAAAACGCTCTGCGTCAGGTTGGCTTCACTGACAGGGGAGCGGCCCCAGACCGTCTCGATCAGGTCCTGCTTCTCCACCACCTTGCCCGGCTGCGCGAGAAGGGCGATGAGGATCGACAGCGCCTTCGGCGAAACCTGCAACGGTTCGTCGCCGCGCAACAGGACACGACGGATCGGATCGACGAAGAAATCGTCGAACTCGTAGCAGCCCCTGTCCTCGGAACGAAAAGCCATCCGGTTGCGTCAGCTCAGTATCGGCGGAGTCTACAGCAGACCGGGAGCTTGCGCGCTTGTTATGTCTTGCTGACCGTCCCGCCCAGCGCGTCGAGCAGACCGCCTTCCAGATCGGGAAACTTCCGCCGGTAGTCCTCTCGGCTGCGCTCGATCACCTCGCACGCCTCGGCCCGGCCGTAGACACCGGCGATCTCGACCGGCTCGTGCTCGGCCCCGGGCGGCCGTTTGTAGGTGAGGAAGTAGTGCTTGAGACGGTTGATCAGGGCTTCCGGGAGGTCCCCGATCTCCCGCGCATGTCCGTAGGCCGCATCGCCCTTGAGCACGGCGATGATCTTGTCGTCCGCCTCTCCGCGGTCGATCAGGCGCAGCCCGCCCAGGGGAATCGCCTGCAGCAGGAAGTCGCCGTGCGAAAACGCCTTCTCGGAGAGGACGCAGACGTCCATGGGATCGCCGTCGCCTTCGAGCGTCGGCAGATCCGTATGGGCCTGAGAGAAGGCCGCGACCCGGTCGCCGCAGAAAGTGCGGGGAATGAAGCCGTAGAGGGTGGGACAGACGTTCGAGAATAGCTGCGGCCGGTCCACCTTGAGGATGCCCGTCGCCTTGTCGATCTCGTACTTGACCGTGTCGGAGGGAACGAGCTCGATGTAGGCCGTCACCACGTTGGGGGCGTCGGGTCCGGCGGACACGCCGTGCCAGGGGTGGGCCTTGAAAAGGAGCCCGAGCAGCTCTCGGGTGCGCTCCTGATTCGTCTCGTCCATGTCCTTGCCTCCCTGCAATCCTATTATGATCGCTCCACCATGCGGTGGCTGGCGGTCTGGCTTCTACTGACCGGCGTCTACTTCGCCGGCCAGCTCGTGACACCGCTGCTGACCGGCGGCGGCTGGAGGTACGGCCGCGAGAACCTGGCCCACCTCGCCACCGTCCCGCTCATCCAGGTGGTGTCGCTACGCGCCGTCGCCCTGGTTCGGCGCGATCGCCGGCGGCGTCGCGGGGGGCCGCCTCCAGCGCCGGCTGCTGAAAAATCCGCCAGTCGTCCAGACGCAGGGCCGTGAGCTCCCGCCCCCAGGCGCAGCCGGTGTCGAGGGCCGCGATGCCGCCGCCGACCTTCAGTCCCAAGGCGGCCCAGTGGCCGAAGATCACGGTGAGCCCGGCGCTGCGCCGGCCGCGCGCCGCGAACCAGGGGAGGCAGCCGCGAGGCGCCGCGTCCGGCGGACCGCTGAAGCCGGCGCACATGCGGCCCGTGGCGTCCAGGGTGCGGAGCCTCGCGAAGCCCGCCAGGGCCGCCCGCGCCCGCTCCCATCCGGCAAGCCCCTCCTTCCAGCGCTCCTCCGTCCGCTCCTCGATGGACGCCAGGAGCTTGCCGGCCCCTTCGCCGCGCAGGCGCTCCTCCACGTCGCGCGCCAGACGCTCGGCCTGCCGCGGGCTCCAGGCGGGGAACAGCCCGGCGTGGACCATGAGCGTCTCGCCCTCGCGGTAAATCAACGTGCGGGTCCGCAGCCAGGCCAGGAGATCGTCGCGGTCGGGCGCCGCGAGCACCGAGTCCAGGGAATCGCGCTTCTTCGGTCCGCCCACGCCGGCGGCGCGAGCCAGGAGATGAAGATCGTGGTTGCCCAGCACGGCGACGACCCGGTCGCCCATCTCCACGGCCCAGCGCAGCACCTCCAGCGACCCCGGCCCCCGGTTGACCAGGTCCCCCACCAGCCAGAGGCGATCCTCCCCGGGATCGAACGCGATGCGGTGCAGGAGGCCCTGAAGGGTCTCGAAGCAGCCGTGGATGTCGCCGATCGCGTAGGTGGCCATGGGCGTGGATCTCTGGGCGGATCATAGATGCAACCCGCCCGCCAGGGTCGCGTCGCGTCGCAGACCAGTGTAAGCCGACTCCCTAGGCCGAGGTCAATGCGCGCCTCGCGGAGATGCAGGCCGCGGCGTGGAATTTCGTGCCCTTGTCCGTCCAAAGAAGAGACCGCGGGTAAACCGACTTTATGAGGGAAGAATCATCGGCAAGAAGCTCTGCGCGTCGATCCTACTTCTCCTCTGTGGCTTGCCCGCCTTTGGCGGACTTCCAGTTCGAGGTTCGGAATATCAGCGGGACTAGACGCATGCAGGAAATCACCTCAATGATCACTACGACATTGACCAGCAAGTGGGAGGCACGATGAATTGGTTCAGCCGGATCGCCAGGATTATGTTCCTTTTCCTCGCCGCAGGATGGCTCTCTGGATGTAGCTACTTTCTCGCCCGCCAGGTCAACAGGGTGCTGCCGCCCGTCGACCCCTCGGCGGAGCAGGCGGCGGCCATCAAAGAGGCATTGGCTGGCGTGCATTCTCTCTCTTCACCGGATGCCTACGTCGGAATTTCCGCCCGCGAGCTGAACGAGAATGTCGCGCCATTTCTCAAGCAGCAGGTGCCGGGTCTTGATGAGATCAAGCTCGAGCTGCGGAACCAGGAAGTGCGGGCAGCGGTGCAGTTCCACGGCACATTCACACTGGCCGGACAGCCAGGGAGTTACTCGGCATCGGGAACGATCTACACGTACCCGCGCATCGTCGATCGCGAGCTGCGCTACCGGCCATTCGCCGACGCGGATCTCCGCCTGCGGAGCATCCAACTCGGCTCGAACCGCCCGTCGGACTGGGCTCTTCAATTCATCAACACCGTCCTCAAGCCATACATAAACAATCTGAACGGTCTCATTGCACAGCAGCGCGTGCCGCTGAGCTTCCAGTACGTCACGGCGTTGAGCTCAAGCGATCTTTTTGCATCGCTGGGTCCGATCACAGTGGATCCGCGCGATGTACGCTTCGAAACGCAGCTCGATTCGAGCTCGCTCCTCGTCGATTCGGATGCATTGCACGCCGTCGCCGCGATTGGTTTTATCGCGCAACCCACCATCGCTGCGGCCGCCGCGCCGACCTACGAGGAGCTTCGGAATGCGTTCGTCGGCATTTCGCGCCAGATTGATCCCGCCCTGCAGCCGTCAGACCCGTTGTGGGGGACGACCAGCTTAGCGGCTTCGAAGCGATTCATCGGCTCGGTCATCAATCAAGGGGCGGAGGCAGCGTTCCCGCTCTGTGCCCGCGTGAAGTGGCCGGACCCGGTGGTGAATGGTTTCAACGAGGTGTTGCGCACCGATCCCGCGCCGGATCTCAATTGCGCGCAGTTGCACGAGCGGAGCTGCGCACAGACGCGACCATGCGACCAGAACCGCGACTGCAACCCGAACTGGGGTTGCCCTGACTGCGAGTGGTGGCAGGTCGACTGCCATGCGCGGAAGATCGGCTGCGAGGCGGACAAAGTGCGGTATCGCACCCAGTGCGAAGCGGAAAAGGTCGCGGCCCGTGCCGCCTGCGAAGCGGAGAAGGAAGCGGCGCGCATCGGCTGCGAGATCGAAAAGGCGGCGCAGATCAAAGGCTGCGAGATCAATCAAGCCTGGCTCAACGAGTTCGGGAACATGGAAGTGGCGCGCGTGGAGGGAACGGGTACGCTTACCGATGGCAGAGGCAGCCTCTGCATTCAGCGGCTCGCCGCGTCCGCAGGGCTCGACCAGATGTCGTTGCTCGCGACGGTCAATGCGAGCGCCAACCTGGCCGCCGAATTCAAGTTCACGCCGCTCAACCTCGGGCACATCGCCTGCCAGGCCCCGTTCAACGGCGTCCTGCGCAGCACCGTGGGGGCGCCGGATCAGCCTCTCAACGTGGTGGCCAGCATCAAGCCGGAGGATGGCACGAGCCAGTCGTCCTTGCGCGTCAACGCGCAAATCGCTGACAAGCTGAACCTCCGGATCGTGCCGCCGCCGCTTCTGTCGCTGCCGCTGCAGAATCCTCAGGTTCTCCTGTTCTGTCCCGTCGCCGTCGCTGGCGCGACGATCGGAGCGGGCCTCTCCGCGCGTGTTCGCGAGGATCTCATCCAGTCCGATTTCCCGCAGAGCCTTCCCGGCTTCTCCACCACGCTGCAGATGCCGCAGCAGGATCTGCATCTCGCCGACAAGACTCTGCGGCTCAAATCCCACTGGCGTCCGCAGAGCATCCTATGGTCGGTCCAATAGACCCACAACAACCATACCGAGGGAATGCCATGAGAAATCTCATCCCTGCCATCGCCGTCTTGCTGCTGGTTTCGGCGGCTCATGCGGACGACACCTTCACCGTCGCGACTCTCGACACGCCGGGAAACGCGCTGAACATCCTTCAGTTCACGATTCCGGCCAGCGGCCCACCGGCAGTGACGGTCAGGAAGACGGTGAGATTGCCGTCCGGCCCCGAATTCCTGGCACGGAACGCGGCCGGCGATCACCTGTACGTCAGCGCCGGCAGCGCGGGCCAGATCGTCGACGTCAACGTATCGACAGGGACGGCGGCATCGACAGTCGCCATCGGACTGCCGCGGCGCCTGCAGGTCACCAGCCCCGCCTGCCTTACGTACGGCGTTTCTCCTGCGACGGGCCAGCCGGCTCTTGAAACATCGCCGCTGCCGACGCTCGCTCCCGCCGCAGTCGCAAGCCCCGCGACGACGCGATTTCAGGATCTCACGGTGCTCGGCGCAGGCACGTCGGCGTTCCTGGCGTCGACCCGCGACGTGACCGGCACGGCTTACGGAGAGGTCCATCAGCTCGACGCCTCCGCCTGTCCGCCGAGGCTCGTCAAGACCCTCAGCCTCGGCGCGAACAAAGCCGCCTTCGCCATCTCGCCGACCGGAGCGAGCACCGCGCTCGTGAGCCTGCTCGGCGGAGTCGATCTTCAGTCGGTCAACTTTGCCACGTCGACGATGGCCCCGGCTGGAATCGCCAATCTTCCACCCAAGCCACGCCTCGTCCGCCGACTCGAGGAGCTAGCGAACCGGCACTACGTCATCGACCAGGACGGCCGGATTTCGCTTCTCGACACCGGCGTGACGCCGCCGGTGATTCTGGCGAGCCTCGTCGTCGGCCCGTCGCCGAGCGTCGTGGTTGTCGATCCGGCAAAGAAGTGGCTCGTCGTCTTCGATCGCAGCCAGCCATCCGACGCCCGCCTCTTCGCGATCTCCGGCGGCACAGTAGATCCGGCAACGGTAAAGGTCGTACGCCTCACCGCGCCCGTGCACGATGCCGTCATGCTTCCATAAAGGGACAAAATCACCGCAGAGACATGAAACAACCGGCTGGCCAGCCGATCTGGATTGGCGCCAGCCGTTTCTGCGGCCAATCCCAAGTACATCACCCACCTCGACACGCGCCTCCTACGCTGACCGGCGCCAGTTTCAAAATCCTACGGTTTGGGATGATCGTCGCCATCGTGTCGGACGAGCACCGGCAAGGTGCGGCGGGAGCGGACCCTCCACAACCAATAGAACATCGCGCCGAACAGCAGCAGGATTGGTAGCGCGCGCATCGGCCCCGTCGTGAAGGGCTCCGGAAGGATTTTCGCCACGCGCTCACGGATCGAGAAGAACGATCCGGCCGCGATGAACAGCGCGAAGCACATTCGCCACAAATGGCGCGCCAGGCGCGGCCCGCCGCGCGGCATGCCGGATCGCATGATGCGCACGTCGCCGGCGGCCGCCAGGCTCATGACGGTGGCGAGGACGAAGGACATCACACCGACCGTGCGAAACGGGACGCCGCCGGGGGAAAGGCCAGGGCTGTTGAAGGCCTTGACGCCGCCCACGATCGTGCCGAGCGCGAGTCCGACCACGACCGTCAGCGCGGCAGCATTGATGCGGCGGGTCCATGGCGACACCGGACGGACGGTCGTCAACGCCGTGCCGACAAAGTAGGCCGTCATGAGGCCGGTGAATACATTCCCGTCGGTGGGACTCTTGAGAAACCCCAGGATCGAGGCGCTGAAGCCCATGACGAGCATGGCGCAGACGAACAGCAGCCCGCTGCGGCGGTGGAGGGTCCCACCCTTCTTCACGACCAGAGCGACGGCGCCGAGAACGATGGCGAGCCCGCCTGCGGCAATGTGGATCGGTAGGAGCAGGTGCATGGTGGGACCTCCGGATGCTTCGTGAGAGCTTCGTTTGCGGCCGTCATTGTGGCGCGGCTTTGCTGAATGGCCGCTGAACGGCCCGTTCAGCGGCGGTTCAGCAGGAGCGCCCTAGACTGCCGGACATGATCACCCCATACACAACCTGGCGAAGGAGCTTTTGATGAAGCAGAGCGTCCTGTTGACCATCACGTCCGTGCTCACACTCCTGCTCCTGACGTTGCACCTGGCGGACGACATCGTCTATGGGTTCGAGAAGGGAGTGCCCTCGAACCTCCTTGCAGTGCCCATCGCGGTCATCTGGCTCTACGGGACGCTGGTGCTCGCCGAACGGCGATCGGGCTACGTCATCGTCCTCCTCGGATCGCTCCTCGGGGCCTACGTTCCCTACATCCACTTCAGGTTGGCGGGAGGCGTTCTCGGCCACGAGATCGCGAAGTCCAGTGGAGCCCTCTTCTGGGTCTGGACGCTCCTCGCGATCGGCGTGTGCGCGGTCTTCTCCGTCATCCTCTCGGCGCAAGGGCTGTGGAAGCTGCAGTGGGGCCGGTCCCGGAAGTCGGAGCTAGAGAGTCGTTAGGCCCGTGCCGGCTAACCGCGTATCATGGAGCCGTCACCGGCCTAATGACCGCGGTCGAGAATGAGAGTCCTGATCGTCGAAGATGAGTCGCTGCTGGCCGACCGGCTCGCCACCACGCTCAGAGAAAGCGGCTATGCGGTCGACATTGCCAGGGACGGAGAGCGCGGCGACTTCCTCGTCAGCACCGAGCCCTACGACGTGGTGATTCTCGATCTCGGGTTGCCGAGGATCGACGGGTTGACGCTGCTCGAACGCTGGCGCGCCGGCGGAATCGGGGTGCCGGTGCTGGTTCTCACCGCCCGCGGAAGCTGGAGCGAGAAAGTACGCGGCATCGACGGCGGCGCGGACGACTACCTCACCAAGCCCTTCCGGATGGAGGAGCTCCTGGCGCGGTTGCGCGCCTTGATCCGGCGATCGAGCGGACAGCTCACGCCTGAGCTGCGCTACGGCGCGCTGGTGCTGGACCCGAGGACGTCGCAGGTCACTCTCGAGGGTCAGCCGGTGAAGTTGACCAGCCATGAGCTTCGCGTGCTCTCCTACCTCATGCACCATCGCGGCCGCGTTGTTTCACAGGCCGAGCTCGTCGAGCACATCTACGCGCAGACGTTCGACCGCGACTCGAACACCGTCGAAGTGTTCATCGCCCGTCTCAGGCGCAAGCTCGGTGCCTCGACGATCGAGACCGTGCGCGGACTCGGGTATCGCATCGGGACGGAGTCGTGAAGGGCTCTCTTCGCGCGCGCCTCTTCGTCGGAGCGCTCGTCTGGATGACCGCGGTGTTCGTCACGGTCACTGCCCTGCTGCTCAAGCTCGCGCGGAATCATCCGGAGCTCGAGATCCACGGTGCGACGTATCACGCCGCGATGGGGATCTTCGCCGTAGCCTTCGTCGTGGGGGGCATGTTCCTCGTGCGAAGAGCGGTGGCGCCGCTGTGGAGCCTTCGCGCCAGTCTGTCTTCGGTGCGCGAGGGACGCAGCCAGAGGATCGAAGGCGACCATCCGACCGAAGTGCAGCCGCTCGTGAACGAGCTGAATGGGCTGCTCGAGGATCGTGAGCGTGCGATCGCCAAGGCCCTCGCCACGGCGGGAGATCTCGCGCACGGATTGAAGACGCCCCTCGCGGTGCTCGCGCAGGAGGCGGAACAGGCCGGCGCCGCGGGCCATCACGATCTCGCGACGACGCTCGGCCAGATGGTCGAGCGGATGCAGCGGCAGATCGACTATCACCTGGCCCGTGCCCGCGCGACCGCATCGGCGCGTGCGGCGCCGGGACTCCGCTGCTCCGTCCTTCCGTCCGTCGAAGGTCTCGTGCGCACGATGCGGCGCCTGCACGCGGAACGCGCGTTGGCGATCGACGCCGATGTTTCGCCGGCGCACGAGATCCAGGGCCGCAGGGAAGACCTCGACGAGATGCTGGGGAACCTGCTCGACAACGCGTGCAAGTGGGCGCGCTCCCGAGTCGCCATTTCGTCAGCCATCGACCACGCCCAACTCTTGATCTCGGTGGATGATGATGGGCCGGGCCTCGATCCCTCCATGCGCGCTCAGGTGCTGCAGCGAGGAGTGCGGGCCGACCAGCAGGTCCGGGGATCAGGGCTCGGTCTCGCGATCGTCAGCGATCTCGCCGAGCTCTACGGTGGTTCCGTCACGCTGGAGACCTCGCCGCTCGGCGGGACGCGCGCCCGACTCCAGCTTTCCACGCTCTGACTGACGAGACGTCTGGCACCGCTCCCCGGGTGCACCTGCTACTTCCCGTACCGTGCGGCCGTATTGAAGAGACCTCGCCAGCGGGTGATCTTGCCATCCTTCAGCGAGAAGACATGGATCCACTCGCTTTCGAAT
>Ga0134121_10001401_pt1 | contig 22762 bp, 15 predicted proteins | sample KB301_FD_96463 | JGI IMG/M metagenome (GOLD analysis project Ga0134121, IMG submission 96463) | Terrestrial soil microbial communities without Nitrogen fertilizer from Kellogg Biological Station, Michigan, USA - KB3-0-1 | ecosystem: Environmental > Terrestrial > Soil > Unclassified ... | reverse complement strand
TGCGGCTGGTCGAAGTAGAAGGCGGAGCCGCGCAGGTTGTTGGTGCCGTTCTTGGTGATGATGTTGACGAAGCCGCCGCCCGAGCGCCCGAACTCGACCGAGGCGCCGTTGGTGACGACCGAGAACTCCTTGATCGACTCCTGGGAGATGGAGAGCGGGGCGCGGCCCTCGGCGGAGCCCACGGTGCCGCCGAAGAAGGCGTTGTTGTAGTCCACGCCGTCCACGTTGACGCTGGTGTTGATGCCGCGCTCGCCGGAGAGCGAGATGGTATTGCGCTCCGACTCCAGCCGGCTCTCCGGCGTGAGCAGCACGAACTGCCGGAAGTCTCTGCCGGCGCTGGGGATGTTCTTGATCTGCTCCTGCTGGATGGTGGTGCCGACGGTGGTGTTCGTCACCTCCACCAGGGGCGCTTCGCTGGTCACCGTGATGGTCTCGGAGATCTTGGCGCTCTGGAGAGTGAAGTTGACCGTCGGTGTCGAGCCCAGCAGCAGGCGGACGTTGGGAGCGGTGGCTGTCGCGAAGCCGTCGAGGCTCGCCGAGACGGAGTAGTTGCCGGTCGGCAGGTTGAGGATCCGGTACGAGCCGTCGGCGTCGGTGACGTTGAGGAGCTTGAGGCCGGTGTCCTTGTTCGTGGCCTCGACGGTGACGCCGGGCAGGGGCGCCTTGTCGGTGCCTTCGACGGTGCCGGAGATCCGGCTCGTGGTGACGTCGGTCTGAGCCAGGGCCGGGGCGGCCAGGGCAAAGGCCAGCAGCAGGGCGGCCAGGGCATAAACCCCCGTCCGAGAGCGAATGGAGCGCACGCGCATCATGAATGAAGTCCTCCTATGGCAGACGGTAGTTTTTCGGGCGCATTCTACGCGCAGAGGACCGGCTTCCTGCAACTCCGCCGCGACCTTCCTGTGACGGGTCTCCGGCGGTCAGGTGTCAGCTACCTGCTGTGCTAAGCTTCGCCCGCGATTGCGGTCAATATGGACGGGCGGATTATACCCCGGACCGGCCTTCCGCACACCCCTTTTTTTCAGCGAGATTCAGCATGAGCTCAGAGGATCGTCCCCTGGTCAGCGTCATCATGGGCAGCAAGTCGGATTGGGAGACCCTCGGCCATACGGACGAGATGCTCACCCGCTTCGGCGTCGCCCACGAGTGCCTCATCGTTTCCGCCCACCGCACGCCGGACTGGATGGCCGAGTTCGCCCATGGAGCCGAGGGCCGCGGCATTGAGGTGATCATCGCCGGGGCCGGCGGCGCCGCCCACCTGCCGGGCATGGTGGCCGGCCACACTCTGGTGCCGGTGCTGGGCGTCCCCGTCCAGAGCTCGGCTCTGAACGGCCTCGACTCCCTCCTCTCGATCGTCCAGATGCCCTCCGGCGTGCCGGTGGGGACGATGGCCATCGGCAAGGCGGGCGCCATGAACGCCGCCCTGCTGGCCGTCCGCATCCTGGCCAACACCCGTCCCGACCTGCGGGAGAAGCTCCGGCTCTACGTCGACGAGCAGACTCGCCGGGTGCGGGCCGAGACGCTGCCTTGAAGCCCCTGAGGGGATTGAACGGCGTCATCGCGCCCGGCTCCGTGGTGGGAGTCCTGGGCAGCGGCCAACTCGGCCGCATGTTCGCCATCGCCGCCCGGCGCATGGGCTACCGGGTCCACACCCTCTCCCCGGACTACGACACCCCCACCGGTCAGGTGGCCGACCGTGAGGTGCAGGCCGCCTACGACGACCTGGACGCCGTCCGCGAGTTCGCCCGCGGCGTGGCCGTCGTCACCTTCGAGTTCGAGAACGTCGCCGCCGGAGCCACCGAGGCCGCCGCCGAGCACGCGCCCGTGCGGCCGGCCGGCTCCGTCCTCCACACCACCCAGAACCGCCTGCGGGAGAAGGCCTTCCTCGCCGGCGCGGGCTTTCCCGTCACGCCCTTCGCGCCCGTCCGCTCCCTGGAGGACTTGAAAGCCGCCCTCGCCGCCCTCGGTGTTCCGGCGGTCCTCAAGACGGCGGGCTGGGGCTACGACGGCAAAGGCCAGGTGAAGATCACATCTCTAGAGGCCGCCCCCGCCGCCTGGCAGGCGGTAGGAGGGCAGGAGTCCGTCCTCGAGGCCTTCGTGGACTTCGAGCGCGAGGTCTCCGTGGTGGCGGCCCGGGGCCTCGACGGCTCCTTCGCCCACTTCGGGGTGATCGAGAACCGCCACAGCCGCCACATCCTGGACGTCTCGATCGCCCCGGCCGCCGTTTCGCCCCGCGTGGCGTTGGACGCCGTGGAGATCGCCCAAGGCATCCTGGAAGGCCTCTCCGTGGTCGGGGTGCTCTGCGTCGAGATGTTCCTGACGCGGGACGGCCGGCTCCTGGTCAACGAGCTCGCCCCGCGTCCCCACAACTCCGGCCATCTGACCTTCGACGCCTGCGTCACCAGCCAGTTCGAGCAGCAGCTCCGGGCCATCACCGGCCTCGCCCTGGGCTCGACCGAGCTCCTCCGTCCCGCCGCCATGGCCAACCTCCTGGGAGATCTCTGGCAGAACGGCGAGCCCGACTGGGCCGCCGCCTGCCGCCACCCCGACGTCAAGCTCCACCTCTACGGCAAGGCGGATGCGAGACCGGGAAGGAAGATGGGGCACCTCACCGCGTTGGCGAGGACGCCCGAGGAGGCTCTGGAGCGGGTGGTGGCGGCGCGGGAGGCGTTGACGGGCGGTTGAGTCTGAGGGCCGGGAGCGGTTGCCACGGATTGAGGGTCCACCCAGTGGTAGCATCGCCCACTCCATGACCACTCGACAACTTCCCGCGGTCTTCCTCCTCCTCTTTGCCGCCTGTGCCCCTCACGCCGCCCCCCGTACGGCGCGGGAGACGCCGGATCTTCAGGTACCCCATATCGAGGAGCGGGCTCTGCTCCTCCTTCTGGTGGATCGCCAGACGTATGATGACTTCACCGTCCAGCAGTGCCTCAAGGGGGACGCGGCGCTGCGTCAGGATCTCGCCGTGGCCCTGGGTCGGATTCCGGACCGGGCGGGGCGGCCCATTCTCGAAGGGCTGCTGATCGACGAGTCTCCCGCCGTGCGCCGGGCGGCGACGTTCGGCCTGGGTGTGCTGGGAGATCCGCAGGCGCAGCGCGCCCTGCTGCTGGCGGAGCGCGACGCGGATCGGGAGACCGGCACGCTGGCCGTCGAGGCCCTCGGCAAGCTCGGCGCCCGGGTGGTCGACGCGCTGGAACCGCTTCTCCCTCTGCCCGAGGAGGAGAGGTGGGCACGCCTTCTCCCCGGCCTCTTCCGCTTCAAGGAGGAGACCGTCGTCTCCCTCGGCGAGCGCGGTCTGGCGCAGACGGACCCCGTGCTCCACGCGCAGGCCGCCTACGCCCTGGCCCGCAATCCGCTCCCCCAGGCGCTTCCCACCCTGCGCAAACTACTCGCCGACGGCGACCCCCGGGTGCGCGCCTGGGCGGCCCGCGCCCTGGGAATCGTGGGTGTCGAGGAGGATCTCGCCGCCCTGCGTCCGCTCCTGGATGACGCCGGCGATCCCCTGGGCGGGCCGGTCATTCAGGCCCTCCGCTCCGCCCGCGCCCTGGTGGCGGGCGGCAAGGCGAAGCCTCTGGAAGACTGGACGCCACGCCTGAGCGCCCTGATGGACGATCCGCGCCCCGGCGTGCGGGCGAGCGCCCTCGAGGCCGCGGGCGTCTGGGCGCGCCCGGATCTCGGCGAGGCCCTCACTGCTCGGGTGGACTCTGGTGAGTCGTGGGAGAAGGGACTGGCGCTCGTGGCCCTGGCCTCGGGAAAGTACCCGCAAGCCGCGGCCCGAGTCTCGACCGCGGCGGGTTCGGAGGACGTCGCCTTGCGGGCCCGCGCCGCCGAAGCCGCGGGCCTGCTGGGCCTTCCCGCCGAGGCGAACGTGCTGACGCGATTGCTCGCGGACAAGGCTCCCCGGGTACGCGTCGCCGCGGTCGCCGCCTGGCTTGCGGCGGACGCCAAGGCGGGCGACGTGGCGCGCAAGGCCCTCCAGGATCCCGATCCGGGAGTGCGCGGCGCGGCGCTCGACTGGCTGGCGGAGCATCCGGTCGCTCCCTTCGCCGAGCTTCAGGCGGCGCTTCCCGGGGTCTATCGCGAGGGCCTGGAGGAGATGGGGCTCGCCGAGCTGAAGGCGCTCACGGCTCGCGGCAAGGCCGAGCCGCTGGAGACCGGCGCCGTCATCGGTCTCCTGGAGAAGGCCGCCGCCGCCGGTCCCTACGTGCTGCGCCGCGAGGCCGGCGAGAGTCTAGCCAAGCTCGGGCAGACGAAGATCCCTCCTCCCGGCCCCGCCACCCGTCAGGAGGTGGACGCCTACCGTAGCGTCTTGCAGCGCACCCGCCGGCCGCGCACGGTGGAGATCCGCACCCAGCGGGGCACGATCACCGTCCGTCTGGCCTGCCCGGAGGCGCCGCTCACCTGCCTCAACTTCCTGCAGCTCGCGGCCCAGGGCTACTTCGACGGCCTCAACTTCCACCGCGTCGTCCCCGACTTCGTGATCCAGGGCGGCGATCCGCGCGGCGACGGTAGCGGCGGCCCCGGCTACGTCATCCGCGACGAGATCAACCGCCTGCGCTACGGCCGCGGCGCGGTGGGCATGGCCCTCGCCGGCCCGGATACCGGCGGCAGCCAGTTCTTCATCGCCCTGTCCCCTCAGCCGCACCTCGACGGTGGCTACACCGTCTTCGGCCAGGTCGTGGCCGGCGACGCCGTGCTCGACCAGATCCGGCTCGGGGATAAAATCGAGAAAATCGTCGAAATTTCCCAGTAGCACCGGCCAGCTCGCAAGGAGAGAAGAGAGATGAAAAACTCCGCGGTCACCACCCTCGTCCCCGGCCAGTTGACGGTCTACACCTATGGCGGCTTCGCTCCCGTCTGCTACAAGAACCCGGCCGGCCAGCTCATCGGCCTCGACGTCTCGTTCCTGACCCGTTTCGCCGAGAGCCTGGGCCTCTCGATCGTGACCAAAGAGGAGCGGTTCGACGTGCTTTGGAAGCTGCCGGGCGTGGGCCTCTGCGACGTCGCCGGCGCCGGCATCATGAAGCGCAAGGATCGCGACGTGGGGCCGGACGCTTCGTGGAGCAAGGACTACTTTCAGGTCGATCGATCGCTTCTCGTGCAGGCGTCCGAAAAGAAGAAGTTCGACGACTATAAGAGTCTCACGGGGAAGAAGATCGTCGTCACCCGGGGATCGACCGCGGACATCGACGCGCAGACGCGCTATCCCAACTGCCAGCCGCTCCTGTACGTCGACGAGGTCGCCAAGGGCCAAGCCGATGCCCAGGATTACATCGTTCGGGAGCTCGTCGCCAAGAACAAGGATTACGCCTTCGGTGAGGGCGACGTCAGCAACAAGTACCTTCGTGACCGGTACGGCTCTCTCGTCTCCGGAGGGCTGGACCTCGGCGACGTTCATCCGATCGCGGGGGCCAAGGAGACTTTCAACTTCATCACCCGTAACGCCAGCACGGGAGTGCTGGAGCGGCTGAACAAGTTCATCAAAGACAACATCGACCGCTACGCGTTCCAGTAGATCGGCTCCAGCTCACGGCAGCCGGCGCTGCCAGAGGCCGTTGCCGTGAGTCACCAGGCGCAGGAGCCGGTCGGGCGCGTAGAGCAGAAGGTCCATGCTCATCACGCCCGGGTACAGCCCCTCGCTCCAGGCCTGCCAGCTCGCGCCGCCGTCCGCCGTGCGGTAGACGCCCTGATCGGTCGCCACGTAGAGGTGCCGCGAGCCCTTATCCGCCGGATCGATCACGAGGCCCGCGGCCCAGACGTCCGGCAGCCGGCCGCCGTCGAGATCCTGCCACTTCCGCGGCGCGCCTTCCGCCATGTCGAGCTTCCAGAGATGGGAGAAGCCGAAGCCGCCGAGGGTGAGATAAACGATCGATCCGTCCGCGGCGTTCGGATCGAAGACGATCGACATCGGATATCCGGTCTCCGGCAGATCGTAAGTGATGCGCTCCCAGTTGCGGCCCGGATCCCGGGAGCGAAAAACGTTCATTCGGTTGTAGCGCGGCGCCGTGGCGATCACGAGGTGGTTCTCGTCCTTGGGCGCCACGGCGAGGGAGAAGATCGGGTTGCCGTCCAGCTCGCGGCCGAGGCTGGTGGGCGCCCAGGTGACGCCGGGAGCCGCGTTCGAGGTGCACGATTTCTCCGGAATTCCCTTTTCCGCGTCCGAGAGCGGCGACCACGCGTGCTCGGGCGCCTTGTCCGACCGGTAGACCACGTCGCGCACCGCGTAAAGCCGGTTGTGATTCGAAGGCGCGAGCACCAGCGGAGCGTTCCACGACGTGTTGTCGAGGCAGTTGGTACTGCGTTGTAAAGGATTGATGTCCGGGATGTAACAGGGATCGAAGGCGCTAGCCGGATCGATCGTCTGTGGCTTGCAGTTGGGATCCTTCGTGGTGTCACAGGCGTTTATCTGCCATCGCCCGAGCTGGCGGTTGCTGTGGGTGGTGAAGTAACCGATGCCCTTGTCGTCGTCGAACGCGGAGAAGCCCGCCTCCTGCCCCCAGCCGGAAATGATCTTCCAGGTGCTCGGGTCTCCCTGGTAGCTCAGGAAACCCACACCGTAGTCCTGGGGCACGCCAGCGATGAAGTTGGGGCTCTTCTGCGAGATGGAAATGCCGCGGTAGAACTGAAGGGTGTTGAAGCCCTGGTTGACGCGCTCGATGGTGCGTCCGCCGTCCGCCGAGCGATAGACGCCCTGATCGCAGGCGAAGTACATGATGTCGGGCCGGCCGGGCGCGTAGACGATGGCGTGGAAGTCGACGAAGATGAGCGAATCGGTGCTCTGGGTGAGGACCGCCTGGGCCACCAGCCGGTTTTCCTTCCACGCCACGAAGCCCTCCATCGTCTTGCCGCCATCGAAAGAACGGTAGGGGCCGACGTAGCCGACGAACAGCTCGTCCGGCTCCTGCGGATGGACCGCCACGGTGTTGGCGTACCAGCCTTGCGAGTAGCCGCCGTCGCGAGTCGTGCTCCGCGTCTCCCACGACTCGCCGCCGTCCACGCTGCGCAACAGGTACGACGAAGGCTCGACCAGCGGCGTCGGCGTGTAAAGGCATTTGAAACGTTTGTTTTCCGGATAGGTGATGCCGTCCGTGCCGCCGTTTTCATCGGCGCCGGCGTCGACCTTGTTGTTCGCGAACAGGAGCTGGGTCATATTGCCGATGCTCACGTAGAGCGTCTCGGAATTGGAAGCCGAGCGGGCGAGCTCGGCCTTGCCCGCGTAGCTCACGGGCAGCCCGCGGATGAGACGGGACCAGGTGGCGCCGCCGTCCGTCGTCTTATAGAGGCCGTTCCCCGGGCTCGAAAAGTTGCCGCATGCGGCCACGACCTCGAGAGGCTTTCTGGGATTGACGCTGACCGACGTGGCCGCGACGACGCCGAGCGACAGCTTCCAGTCCGCGGTGGTCTCAGCGGTCTTCTTCGACGCGTCGAGCCGGAATACCCCCTCGGAGGTGGCGGCCCACACGGTGAACCGGCTCGGATCCGTGGCATCGGCCGCGATCTGAAGGCTCTGCACGCCGGTCTGCTGGCCCGGCTTGCGGTCGAGGCTCTTCAACCACGTCCGTCCGCCATCCGTCGAGCGCAGAATGCCGATGCCGTAGTTGCCGCGCGAGGTCTGGTTGTCGAAGCCCCGGGCCGTCGTCCGTTGATACCCGTAGACCTCGCCGGTGCCGATGTAGACGATGTCCGGATCGGCCGGATCGAGCGCGACGGCACCGACGCCCAGCACCGGAAAGCCCGTGTCAACGTACCGCCAGCGCCAGTAGGGCCGGCTGGCATCGCGCCAGTTCGCCGTCTGGGGATTGGCGTCCGCTGACGTCCCGCTGCCTGGGCGGGAATCGGAGAGCTCGCTCACCCAGAGCCCGCCGCTCGCGGAACCGGCGAAGACCCGGTTGGGATTCCGTGGATCGACGGCGAGGGATATCACCCGGCCGCCAAGCCCCTCATTGCCGACCGTCCCCAAGGGGCCGAGGGTGTGCCAGGTCTCCTCAGCCAGGCCTGCGCTCGCTACTCCGAAGAAAAAAGCCGCAGCCAGACAGCCCGTCGCCACGCGTCGCAGAGCGTTCGGTCCCATCGGATGTCCTCCCGGGTCTTGGATCCGGAGGCAGGATAGCATGGGGGTGGTAAGGGAACGGCTCCCTTTGCCGGCCCTGAAGCACGAGAGAGCTTGTAGTGCCAACCATACCAAAGGAGACCCGAGCATGAAGAAAAGAACACTCCGCAAGCTGACCATCTCCCGCGAGACCCTCGGCCATCTGGGGGATCAGGGATTGAAGAACGCCGCCGGAGGAGCCACGACGAAGATCGAGTCCATCTGCTTCTGCTTGACGGACCTCTGCATCACCCAACAGTATTCCAACTGCAATACCTGCAACTGCGCTTAGTCGTCCCCTGAGTTTCTCCGCGGTGAGGGACCCTCCCCACCGCGTTCGTTCTTCCTCCAGACAGCTTGACAGTGCCGGCCCCGTACGGGCCGGATCACCCCAGAAGAATCCTGAGGAGAACGAAATGAGATCCAAGATGAAACCCGCGGCCGTGTACGGCCGCTGGATGATGGTTTTGTTGTTGGCGGTCGTAGCGGCGCTCCTGCCGAACGCGGCGCGCGCCCAGTCACCGCTGGACGGCTTCAATCCGGGGATGGGCCCAAGCGAGCCCGTCCATGCCATGGCGATGCAGGCGGACGGAAAGATATTGATCGGCGGACAGTTCACCCAGGTGGATGGACGTCCCCACATCGGCGTTGCCCGGCTGAATGCCAATGGCACGTTCGATACGAGCTTCCTGGCGGAGACCAACGCCACCGTCACCTCCCTCTATGTCCAGAGAGACGGCAAGATCCTGGTCGGCGGCGGCTTCACCGAGATCGCAGGGCAGGCGCGCCCCGGCTTCGCGCGACTCAACCCGGACGGCACGCTCGACACCGCGTTCGACGTGCAGATGGAGGGCGGAGGCGTCTTCGCGATCCTCGAACAGCCGGACGGCAAGTTTGTGATCTCCGGTTTTTTCGCCAAGGTGGGAGGGCAGCCGCGGAGCTGCATCGCGCGCATCGAACCGGACGGCCGACTTGACGCGACGTTCAATCCGGGCTGGGGAGCCAACTCCTTCGTCGTCGCCCTCGCGCGCCAGCTCGACGGCAAGATCGTCATTGGCGGCCAGTTCTACTGGTTCGACGGCCAGGTGCGCCAGAATCTCGCCCGGCTCAACCCCGACGGCTCGCTCGATACCGATTTCGATCCCGAGCCGGACGGCCCGGTCTACGCTCTCGCCGTGTCTCACGGCAACATCTTCGTCGGTGGCAGCTTCAACACAATCGCCCAGACGCCGCGCACCGGCATTGCCCTCCTGAGCCCCTACGGCAAGCCCTACGGCATTTTCGCCTCACCCGTTCCGGACGTCCACGCCATCGCGCTCTATCCCGACGGCAGAGTTCTGCTGGGCGGCGACTTCCGGGACTACAACGGCGAGCCGCGCGATCACCTCGTCCGGCTCGATCCCTACGGCTCGCTCGACACCGCCTTCAACCCCGGGACGGACGACCAGGTCCGCACGCTGCTGGTACAGAGGGACGGCAGGATACTCCTCGGCGGCCGGTTCACCACGGTGGCCGGCCAGCCAAGCCGCTGCATCGCGCGGCTCATGCCCGACGGCGTTCCCGAGCCCTCGGGCTTCGCTCCGGCCTTCTCCAGCTCGCTGTTCAACACCGTCAACGCCCTCGCGGTGCAGCCCGATGGCAAGGTTTTGATTGGCGGCAACTTCGGCTCTGTGGGCAACAAGGCGCGTTCGAACCTGGCCCGCGTGCTCTCCGACGGCAGGCTCGACGTCGGCTTCAACGTGTGGCTGAATCGTTCGGTGTCGTCGATCGTCGTCCAGCCGGACGGCAAGATCCTGATCGGCGGCGGCTTCTGGGAGGTCCAGGGGGGAACCTTCAACACCGGCGTGGCCCGCCTCAATCCCGACGGCTCGCTGGACCCGACGTTCGTGGCCGGCGGCAACATGACGGCACGCTCGCTGGCCCTGCAGCCGGACGGCAAGATCGTGGTCTTCGGCGCGGCCTTCCTGGATGGCCGGCAGCTCCTCGCCCGCCTCAACGCCGACGGCTCTCTCGATACCACGTTCGATCCAGGAACGCTCCATTGGTACTCCCACTCGGCGTTGACGGTCCAGCCGGACGGCAAGATCCTGGCCAGCGCTCAGTTCCAGCAGGCCGACGGGAACTGGCGCATCACCCTGGTCCGCCTCAACCCCGACGGCTCGCTCGACGCGTCGTTCAACCCCAAATTGGACGGTAACCTCAGCACCCACGCGCTGCAGCCGGACGGCAAGATCCTGGTCAGCGGCTATTTCGGCGCCGTCGACGGCACGCCTCGCCCGGGCTTCGCGCGGCTCAACCCCGACGGCACACTGGACGAGGGTTTCTCGCCCTCCCAGGGGTTCGCGGTCTACACGATCGCGCTCCAGGCCGACGGCAAGATCCTGACGGGCACGCTCGCCCGGATCAGGCGGTTCAACTTCGACGGCTCGCTCGACGGCAGCTTCGTCCCCAGCCTCCCGTACGACGCGCAGATCTACACCTTGACCGTGCAGCCGGACGGTCGGGTGCTGGTCGGCGGCCAGTTCACCAGCATCGGAGGCGTCACCCGCATCAACGTTGCGCGTCTCACCAACGACGGCGGCATCGTCCTGGACGACGTGTTCATCCCACAGACCGGTAATACCGTGTTCTGGCAGAAAGGCGGCGCCGGCCCCGAGCTGAGCTGGGTGACCTTCGAGATATCCACGGACGGCATCACTTACCGCCCACTGGGCACCGGCACGCGCGTCCCCGGCGGTTGGCGCCTGAACGGCCTCAGTCTGCCGCGATGGCTCTGGTTCTCGATCCGTGCCCGCGGCGTCTACACCAGCGGCCAACAGTCTTCGGGCTCCATCGACGAGACATTGGGAGACACCGTGCTCACCGACTGAGGAAAGCTGCGCTCAAGCGGCACCCGTGAGATAGCACGGGTGCCGCACCGCCTGCTCGAAATCCTCCCTCCGCACGAATGGCCAGACGCTCGTTTCGCCATGGCGGCCCAGCCAGGCCCAGTAGAGGCGTCCCGCCAGGCCCAGCGTCAGGAGCCCGACCAGCATCCACACCAGATCCTTCCAGACCTGCCGGCGCGGCCACTCATACTCGTGATCGCTCTTCAGGAACAGGATGTAGCGAGCGGCGTCCCGGCGTTCGCTTCCGGAGAGCCGGCGGCGTCCCACCAGCCGGTGCTCGGAGAGATCGGAGTAGAAGCTCCAGACTCCCCGATGATAGATCTCCATCACCGCCGGATCCGTGGAGCCGAGCGGCAGTCCGGCCTCGAATTCATCGTTGGTGATTCGGCCTGCGACCAACCGCCGGGTCAGCAATACCATCGTGTCTCTGGCGTCTCGGTCAACCATGGTTCATATCGCTCAGGCAAACTGCCGGGCGTCCAGGGTCTCGCCGTTCCGGCGCCCCTCGACGCACTCGACATAGGCCGCCGCGACCCGGGCCGCGGGCATGCCCGGCGACGTATCCCAGCCGAGTCCTTCCAGCGTTTCGGTGATCCACGGAGGGCTCACGACGTTGATTCGCACGCCCCGCGGCATCTCCAGGGCGGCCGCCCGCGCGAATCCCTCCAGCCCGGCGTTGACCAGGGAGATCGCCGAGCTGCCGGGCATCGGTTCCTGCGAGAGCACGCCGGAGGTGAGGGTGAACGAGCCACCGTCGCGGACGTGGGTCAAGCCGGCGCGCACCAGGTTGATCTGCCCCATGAGCTTGTGGCTGAAGGAGAACGCGAAGTCGTCGTCCGTCAGCTCGCCGACCGGCTTGAACCGAGCGCCTCCCGCGAGCGAGACCAGGGCGTCGAACGCACCGGCGTCCTGGAAGAGCCGGGCGATCGAGCCCGTGTCCGCGACATCGACCTGAAAGTCCCCGTGCCGGTTTCCGACCCGTACCACTTCATGCCGCGCCGCCAGCGCCGCCGCCAGCGGCGTGCCGATCGTTCCCGTCGCTCCGACCACGATGATCCGCATGCGTTCCTCCTTGCCGGATCAGCATGCCAGGAGCGGGCGGCGAGGGCAAGGGGAGGCCGCAAGCTGTCCCGTTTTCTCGCCCCTGAGCACCCTTGAGAGGGGGACCCTGCAAGCCCTCGATTGGAAAACGATGACAAGGAGAATCTCATGAAGAAGCACGCCCCGAAGAAGCTTGCCCTTTGTCTGGAGACACTCCGGAACTTGAATCAGAGTCAGCTCGGCCATGCGGCGGGTGGCGGCCCGACGTCCACCCAGTACTCGATCTGCCCCGAGTCTTGCGGGATCGTCTGTACGGTTCCTCGCTTCTCCTGCACCTGTCAGTAGAGCTGTGGAGGTGGCCCAGGACCAGGCTTCTCCACGCCCACGATCGTCCGCTAAGATTCCGGGCGATGCCACAACAGTCTCAAGGCCACCTCGTGCTGCTCGGGGATTCGATTTTCGACAACGGCGCCTACACCGGCGCGGAGCCGGACGTCGTCACCCATCTGCGCGCCATTCTTCCGGCTGGATGGACGGCCACTCTCTGCGCCGTCGATGGGAGTACCACCCTGGACCTCGCGGTTCAGCTTCCGCGCGTGCCTCGGGAGGCCTCTCACCTGGTGGTCTCGATCGGCGGCAACGATGCCCTGCTCAATTCCGACCTGCTGGACACCGAGGTCCGGTCGACGGCGGAGGCGTTGGAGCTCTTTGACGAGCGAATCCAGATGTTCGAGGCGAGCTATCGGAAGGCGATCGCCTCGGTGCTTCGCCTCGGCAAGCCGGCGGTGGTCTGCTCGATCTACAACGGCAACCTTCCGGACCCGGGGCAGGCGCGGGCTGCCCGGGTCGCCCTCATGATGTTCAACGACGTGATCTTCAGGGTAGCCGCCGAGCACCGGCTCCCCACGATCGACCTGCGCCTCGTCTGCACGGAGCCTGAGGACTATGCGAATCCCATCGAGCCCTCCGGACGCGGCGGTGCGAAGATCGCTCGTGCCATCGCGCAGGCGTTGAGTCTGACGGAGGCTGAGGGGGCCAGGTAAGAAACGTTACAGGGCTATCCTGGCTGCGGGCCACCTATGCTGGCCGTGACACGGGCTTGTGTCGGTAGAATCAGCAGCCGAAGCTCGCGATCTGCTGCCGGGGCTCGCGAAACGGCTTTTTGTATAGCCTCCCGGGCTTCGGTCAAACGTCCCATCCGGAGCAGAGCTTCGGCCATCCAAGCGAGGGCGAGGGATTCGTCGGTGAATCCACGAGAGTGGTTCCATTCAGCAGCGTCACGGGCTAGCTTCAACGCAGACTCAGGTCGTCCCGCGTCCAGTTCCAGGCGAGCGAGATCTACGCAGCCCGCTGAATGGGAGAAGCTGTCGCCGGTCTCCTCATTGATACGTAGCGCTTCGAGCAGGAAGCTGCGTGCTTGACCGACGTCTCCGGCCGCGCGCGAGATTCGCGCGAGATTCCGGAGAGCCGAGGCTTCGAGTGGACGGGCTCGCATCCCACGAGTAAGGCGAAGTTCTTCTTCGCTTGCGGCCCGGGCGGCCGGGAGATCGCCGGCGCGTAGAGCGAAGCGCGCCCGTTCGCCCAGAAGGCGGGCGTTGGTGAGTTGATCGGCGGCTCGCCTCCCCGCGGCCTCGGCCAGAAGGAGATGGCGGTTCGCGAGGGGCAGATTGCCAGTGCGAGCCAGGAGATCGGCGGAGGAAGCGAGCACCAGGGCAGAGAGGCCGGGGATGTGTAGCGTGAGAGCGCCGCGGAGCGCTTGATCCTGAAGTCTGAACGCGTCCTCCCACTCGCCTTTGGAGGCCGCGAGTTCCGTGAGACCTTGAAGGGCTTCCACCTCTCCCGCTGGCCTCCGCACAACCCGACTGGTTTCGAGAGACTCAGCCAGCAGCCGCTGTGCTATGGCAGGATCTCCCAGCGCCAGATAGACGTTCGCGAGAGCAGCCTCTGTTTGGGCATCCCATACCCTGGAGTCGATCCGTTGATACCAAACCCGGGACTCCTCCAGCCGGGAGCGGGCGGCAGCGAAATCTCCCTGGAGCCGGTTGAGGTTGCCGAGCGAGTACAACTGCGCTGCGATACCGACCGCGCTACCGAACTCCTGGGCTTGGAGCAATGCCCTCTGCTGCACCTGCTCAGCACCTGCGAGGTCACCCTGCTGCTTGAGGGCTTCTCCCAAATTGGCGTTGGCTCTCGCGGCGGTCCAGCGGTCACCGGCGCGTAGCGCCAGTTCCTCGGCCTCCCTCAGAACTGCTATGGCATCCCGAGGCCGACCTTTCACCTCAGCGAAGTACGCCTGGTAGATCAACCCGCTGGCGATAATGCGCCAAGCCCCGAAGCGTCGCCCCTTGGCGACCGCGGCCCGCGCCGCATTTTCCATCCGTGTCATGTCGGAATGCCGGAAGGAGACCGTTGCCTCCGCGAGGTCGATCCGTGCATCGTCTCCGCCTTCGGCGGGCTGTGCCCGCAACTTGGCGAGAATGGCTAGTGCCTCGGGACCACGGCCTGCCCTTGAGAGGGTATTCGCCAGCTTGAGGCCGTGCTCGAGCTCGTCGGGAACGAGCGCTGCGAGGGAGCGGTACGTCTGGCTGGCTTGGTCCCACTGGGCTCTGGCCTCATAGAAGCTCGCCTCGACAGCAAGCTGAGCCTCCTCGGGCAGAGTGTGGCGACCTTCGAAGGCTCGTCGGGCCGCTTCTCGGGCGCGGTTGTCCTGCCCCAGCATCGTCCAGGCTTCGGAGAGCGCGGATTGGATGGCCACGGAGTGGGGCTCGAGCGCCTCTGCTCGTAGCAGGAGGTCGCGGGCTCCTGTGGGATCAAAGGACCGCAGACACGAGAGAGCTTCCGTGTACAGCCGGATGGCATCAGCGCCGGCTGGGACCAGGCCGCGGGCCTGAAGCCTTTCCCGCTGAGTAGGAAGAGAGAGACCAAGGGCCTCCCGGAGGCGGGAGCCGGCCTCTGTCACCAACCGGAACAGGTCTCGCTCGGCTGCCGTCACAACCACTACGGCCACAGCATCCCCTGCCGGCATGGAGAGTACTCGGATGTCGAGCCGAATGCTCTGCTGGCCTGGAGTGCCGAGAGGGAGGTAGGTGCCTATCACTCCGAGGTCTGCTCCGATCAGGGTGTGCAGCCGTTCCATGTTGGTGCTGTCGAGGCTCTCTTTCTCTCCCAAGCCGAGGGACTTGCGGGCGAAGGCGGCCCTGTCGCTTGGCACCACCCGAATCTTGCCGCCGGCAGCTAGCTCTGCGCCCACCATCTCGGTAAGAGCCTGACCGAGCCACCGCTGGGACTTGTCGGTGGAGAGATCCTGGAAACCGAGCACCGCGATGGCCTGACGCCGGTCGAAAGCCGCCGACGCCGTCACATCCGGCTTGCGGGGCGTGGGCGCTGATCCCAGGGAGCCGCGAGTGAACCCAATGGTGGCAGCCACCGCGATCAGCGCAAGGAGCGCCGCAAGCGCTGCGAGGCTCTGGAACCCTGAGAACGGCCAAGCCTTCCGATCTGGCCGGGACGATCCCCCAGCGAGCTCGTATAGAGCAGCCGTGACGCTTGCCGCGGATGCCGTGCGATCTTTCGGTTCCTTTTTCAGCAGGGATCTCACGAGCCGGTCGAGCTCCGGGGGAACCTCCGGACGGAGCCGTGCCATTGGCTCGGGCTCAGCGCGAAGGATTGCCTCCGCGACTACGCAGTCGCTCTGCCTGGAAAAGGGGTGGTGGCCCGTTACCATCTCGTAGATCACGATCCCAAGGGACCACAGGTCGGTGCGTGGGTCGAGATCCTGCCCCCGGATCTGCTCCGGAGACATGTAGGCCAGAGTGCCCACGATGGCGCCGGCTCGTGTGAGACTGCTGCTCCCCAGCTTGGCGATCCCGAAGTCGAGAATCTTCAATACGCCTTCGCTTGTAATTATCAAGTTGGAGGGCTTGATGTCGCGATGGATGATCCCCTTCTGATGAGCCACACCAAGCCCCTCGGCGATCTGAAGCGCCAAGCCCAGGACCTCGGAAAGGGGCTGGGCTCCACGCTCGATGCGCTGGCCGAGGGTCTCCCCCTCGTAGCAGGGCATCACGAAGTAGAGCTGCTGATCAGCGGTTTCGCCGGCTTCGTAGATCGAGCAGATGTTCGGATGATCGAGCACCGAGGCAATCTGAGCCTCCTGGAGAAACCTCGCTTTGGCGCGTTGATCGAGAGCGACTCCGGTGCGCAGGACTTTCACCGCGACCGTGCGGCCTAGCCGGGTGTCCTGCGCGCGCCAGATAACACCCATACCTCCTTGGCCAATCGGCTCCAGCAGGTGGTAGGAACCGATCAAGCGAGCTTCCGGCGACGGGTTCGTCAACCTGGATGGAGCAATGCCGTCGATTGCCGTGCCCGGCAGGTCGACAGCGGGGCCCTCGGCCTCGTTCGGTTCGCGGGAGGGGGCCTTTGACCGCCAATTCCTTCTTCCTTCCAGCGGAGTCCTCCTCGGTTGAAACATACGAAACTGCCGGTTTGAAGTTAGTATATCAGCAGCGAATGGTGGAAGGTTTCAACCGGCTGGCCGAGCCGAGATTACCGGCTTCAGGGGAGAAAGCGCGGTGCCCAGCGCGGAGTTCCCTCCCGAGAGAGCTCTGCGCCGGGCTTTACCGCGAAGGCGCTTGACCAGCCCCACCCTCTTCGGCTCCGCCGTGGTATGACACGGAGCGCGCATCATAGAGGGCGACAGGGTAGCCTACAAGAAGGCTGCGATGTCCCCTCCAACTCGGAGACCGTGAATGCTCAAGTGGATCGTGATCGTCTTTTCGTGTCTGGCCTCAGGTCTGGCCGCCCTGCCCTCCACGGATGCGCAGTCGTTCGACTTCCCCGGCGCGGCGGTGGAAGATCCTGCGGCGCTCTCCAATCTCATGCCCGGGCTGGCCCGGGAGGTGATGGCGGTGTACCGGGAGGCCGATCGCCGGCAAGATCTCGATAACCGGTTTCGCTTGAAGATCGTCGCCGGCCAGTACGGGGCGGCGAACGAGGATCTGGCTTCGCTGCGTGCGATCGGAGAAAGCGTGTCTCCTCAGACCGGAGCGACGAACGTCCTCTATGAAATCTTTGCCACGGCCAAAGCCCGGCAGAGCGAGGCGCCTTTTGAGGAAGAGCTGCAGCGCTCGTTCCGTGAAGCCGCCGGCCGGCTCGACGACCGGACCGCGGCCCTGGCGATGCGCGCGCTCGGCGCCGATCCATCCTCCATTCATCAGGCTGTGCGCGACGCGCTGGCTGAGCAGAAAGGCAAGAGCACGATTTCGCTCGCCGCTGCGCTGACCCTGATCCGTGCTTATCAGGTCGAGCAGGTCTTCCAAAGCCTCCTGCCGCTCGCCGCGCCCCTGATCGCCGAGGACGATCGCCGGCGCTATCTCATCGACAAGGACATCCCGATCCGGACGCCGGACGGCGCGACGGTCTGCGCCCTGATCGTTCGTCCCCGTTCGGCGAAGGAGCGCCTGCCCGCGTTGCTCAACTTCACCATCTACGCGAACCCCGACACCCTGATGGCCGAGGCCCGGCGGACGGCGTCGAACGGCTATGCCGGGGTCGAAGGCCTGACGCGCGGCAAGGGGTGCAGCCCGGACGCGCCGGTGCCCTATGAGCATGACGGCGCGGACGCCGCTGCCGTGATCGATTGGATCAGCCGGCAGCCCTGGAGCGACGGCCGGGTCGGAATGTACGGCGGCAGCTATGAAGGCTTCACGCAATGGGCCGCGGCCAAGCACAGGCCGAAGGCGTTGAAGGCGCTGATGCCTTCGGTGACGGCGGCCCCGGGCATCGACGTGCCGATGGAAGGCAACGTCTTCCAAACCTTCGTCTATTACTGGCCCTTCTACACCACGGCGAATAAAACGTTGGATGACGCGCCCTACAACGACCGGCAACGCTGGTGGAAGATGAACCGCGAGTGGTACGTCACCGGCCAGGCGTACCGCAAGCTCGACAAGATCGAGGGCACTCCCAATCCCTTCTTCGACCGCTGGCTCGATCACCCGAGCTACGACTCCTACTGGCAGAGCATGATTCCCTATCGCGAGGAGTTCGCGCGGATCGACATCCCCGTCCTCACCACCACCGGCTACTATGACGACGGCCAGATCGGCGCCCTCTATTACTTCGCCCAGCACCACAAATACCTTTCGAACGCCGAGCACTACCTGCTCATCGGTCCCTACGATCACATCCGGGGCCAGCGCGGGACGTTCAGCCGTCTGGGCAATCCCCTCACCGTCCTTCAAGGCTACGTGACTGATCCGGTGGCGCAGATCGACCTCGGAGAGCTTCGCTATCAATGGTTCAACTACGTTTTTAAAGCCGGCCCCAAGCCTTCCCTGCTGAAGGACAAGGTGAACTATGAGGTAATGGGAGCGAACGAGTGGAAGCATGCTCCCTCGCTCGCCGCAATGGGCAACCGGCCGCTGCGATTCCACCTGAGCGCGGCGAAGAGCGGGGACGCGTATCGATTGAGCGCGCGAAAGCTCGCGGCGAAGACCTTCGTGGCGCTGAAGGTCGATCTCGCCGATCGCACCGACGTCGATCGCATGTCACCCAGCAACGGCATCGTCGACAAGAACCTGGACAGTTGGAACGGCGTCGCCTTCGTGAGCGATCCGTTGGGCAAGGAGACGGAGCTCAGCGGTCTGTTCTCCGGGCGGCTCGATTTGATCGCCAACAAGTGGGATCTGGATTTCCGCATCGACCTTTATGAGCTGACGGCCCAGGGTGACTACATGGCGCTCTCCTTCTGCATGGCGCGCGCTTCCTACCTCAAGGATCGAGGCCATCGCCAACTGCTGGTGCCCGGCCGCCGCCAGCGGCTGGACTTCCAGAGCGGGCGCCTGACCAGCCGCAAGCTTCAGCCGGGCAGCCGGCTGGTCGCGGTCCTCAGCGTCGTCAAGTGGCCCGGGGCGCAGGTCAACTACGGCACGGGCAGGGACGTCAGCGACGAGACGATCGCGGACGGCAAAGAGCCGCTGAGCCTGAGACTGTCGGGGGACAGCTTTATCGACGTTCCTGTCTGGCGGTGATGACCAAGCTGAGATCGGGATAGGATGCACCGGTTCACGCTTGTTCCCCATCCCGGAGGATCTCAGATGCGTCGTTTGACCCTTGCCGTTCTGCTGCTGCTGACCGGTCTGGTGGCCCCCCTGGCCGCCCAGACCCGCGTTCCCGCCGAGCTCAAGCCCAATCTCGATCAGCCCATGGATGCCGATGCCACGGCGAAGATCCGCAAGTACACGACGGCGCCGGAGTTCAACTCGCCGCTTACCGACTACCTGCCGGCCTCTACCACGGTGCCGAGCCCGAGCGCGGTGCTCGGCGACGTCGCCGGGGCGCCGGGGATCCTTCCCTATACGGCGGACGTGAATCGCTATTTCCGGATGCTGGCGGCGGCCAGCCCCCGGGTGCGGGTGATTTCGATCGGCATGAGCGAGGAGGGACGCGAGCGGATCGCGGTGGCGGTCAGCTCGGAGGCGAACCTCGAACACCAGAAAGAGAACGACGCGCGGCTCGCGCAGCTCGCGGACCCGCGGGTCCTGAAGCTCGATGCCGCGCGCGCCGAGAGCCTGATCACCGCCAGCGTGCCCGTCTATTACATTACCGGCACCATTCATTCGCCCGAGACCGGCGCGCCCACCGCGCTGATGGAGCTCGCCTACCGGCTGGCGGTCGACGAGAGCCCGTACATCCGCTCGATCCGCGAGCACGTGATCACTCTCATCACGCCGGTCGTCGAGGTCGACGGCCGCGACCGCATGGTGGACGTGTATCGCTGGCATCTCGCTCATCCCAAGGCCGTTCCGCCCCACCTGGTGTATTGGGGGCATTACGTCGCGCACGACAACAACCGGGACGCGATGGGCATGACGCTCTCGCTGACCCGCCAAGTGCTCGACACCTATCTCGGCTGGCACGCCCAGGTGTTGCACGACCTCCACGAATCCGTGCCGTTCCTCTACGACAACACGGTGGGCGACGGTCCCTATAACGCCTGGGTCGATCCCCTCCTCACCAACGAGTGGCAACTGTTCGGCTGGGCGAACGTGGCGCAGATGGGCAAGTTCGGGATGCCCGGGGTTTTCACCCACGGCGATTTCGATACCTGGAGCCCGGGCTATCTGATGTTTCTGGCGGCGATGCACAACGGCGTTTCGCGGCTCTACGAGACGTTCGGCAACGGCGGCGCCGATACCGAGACGCGGGAGATCGATCCCAGCGAAACGGCCCGCACCTGGTACCGGCAGGACCCTCCGTACCGGACCGTCTCCTGGTCGCAACGCAACAACAACAATTACGAGCAGACTGGCCTTCTCGTCTCGCTGGCGTTCGTGGCGGAGAACCGCGAGATGCTGCTGCGGAACTTCTGGGAGAAGAGCAGGCGCTCGATCGTCAAGCCGGAGCGCGAGGGGCCGGCGGCGTACGTCCTACCCGCCGACGACAAACGCCCGGGCGCCCAGGCCGAGCTGCTCCGGGTTCTGCAGCTTCAGCATGTCGAGATCTCGCGCGCCGACAAGGCCTTCACTGTCGTGGTCGACAGTGTGATCAAACCACCCGAGGCGAACGCCGCGAAGGGTGCGGACGCGGCCAAGGCCAAAGCGCCTTCGACGCGAACGTTCCCGGCCGGCAGCTACGTCGTGCGCATGGACCAGCCGTTCAGCCGCTCCGCCGACGCTCTGCTCGACCGCCAGTACTGGAGCCCGGACGATCCGCAGAAACACCCCTATGACGATACGGGCTGGTGCTTTCCCGCGCTGTTCGGCACGGAGGCCGTCCGCGTCACCGACCGTCAGGTGCTGGCGGTGCCGATGAGCAAGGCCGAGGCCGCGGGCCGGCCGCATGGCGGTGTCACGGGCAGCGGCCCGGTGTTCGTCGTCGCGCAGCATGGGGACGACACGATGTTCAGCCTTCGCTACGCCCTCGGGGACGGCACGGTCGAAGCCGCGGCGGAGCCGTTCAAGGCTGGCGGCCAGGAGTATCCGCGCGGCACCTGGCTGGTGCGAGGAATCGCGAAGGACGCGATCGAGCACGCCGCCGCGGAGGCTGGGGTCACCGTAGAGGCGGTGGCCGCCGCGCCGAAGGTCGCGACACGGCCGGTCGGCAAGCCGCGCATCGCGCTGCTGCACACCTGGCTGAGCACGCAGACCGAGGGCTGGTGGCGCCAGCACCTCGACCTGCTGAAGATTCCTTACAGCTACATCAGCACCCAGGACGTCGCGGCCGAATCGAACCTCGCGGACCGATACGACGTCATCCTCTTCCCACCCGTGGGAGCCAGAGACCCGCAACTGATTGTCTCCGGCTTGCCGATGTGGGGTGAGCCGATGCCCTGGAAGACGACGCCGGAGACGCCGAACCTTGGGAAGATCGCCTCCACCGACGATCAGCGTCCCGGCCTGGGATTCGTCGGGCTTGATCACCTGCGCCAGTTCGTGGACCACGGAGGTCTGCTGATCGCCGTCGAGGATACGGCGCGATTGCTGATCGTCACCGGCATGACGCCCGGCGTGCGCGACGCGGATACCAAGAACCTCCGGGTGGTTGGCACCGTGCTCGACGCACGTTTCCCCGACCCCAAGTCGCCAATCGTCGACGGCTTGGGTGATCGTCTGTCGGTCTACAGCGCCGACGGGCTGAGCTTCGAGATCAGCAATGCGGCGTCCGGCGGCTGGGTGCAGGAGGAAGGCGACCGCCCCACCGGTCGCGGCGGACCCAAGGATACTGACGCGGTCGGGGGGCGTACACCCCAAGCCCCGCGGCCCGCACGGGCGAAGGTCGAGCGTTGGGAAGCGAGGCCGCTCGAGATCGAAGAGTTGCGGCACAATCCCGCCGTGATTCCCGAGGCGCTCCGCCCGCGGACCCTGGTGCGTTTCGGCGACGCCGACGATCTGCTCGTCTCAGGCCTTCTGGAGCATGGCGACCAACTAGCCCGCCGCGCCGCGGTGGTCGAGGTCCCCAGTGGCAAGGGAAAGATCCTGCTCTTCGCCATCAACCCCATCTGGCGCGGCTCGACGATCGGTAGTCATCCCCTGGTTTGGAACGCGATTTTGGAGCATCAGGCTCCGCCGCCATCCTCGGGGCAGCCGGCCGCCCCTTGAGGCTCTTCGGGACCTGACGGCGGCGCGGTGAGATTGCGGAGGCTCGCCTCGTATCTCTCCAGGACCTCCGGCGGGGGCGCGGCCACGCCGGGCACATGGCTCCTCGCCCATTCCATCAAGGCGCGCAGCACGGGGAAGAGATCCCTGCCCTTCGTCGTGAGCTGGTACTCGTACCGCGCCGGCCGGAGCTGGTACGGGGCCTTCGTGACCACGCCGCTCTCCTCCAACCGGCGCAGCCGGTCGGTGAGGATGTTGGTCGGAATGCCCTCCGGCGAGGTGAGGAACTCGCCGAAGCGCCGCTTGCCCACGAACAGCAGGTCCCGGATCACGAGCAGCGTCCACCGGTCCCCCAGCAGATCCAGGGCGTTGGAGATCGGGCACGACGAGCGCGGCTCCGGGCGGGAGTAGGGGGCGGTTGATGCCACGAAGGAAGGGTACACCTTGAGGCTTGCAAATTAAAAGTGTCTCGGTTAGAGTGCATTGACTTGCAGAATACAAGCCACTCTCTCACGAGGAGGAGAAACTCAATGCCGAACGCTACGCAGGCCCTCGCCAATGAGCTCGACAGGGAGGCGGTCTCCACCCGCCGTCTCCTGGAGCGCGTCCCCGCCGACAAGCTGGATTGGCAGCCTCACCCCAAGGCC
>Ga0134121_10001400_pt1 | contig 22770 bp, 22 predicted proteins | sample KB301_FD_96463 | JGI IMG/M metagenome (GOLD analysis project Ga0134121, IMG submission 96463) | Terrestrial soil microbial communities without Nitrogen fertilizer from Kellogg Biological Station, Michigan, USA - KB3-0-1 | ecosystem: Environmental > Terrestrial > Soil > Unclassified ... | reverse complement strand
TGAAATCGAAGTATTAAAGGAAGGGCATGAAACGGCCAAAGTAACCGGCGAAGGTGAAGTTCGCGTCATCTGTGGGGCAAGTCTCGATTGCACCTACAACGGCGAAGAACTTCTCGGCACAGGTAAGGGCCCCTTATTATCGTCTGAGACGAACGGAAGCGTCGTGATCACGGAACAGACCGCCAAAAAGGTAAAAGGCTCCCACTGTCCTTCTACCAGCAAGTTAGACATCACCACGACTCCGTTAAGCGCGCTGTATATCGCCAAAGTCAAAGTTGGACTTTCAACTGCATTGTGCAATCAGGACCCGGCGGCAAATGAAGAAGAAGCATGCCCGGAAGGACACTTAGTCACCCACGTCCACGAAACGACGTTATCGGGCGCCAAGGGCAAACTATTAACGAGCATCGTTAACGTAGAATGCGCTGCCTTATTCTTAGGCGACACAGTTACTTCGTTAGGAAAACCACTTGTAATAGAAGGCAACTTCGCCTACTCTAACTGTGGCAGCTGCACCGTTGAAGAAGTCGGCGGCGGCGTCGAAATCGAAGTATTAAGATTAGGGCACGAAACCGCTGAAGTAACCGGCGAAGGAGAAGTCCACGTCAACTGCTCGGGCCTCAACTGTACCTACAACGGTGAAAACCTTATCGGCACAGGCAAGGGCCCCTTATTATCGTCTGAGACGAACGGGAGCGTTGTCATCACAGAACAGGTCTTAAAAAAGACCAGTGGGCTCTTCTGCCCGAGCACCACCAAATTAGACATCACGACCACGCCGTTAAGCGCGACGTATATCGGCAGCTAGGATCGGGGCAGCGTTACCGCAAACCGCAACCGCCCCGACGAATTTCGGGGCGGTTGCGCGGTTAGCAGAGATTGCGACCAGCTAGGAGCGAATACCGAAGCGTCGCTTCAGGTCGCGTGCGTTGAAGGCCCGGGCGGCGAGGCTGATGATGCGGCGACGAGCCTTGGTGTAGGGGTACCAGGTGGGCTCGCGCTTGCCTCCGAAGCGGGTGATCACGACCGACTCCGTCCGACAGTACTTCTTTATTCCGGGTTCGCCGTGGCGGTATCCGATGCCCGATTGCTTCCAGCCCCCCATCGGCACGTCCATTGCGGCGTAGTTGACGAGGACGTCGTTGACGTTGACGGCGCCGCACTCGACGCGACGTGCAATGCGCTCGGCACGCGCTCGCTCGCCGAAGACCGACCCCGAGAGCCCGTAGCGGCTGTCGTTGGCGAGGCGCAGCGCCTCTTCGGCATCGCGCACCTTCATTACGCCGACCACGGGCCCGAAGGTCTCGTCGCGCATCACCTTCATCGAGTGGTCGACATCTACGAGCACGGTGGGTTCGAAATAGTCGCCAGGTCCCGGTAGGCGCCCACCGCCGGTAAGTGCCCTGGCTCCGGACGCGAGGGCGTCCTGCACGTGATCCTCGACTATCGCGGTCTGGTTGGGGGAGGTCATCGCTCCGACCTCCTTGCCGAAGCCCTTGCCATCGGCGCCCTGGCGGAGCCTGCCCACGGCGTCCGTCAGCTTGGCGACGAAGCTGTCGTAGGCGGGTTCCTCGACGTAGATCCGCTCGACCGACATGCAGATCTGGCCCGAGTTCATCATTCCGCCCCATGCCGCCGCATTGGCCGCCCGATCGAGATCGGCGTCGTCGAGCACGATCATCGCGTCCTTGCCGCCGAGCTCGAGGCTGACCGGGGTGAGCGTCTCGGCGGCCCTGGCCATCACCTTGCGCCCCGTCCTGTCAGAGCCGGTGAACTGCACGAAGTCGACCGCGTCGACCAGTGCTCCGCCCGTCTCACCGACCCCCTGCACGCAGTCGAAGACGTCGGGGCCGCCGATCTCCTCCTTCCAAGCCTTGACCACTTCGGCGAGGCCGAGGGGTGTGAACTCGGAGGGCTTGACGACGACGGCGGCGCCGGCCTGCAGCGCCGGGATCGCGTCTCCTAGGGCCAGGATCAAGGGGAAGTTCCAGGGGCTGATGATGCCGACCACAGGGTGGGGCCGGTATTGGACACGCAGCTTCTTCGAGGCGAGCAGCGAAGTGTGTGGCCTGACGGACTCCTCGCCGATGAACTCGGCCGCCTTCTTGCCGTAGAAGTTGATCAGGTCAGATAGGTAGACGGGCTCCCCTGAGGCGTCCGCCCGCACCTTGCCGGTCTCGGCCTGCATCGTGTCGAGGACCCGCTCGGAGTTGTCGAGCAGCCAGTCGCGAAGCTTGCCAAGCCAGCGATAGCGTCCCTCGATGCCAAGCGCCTCCCACTCGGGCTGGTTGGCGCGCACGCGAGCGACGCTCTCGGCGACGGCCTCGGGGGGATCGACTGGGATCGTGGCGATCCGCTCGCCCGTCGCGGGATTGTGCACCTCGATCTGCGCCGTCTGGGTCGCCGCATCCGCTTCGGCCGCTTCGCTGCCCTTCTCGACTGTGCCGCTCTCCACTGGAGCTCCCTTCCTCGCCTTGGCTGGTCAGCCAAACTGTACCTGCCCGGTCCCGCGCGGGACGCGAGCTGGTCCGGTCAGCGCGAAACGATTTCTCCGGAGCCCTTCACGGCCTTTTCTGGCGTTCTCGAGGCGATTTGCACGGTGAAGGAGCCTCCTGGGGTTGCGCCACTGTCCGTCTCGGCCTTCGACGCGTCCGTCAGGCCGGCGCCCACCGTATAGGCCAGCGCGTAGCGGCCGGACTTGACGGCACTCAGCTTCCAGACGACGTTCGCCGTCACGCCCGGCTTCAGCGGGCCGAAGTCGTAGGTCTTCGCATTCGAGGTTTCGGCGCCGCCGGGTTCTTCCGAGCCGGCGAACTTCGGGTAGTGCTCGGCGAGCACCCAGACAGGTCGATCGGGTTGAGCGAGCCCAGGCTCCGGATCGTGGATGCCGAAGGGCAGGTTCGAGGCGTGACCATCCTTGCCCCCGACCGAGAAGCTGACGGTCAGCGCGGGGATCGTCTTGCGCCCGGTGTTGCGCAGGCCGAGCCGCAGCAGCGAGGTCTGGCCGAGTTCCTGCTTGATCGGGAATTCGGCCCCGGTGACCTCGACGGGGAACGTGCCCGTCGCCTCGTTCGCGTCCGAGGATTCGCCGCCGCAGGCGGCGAAGGAGAGCACGACCAGCGCCGCGAGGGCGCCCGCGGTCGCGGCCCGCAGCCGAGAACGCGCGTGTATTGGAGGCCCCCCCAAAGCGGGCTGAACATACCACGGCGGTTAGCGGCTTCGGAACTGGGACGAACCCGGTTCTCCTGATCTCAACACTCGCCTAATAGAGGTCGCCCGGACCATCCCATAGACTCGTTGTCGGAGGAGGAGCAAATGGTCGGAACCGCGGTCAACAGGGCTTTCCTGCCCGCCAAGTCTCTGTTCGAACAGGTGGGGGACATGATGATCCTCACCGCGCGCACGCTCGTTTCCGCGGTCAAGCCGCCCTATCCCTATGGCGAGGAGTTCATCGGTCAGTTCCTCTTCGCCCTGCAGCTCTGCTGGTTCCCGCTGCTGGTTTCGACCGTGGCCTTCGGCTTCGGCGCCCCCGGCCTGCAGGCGGCCAACTTCCTCACGCTCTTCGGCTCGCTCGACCGGCTCGGCGGCTTCTTCGTCCTCGCCTCGATCCGCGAGTTCGCCCCCTTCGTCACCGCTGTCGTCGTCGCCGGCGTCGCCGGCACGGCGATCACCGCCGACCTCGGCGCCCGCAAGATCCGTGAGGAGCTCGATGCCCTGCAGGTGCTCGGCGTCGACCCGATCAAGAACCTCGTCGTGCCGCGCTTCCTCGCCCTGATGCTGATCACCGGCCTGCTCGACATCTACGCGCTCATCTTCGGGATCAGCGGCGGCATCATCACCGAGCTGCTCTACAAGCAGCCGCTCGGTGGTTTCTTCGCGACGCTCTTCTCCAACGCCTCGATCACAGACCTCTGGGGCTCGGTGCTGAAGTGCATGCTCTTCGGGGCGATCATCTCGATCGTCTGCTGCTACAAGGGGATGACCGCCTCCGGTGGCGCCGCCGGCGTCGGCCGCGCCGTCAACCAGGCGGTCGTCATCTCCTTCATGGGCTTCTTCTCCTTCAACTACGTCTTCACCCAGACCCTGCTCGCCACCCACCCGCAGTTGCAGACGATCCGGTGAGGGGGAGGACGCGGACATGAACGCCTGGCTCGACGTCCCGCGTGGCTGGCTCGACTCCTTCGGCGAGATCGCCCGCTTTGGTTCGCGCGTCGCCGGCCTCGTCTACAGCGGCCGTGTGCTCAAGTTCTTCGGCGAGGCGCTGCGCCAGGCCGGCATCCTGATCCTCGGCTCGGCGCTGATCATCTGGGGTCTCGTCTTCGTGCTCGGGCTCGAGTGCGGGATCGAGGGGGCTTACCTGCTGCGCGCCAACGGCGCCCCCGCCTATGCCGGCGTCTTCTCGGCCTGGTGCGACCTGCGTGAGATCATGCCCTACGCCTTCGGCTACATGCTGGCGGCCAAGGTGGGGACGGGGATCGTCGCCGAGCTCGGGGCGATGCGGATCTCCGACGAGATCGACGCGCTCGAGGTGATGGGCGTGCAACCGGTCACCTTCCTCTGCGCAACGCGCCTGCTTGCCGCCTGGATCGCCTTCCCGTTCATGTACCTGGTCGGAATCGGGATCATGTACTTCGCCAGCTACCTCGCCGTCGTCCAACAGATCGGCGACGTTTCCTCGGGCGGCTACCTGCTGATCTTCTGGATGTTCCAGAATCCGCCTGACCTGGTCTTCAGCCTGATCAAGGGCATGTTCATGGCGACCGCGATCGTGCTGGTCGGCTGCTATTACGGCTACACGGCATCGGGCGGACCGGTCGGCGTCGGTACGGCGACCGCGAAGTCGATGGTCCTCAACATCGTCCTCGTCCACATCATCGGGATGCTGGGCACGCTTGTCTTCTGGGGCGCGAACCCAAGGGCACCGATAGGAGGCTGACTAATCTATGTCCGTGGAAGAAGAGAACGTGCCCGTGGAGGAGAGCAGCGGCCCCTATATAAGCGAGGACGGGGCGACGATGGGACGCGACTTCGTCATCCCCGGCGTCGACCCGGCCGAGTCCGATCCCTACAAATTCCACACCGGCCGCAAGCGCGACCACGGCGGCACCGACGCGATCGAGATCATCGACCTGGTCAAGCAGTTTGGCCGCGCCCGCATCCTCAACGGCCTCAACCTCGGCCTGCCCGAGGACCAGGTCTCGATGGTGCTCGGGCCCTCGGGCACTGGCAAGAGCGTGCTGATCAAGCACATCGTCGGCCTCCTCTACCCGGACTCCGGGGACGTGCTTGTGCACGGCGAGTCAATCCCCAACATGACCGACGACGAGCTCTTCGAGGTGCGCAAGAAGTTCGGCCTGCTCTTTCAGGACGGGGCGCTCTTCGGCTCGATGAACATCTACGACAACACCGCCTTCCCGCTGCGCCAGCACACCGACAAGAGCGAGGAGGAGATCGGCGAGATCGTCAACCGGCGACTCAAGGAGGTCGGCCTCAGCGAGGCGATCTACAAGATGCCGAATGAGCTCTCCGGCGGGATGCGCAAGCGCGCCGGCTTCGCCCGGGCGCTTGTCCTCGAACCGGCGATCGTGATGTTCGACGAGCCCGACTCCGGCCTCGACCCGGTGCGTACGGCGCTGCTCTGCGAGCTGGTGCGCGAGGTCCACGAGGAGAACGGCGGCTGCTATCTGGTGATCAGCCACGACCTCAACACGGCGCGGCGGATCTCCGACTTCATCGCCGTTCTCTGGAACGGCAAGATCGTCGAGTCGGGGCCGAAGGAGGAACTCTTCGACTCCGAAAACCGCTTCGTGCACCAGTTCCTCAACGCGGACGTCACCGGTCCGCTCTCAATGGATTGAGGGACCGGTACTCGCTTGCCGCCGGCCTGATCTTCGCCGCGGTGATCGCGGTGGCGGTTGTCAACACGCTGGGGAGCAAGGATGAAGGGACGCTGGGGCTCGACAAACTGCAGCCTCGTTGGCCGCTGCCCGAGTTCGCCGCGCCTGCTGCGGCGGGCACGCTGGAAGGCGACGCCAATGTCGCCCAGGACGACTGCGCGAGCGCTGAGGTGCCCTGCCCGGCCGGGTCGCGACGGCCGCCCGCCTGTCGCATCCGCACGCCGGGCGCGATCCGCGTCTGCGACTTCTTCGACCGCCCCCTCGTGCTCTCGTTCTGGTTCTCGCGTGGCGGCAACTGCGTTTCGCAGCAGGACGTCGTCGACAGCGCCTACCGGCGCTACCGTGACCGCGTGGGCTTCCTCTCCGTCGACGTGCGCGACAGTCGCGGCACCGTTCGCGAACTGATCCGCCAGCGCGGCTGGCGGATGCCGGTCGGCTACGACCGTGACGGGGCCGTTGCCGCCCTCTACCGCCTCGGCGGCTGCCCGACCTTCGCCTACGCGTATCCCGGCGGAACGCTGCAGGACGCGAGTATCGGCGAGCTGACGCTGCCGCAGTTGGAAGCGCACGTGCGCGCTCTCCTCCACGCCACCCGCTCCGCAGAAGCCCTCCCCTTCCGAACTGCATCAAATTCCCACCCTGCCAGGGTGGGAATTTGATGCAGTTCGGGAAGAAGGTGGAGTGGGGGTGGGTCGCTCTTCACGTCGCGGAGGAGCTACCCGGCCTGGGACTGTCCTGGGTAACGGTGGAGGGGGGGACGGGACGCAGCCCCGAGCCGGTGCGCGCTCGCCTGCGCGATCTCTCCGACCGCTTCTACGGTTCGCACGCGGTCCATATGCGCGAGCGCCCGATTCCCTGGGCCTACCGCGTCTTCTTCCGCCAGATCGGCATCGACCCCGACGAGACGCGCACTCCTGTCGAGCAGCTTGCCCTCGACCGCCTGCACGACGGCGCCTTCAAGACGCGCGGGATGCCGGAGGACGCGCTGACGATCGCTATCGCCGAGACTGGCGTCGCGATGCGCGCCTTCGACGCCGAGCGTCTCGATGGAGGTCTGGGCATCCGCGAATCTGCGCCGGGGGAGTCGCTATCGGGAAGCGGGGGAGCGCTGTCGCCGGGGACGCTGATCGTCGCCGACGAACGTTCCCCCCTGGAACCGCTCTTCGGCGGTCCTGAATCCGACCGCGTGGTCGATTCCTCGACGACCCGCATCCTCATCGCCGCGATCTCGGTCAAGAACGTGCCGCAGGCCACGGTTAACGAGGCGTTTTGGATTGCGGAATCGGTCATCGGGAGCTGATCAGCGGTCTAAACTGATCGACGTGAGTGTGCTGCAGCGAGATGAGCTTCGAGTCGACGGTGACGAGCGACTTGCTCGTGCCGAGCTGCGGCGCCAGGTCGGGCGCCTCGAGCGGGAGCTGGCCGGCCTCGCGGCCGAGGCCTTCCCGCGGCTTGGAGTTGACGCTCGCGCGGCCGGCCCGGCAGGACCTCCGCGAATTGCTGACCTCGGTGAGCTGGAGCGGGTGCGCGACGCCTTGGCGACTCGGATCGCCGAGGCTCGTATCACGCTGCGCGAGCGCGACGAGCTGGAGGAGCGCAACCGCGAGCTGCTGAAGGAAATGCTGACGACGCCCGCCGAACACAAGTGGCTGCGCATCTCCCGGGCTGACGTTGGGGAGCCGGGCTGTGGCCACTGGCACTCGCGCCCGCGCCTCGGCCCGCTCGGCATGCTGATGGGCTGGTGGTGCGTCAAGGTCTCCTCCGGATGCCCGTTATCCGGGCGGCTTGCGGCCGTTGACCGAGCGCAGCACTAGAGACGAGTTGCCGCCCGCTCCCTGGGGCAGCTTTCCGCTCGCCGAGCTGACCGTGCTGGCCGGCATCGTCGGACTCGCGGTCGGCGTCATCGGCGGTCACCCGACGGCGATTGGCGTCGGTGTCGTCCTCGCTGGTTTGGGTGGCCTCGAGGTCGCCGTGCGCGAGCACTTCGCCGGTTACCGCTCGCATACGACGCTGCTCGCCGGCACCGTCTTCGTCCTCGTCACCGGCGGACTCTTCTATCTCGGCGGCTTGATCCTGGCGATCTGTCTGGGAGTGGGGGGGATCGCCTTCCTTGCCTCCTTCATGGCGCTGAGGCGCGCTTTCCAGCGCGCCTCAGGAGGACTTTCGTTTCGTGTCGGCCGCTTCGGCCGCTGATTTTCGAATTCCGCTCAGACAAGCAGCGGTTCGCGTGCCGAGAGCTCGTTGGAGAGCAGCGCGCGCTGGCGCTCGGTAAGGGTGCCGATTCGCTTGTTCTCGCTGAGTGAGAGGGCGAGGAGGAATTTGCGAGCCCGTGTGCGACCCCAGCGCCGCTGACTGGTCAGCAGCTCGGCCAGGGTCATGCTCTCGGTCTCCCAGGGGCAGTCTCGGATCACCTCCGCCACCTCGACGTCCCCGCGCGCGATCGACCGCTTCAGCTCTGCCCTCGCGAGGCGTACACGGTTGGCGCGGGCGAGCGCCTGCATGTGCTGCGGGGCGTCGATGGTCGAAGCGGTCGTTCGGGCAGGGGCAATCGAAGCAGCTTCCACTGGAACTCCTCCCTAAATGGGTTTGTTTGGCTGGGGATCAAGCGCGCCGGTCCGGAGGCTGACCTCGGCCTGGTCGAGTGAGCTGTCGACCCTTTCACGGACCCGGCTGGGTCGGCGAACGGCGCCCGCGCAAGCTATGCGCTGGGGACAGGGGGCGTCAAGGCCGAACGTCCGCGATCCTGGGCAGGCGGGTCGCTAAGAGCATCTTTTTCGTCGAGGCGTACGGCCGTACCCTCGGTCGATGCCGTCGAAACTACCCCCACGGGGGTAAGCCGATCAGCTTCGCGGAAGGTCCGGGAAGTCTCCGATCGTCCGCTCGACGATCGACAGAGCCCGATCGAGGTGCTCGCGCTCGTGGGTCGCCATCAGACTCGTTCGCAACAGCGCTCCACCGGGCGGGACTGCCGGGTGAATCGCGACATTGGTGTAGACGCCTGCCTCGAAGAGGGCCTTCCAGAGCAGGACGGCCTGCCAGTCGTCGCCGACGATCACCGGGACGACCGGGGTGGTGGCGACGCTGCCGTCCGGCAGTGTGCCCGGCTCTACGACCTCGAGGCCGAGGCCGCGCAGGCCCTCTCGCAGGTACTCGGCATTTGACAGCAGCGCCTCGAAGAGCTGTGGGCCGTCGGAGCGGATCACCCGCAGCGCCGCCAGCGCGGCGCCGACCGCGGCCGGAACCGCCGAGGCGCTGAAGACGAAGGAGCGCGAGGAGATGCGCAGGTACTCGATCACGTCCTCGGGCCCGGAAACGAAGCCACCACAGGAGGCGAGGCTCTTGGAGAAGGTGCCCATGCGCAGGTCGACCTCGTCCTCGAGCCCGAACAGCTCGCAGGCGCCGGCCCCGCGCGGTCCGAGCACCCCGGCGCCGTGGGCCTCGTCGACCATCAGTCGCGCGCCGTGGCCCTGACAGAGCTCGACGATCCGCGGCAGGTCGCAGACGTCGCCCTCCATCGAGAAGACGCCGTCGACGACGACGAGCACTCCGCCGCCGTCCTCCGCCGCCCGCTGCAGCATCTTCTCCAGCTTGTCCATGCGGTTGTGGCGGAAGGGGCGCAGCTTGGCGCCGGAGAGGCGACAGCCGTCGAGGATCGAGGCGTGGTCGCCGGAGTCGACGATCACCGTGTCGCCAGGCCCGAGGATCGTCCCGATCGTCCCCAGGTTCGACTGGTAGCCGGTGGTGAAGACGATCGCGTCCTCGTCGCCCATCCATTCCGCCAGCTCACGCTCCAGCTCGACGTGCAGCGGCGTCGTGCCGTTGAGCAGGCGTGAGCCGGTGACGCCGGTCCCGTAGGTCTCCAGGGCGTCGCGGGCCGCCTGCTTGACCCGCTCGTCGCCGGTCAACCCCAGGTAGTTGTTGGAGCCGAGCATGATCGTCTCGCGGCCCTCCATCTCGACCACTGGGCCGGCCTGTGAGGTGAGCAGGCGGAAGTAGGGGAGGAGGTCGTGCTGCTTGGCCGCCTCCAACTGCTCGAGCCGGTCGTGGCTGCGCGCCTTCTCGAAGACGTCGACGGGGGGCTTGGCGATTTCGCTCACAGGGAAAGTGTAGGTTCCGGCTCACATGGCAGATGTGAAGATTCGACCAGTACGGACAAAGCGCGAGCTGAAGCGCTTCGTCAAGGTCCCCTTCCGCCTGCACCGCGAGGAGCCCCGGTGGGTGGCGCCGCTGGTCTACGAGCGGATGGAGTTCCTGGACCGGGCGAAGAACCCGTGGTTCGAGCACGGTGAGGCCGAGTTCCTGGTGGCGGAGCGCGAGGGCGAGCCGGTCGGGCGCATCAGCGCCCATCTGGACCGTCGTTGGGACGAGTTCCAGGGCGGCAACGACGCGATGTTCGGCTTCTTCGAGACGGCGAACGACCCGGCTGTGGCGCGCGCCCTGCTTGACGCTGCGACCGAGTGGGCGCGCGAGCGCGGTCGCGACCGCATCCTCGGGCCGATGGACTTCACGACCAACGACGAGCTGGGGATCCTGATCGAGGGCTACGAGCGCCGGCCGATGATCCTCGAGCCCTGGCACCCGCCGTACTACCGCGAATTGGTCGAAGCCGAGGGCTTTGGCAAGGCGATGGACGTGCTGATGTGGGAACTCCAGTTCGGCGACCTGAAGGAGGGCGAGCGGTTCGACCCGGCGATCCACGTTGCTGCCGAGAAGGCGCTGCGCGAGGAAGGGATCGTGATCCGCAATATGCGCAAGCGCGAAATGGCGGCCGAGGTGGCGCGTTTCATGGATGTCTACAACGAGGCCTGGGGGGACAACTGGGGTTTTGTGCCGATCACCGACGCCGAGGTCGAGTTCCAGGCCAAGAACCTGAAGCAGGTGATCGACGAGGACTGGACCTACATGGCCGAAAGGGACGGTGAGGTGGTCGGCGCGGCATTGACCCTGCCTGACATCAATCAGGTCCTGGCAAAGCTGAACGGGCGGCTGCTGCCCTTCGGCTGGCTCAAGTTCCTGCTCGGACGGCGCAAGATCGACCAACTGCGCGTCTTCGCGCTCGGCGTCAAGCACGACTACCGGCACAGCGGCGTCGCCGCCGGCCTTTATCTCAAGCATCTGGAGACGGCGGCGCGACCGGGGACGATCGAGGGCGGCGAGATGGGCTGGATCCTGGAGACGAATGGGCCGATGAACCGCGCCATGGAGGGCATGGGCGGCAAGGTCGTCAAGAAGTACCGGATCTACGAGAAGGCGCTCGGCGCCCCCTGATAGGGAGCTTCGATTCGCGCAACGTGCGGGTTGACAGTCGATCCACGCCGTCGCCGTCGCTAAGGTCGAAGCGGTGAGCGGTACCGAGCTAGAGCCGATCCAGGTCCGCGCCCTGCCTCGCGAGAATCCAGATCTGCTGCCGGTGCGCAGCGAGGCAAGGACGGCGGCGATCGCCGCCGCCGGGGGCGTTCTCGCGGGCGCTGCGACCGTTGCCGCGGTGCGCGCAGTGGGCGCTGTCGCCGGACGCAAGCGCACCTCCCGCCGCCCTGCTCGTCGCGAGCGCCCCGCCAATGTCCTCGCCAGTCGCTCCTTCCTGGTCGACGTCCACCTGCTGGGGCGGTGAGCGTCGAGGTAGAGGTCCGGCCGCCCTCGCCGTACCGCCTGCCCTCCTACGGCGGCGAGGACGGTGTGATGCGGGTCGAGCGCGGCGTTGCCAGTCGCCTTCTGCACGTCGAGGGGCACCCGGTCCTCGTGCGGGCCTGGGAGCCGGGCAGGGGACGAGTGGCGCTGCGAGCCGAGGCGGTGGACCCGGTGTCGGTCTCGGCGCCCCTCCTGGGCCGGGAGGACAGTCTCGACAAGGCTGGTCAGACGCATCTCGAGCTGGCGGTCGAGCGGATGCGCTTCGCGCTCGGAGTCGACGACGACCTCGGCGAGTTCTTCCATCGCTTCCGTGGCGACCCGCTGCTCGGGCCACTGATTCGCCGCCGTCCTTCCCTGCGACCACGGCGACGTCCCTGGCCCTGGGAGGCGCTCGCCTGGGCCGTGGTCAAGCAGCTGATCGAGTCGGGCCGGGCAGCGCGCATCCAGCGGCGGATCGTCGGCCGCTGGGGGGCTCGGTTGGGCCCCGGTCGCGGCTCACTGCGGGACGTCCCCGCCCCGGAGCTGATCGCCGGTCGCGCCCCGGCTGAGCTCGAGTCGATGGGCCTGGCCCTGAAACGGGCGCTGGCATTGCGAGCGGTCGCCGGAGATATTGCGGCCGGGCGCTGCGATCCGGCCGAGGCAGAGGCCGACCGCCGACTGCTGGCGACGCGCGAGATCGGCCCCTGGACCGTGCAGTGCCTCGGCCTCTACGGCCGCGGCGATGACGACTCGCTGCCGGCGGGTGACTTGATCTACCTCAAGCTCGTCGGCCGCCTCGCCCGCTTGGGGCGCCGAGCGACGATCGAGGAGGTAGAGGAGTTCTTTGCGCCCTATGAGCCGTTCCGCGGCCTTGCCGGCTCATGGACGGCCCTTTCCTAGTTCCGGGTACCTTTCTCCAGATGCAACGCGGTTCGGTCACAGCGGTCCTCTTGGCTGCGCTCGCCGCTGTCTTCCTGGCCGCTTGCGGCTCGGCCCAGGGTGTGGGCCTGAAGCGGATCGGCAGCTTCGACAGCCCCACGTACGTGACCGGGGCGCCGGGCTTTCCGAAGTTGCTCTTCGTCGTCGAGCAGCCCGGCCGGGTCGAGGTGCTGCGCAGCGGCCACAGGCTGTCCAGCCCCTTTCTTGACATCAGCGACCTGGTCGGTTCTGGGGGCGAGCGGGGGCTGCTCTCGATCGCCTTTCCGCCGGACTACGCGAAGAGCAGGCGCTTCTACGTTTATTACACGGACGAGACAGGCGACATCCGGATCGAAGAATTCAAGCGAAAGAGTGCGACGCGAGCCGCGCGGGGCTCACATCGCACGGTTATTCGCATACCCCACCGGACGAATTCCAATCACAACGGCGGCCAGCTCCAGTTCCTCGGGCATCTCCTCTACTTCGGCACGGGAGACGGCGGCTCGGCCGGAGACCCGCCCAACAACGCCCAGAACAAGGAGAGCCTGCTCGGCAAGCTGCTGAGGATCGACCCGCGCCCCCGCAACGGCAGCCCCTACACGGTCCCCGCCCACAATCCCTTCGTCGGCAGGTCAGGGCGCGACGAGATCTTCAGCTACGGATTGCGCAATCCCTTCCGCTTCTCCTTCGACCGGCTCACGGCAGGGCAGCCGCGCATCGCAATCGCCGACGTCGGCCAGAACCACTTCGAGGAGCTCGACTACACGACGGTTGGGGCGGCCAGCGGCGCCAACTTCGGCTGGGACGCCCTCGAGGGCTTTGCCCCCTACCGGGAAGAAAACAGCGGCACGCCCGACCCCGGTGGCACGACGAAGCCGGTCATGGCCTACAGCCACGACCGCGACGGTGGTAGCTGTTCGATCATCGGCGGCTATGTCGTTGGCCCCGGCGGCCCTCCTGCCCTCCGCGGCCGTTACGTCTACGGCGACTACTGCTCGGGCCAGCTGCGCAGCCTCGTGCCACACCTGCACGGCGCCGCCCACGATCGCCGCCTCGGCCTGAGTGTCTCCTCGCCCACCTCGCTCGGGGAAGACGATCGCGGGCGGATCTATGTCACCTCGCAGGATGGGCCGGTGTACAGACTCGTCGCGCGCTGAGTGTCGCTCGCTATTCGAGTTCGTCGAAGGTGGCAGTGACTTTCCTGTCGCCTTCCATCGCCACCACGCATTCGCCAGCTTCGGTTTCGGAGTCGCAACCGGTCCAGACGACTGTTTTGGATCCCGGAGCCGAAACGGCTTTGAGGATCACGACCTTGCCCGGTTTGGCTTTCGGTTCGGTGATCGGGCCCTGGTATAGCACGCTGGTCGAGCTGCAGAGCACTTCGCAGATGAGCCCGGCGGCCTTGACCGTGCCGAAGCCGCTGCCGGCCTTGGCCAGGGTGAGCGTAGCGGGGGGTTCGATTTTCCTCACCGGGCCTTTGAAGACCGCGGTGACTTCTTCGGCTTCGTCCATCGTCACCGTGCAGGTCAGCGATTTGCCTTCGTCGCAGTCACCGCCCTGCCATTTGACGAATTCCGTTTCTTTGCCTGGCTTGGCGGTGAGCAGGACGCTCGCACCTTCAGGCATGCCTGCAGACTGGGTCGTGCAGGTGGCGGCGCAGTTGATTCCCATGGGCTTGGAGATCACCTTCCCCGCGCCATTCGCGTAGGCGTTCTTTCCGACGGTCAGGTCCACGTTCGGCAGGGCCGCGTATTCGGCCGTGACTTCCCTGTCGGTTTCCATCGTCACGACGCATTCGCCAGCTTCGGTTTCGGAGTCGCAGCCGGTCCAGCCGACGAACTCGGAGCCGAAGGCCGGGTACTGTTTGAGGATCACGGTCTTGCCGGCCATGGCTTTCGGTTCTGTGATCGGGCCCTGGTAGAGGACCGTGGTCGACCAGCAGTCCGCTTCGCAGGTCAGGGACCCGTAGGCCTTAACCGTACCTTTGCCACCGTTTCCTTTGCTTTGCCCCTTGGAGACGATCAGCGCCTCAGCCGGGCTAAACGCCTTCGAGGTGCCGGTGAAGACGGCTCCGACTTCCTTGTCTTCGGTCATTTTGATCGTGCAGGTCGGACTTGCACCCGTGCAGGCGCCTTTCCATTCGACGAAGGTGGACCCCGTCGAGGCTTTGGCGGTCAGTTCGACTGAGCTTTCCTTGTACATCCTGGCGACTGCTTCGTCGCAGGTCGTTCCGCACTTGATCCCCTTCGGTTTGGAGGAGACCGAGCCGGTGCCCGAGCCCGCATTGAGGGCGGGAGACTTGGTTACGGTCAGCGTGCGGAGGTTGGTGGGGGCTCCGCCGATGCATTCTCCTCCGATATCGAACCTCGCTATGTACGACAGCGAAGCGATTCCACCGCTGAACCAGACATTGTCTCCCGAGCATGTGATTCCCGAAGCGTTGTAGATGCCGGGGATCGGATACCTGGCCGTTTCGCAAGCTTCACCGGATGTCATGACGCAGCCGACCGCGTTGGGAACGCCGTTTGTGGTCGTCCCGGTGGAGCATTTGCCGCCCGGCGAGCAGGAGGGTTGTTCAACGTCGGTTGCCACCAGCGAGCCTTCTTCTGCGAACGGAACCGTGAAGCTGCAGTTGCCACCGCAGCTGGTAGGGGGGCTGCTTATGGTGCCTATCGTCCCCGGACCGAAGAACGCTTCATAGATCGCTTTGATGGTGTTTTTCATGCTCGTACGAGTGCCTGAGCTGATGACGTTGGTGTATTTGAATTTTCCGCATATGGATTTGATTTCGTTGCAGAGTTCGAATTCTTCCCCGCCCGCAGCTCCGGAGAACGCGATCGTCTGTTGCTCCGTGATCCCGCTCGAGTCGGTGAACCAGAGCTTGCCGTTGAGCGCGGCAGTCAAGCCTCGAGGTTGACTGGTGGCAACGATTCCAGTTTTGAAGCAGGTGATCGTGCCCGCCGACGTAATGCGGCAGATCGCCTTGCCGACTTCCGCGGTGCCGCCTTCGGTGTACCAGACGTTGCCGTCGGCGCCAGGCGCGATGCCCCATGGGCCATAGTTTCCGCTCCAGCCTCCGGGTTCGGAATTCATATCGGTGGCGAACTCTTTGATTTCGTGCGTGCTCGGATTGAATCTGCCGATTGCCTTTTCAGTGGGGTTGGTGTCGGTGAACCAGAGGTTGCCGTCAGGGCCGGTGACGATCCCGCGAGGCGCACTGCCTTTGCTGAGCCCGACTGAGAACTCTTTGATTTCGCCCGTGCTCGGATTGATCGTGCCGATCGCCGGCGTGGTGCCGTTGTCGGCGAACCAGAGGTTGCCGTCGGGGCCGGCGACGATCCCCCCAGGCTTGCTGCCTTCGTTGAGTTTGGCCGAGTACTCGGTGGCCGAAGTCGGGCTGGCCGAGTCGACCCTGCCGATCGCCGGCGTGGTGCCGCGGTCGGTGAACCAGAGGTATTTTTCTTTTTTGGGTCCAGCGGTGATCGCAACGAGGTCGCTGCCTGCGTTGAGGCCGCTGAGGGTTTCGCCATCCTGGTACACGGTGATTTCGCATGACGGTGTGACCCTCCCGATGCCGAGGGTTCCGGCGAAAGCGTTGCTATCGACGAACCAGACATTGCCGTCCGGACCGGGAGTGAGGCTGGTGACGTAAGCGGCGGATGGCAGGCCTTTGCAGAAGGTGATTTCTCCTGGTTCTAGTGGATCTGCTGCGGAGAAGGCCGGAAGGGCCAGCGCCAGCAGCGCGAACAGGGTCGCGATGCCGAACCTCGATCTCGCACACCCATTGCGAGGCACGGTTTAAGTTACCGCATAAGTACCTAAATAAGCAATACTCATTTCTAATAAGAAGCGGGCGTTGGGCCGATAAGCCATCGATGGAGCGCTCGAGCGGCCGCGGCGGCAGCTGGCCCGAAAAAAGAGTCGACGAGTTCCTCGACCAGATCTCGGCCGGGGGAGAGGGCTACCGGCACCTGGTCGAGCGGCTGCCGGCGATCGTCTACGCATCGGAGTTGGGCGAGAACGGCCGCTGGCGCTACGTCAGCCCGCAGGTCGAGGAGATCCTCGGCTACACGCCCGAGGAATGGCTCGCCGATTCCGAGCTTTGGGCGCGCCAGCTCCACCCCGAGGACCGCGAGCGGGCCCTGGAACAGGAGACGCGGAAGACGATGGGCACCCGCAACCCACCGCCGGTCGACTACCGGATGATCACTCGCGACGGCCGCACCGTCTGGATCCTCGACGATGCGGTGCTCGAGCCCGACGAGGCGGGCACGCCGATCTGGCACGGAGTCCTCTACGACATCACCGAGCGCAAGTCGGCCGAGCAGGAGCTGCGCCGCTCTGCCGCCCAGCAGGCGGCGGTCGCCCAGCTCGGCGGCTGGGCCCTGAAGGACGGCGATCCCGAGCAGCTGATGGAGGAGGCGGTCTCGCTGCTGACCGCGATCGACGGGGTCGCCGCCGCCTGCGTCTGGGAGACGGGGCGTGACGGTCGTCGCCTCAGCCTGCGAGCCGGCCTCGAGGGAAGCGTCGAGGGCTCCGAGCGCGCCTCGGCCGCTCGCGACTCGCACGCGGGCGCGGCCCTCGACTCGCGCCTGCACGTCATAGTCGACGACTGGTCAGCCGAGCGCCGCTTCTCGATGCCTCCGGTGCTGCGGGTGATGAACGTGGGCAGCAGCCTTGCGGTGACGATCGACGGCAAGCAGCGGCCATTCGGCGTCCTCGACGTCCACTCCGCCGAGCCAAGTCGCTTCACGCCGCAGGACGTGCACTTCGTGCAAGCGCTGGCCAACATTCTCGCCGACGCGATCGAGCGTCACTCTGCCGACGAGGCGCTGCGCCACCGCGTCCTCCACGATCCCCTCACCGGCCTTCCCAACCGGCTCAGCTTCATCGACTCGCTCGGCGTGGCGCTCTCGCGCAGCATCGTTTCCGGGTCCCCGGTCGGCATCCTCTTTCTCGACCTCGACAACTTCAAGCTGATCAACGACAGCATGGGTCACCACGCGGGTGACGAACTGCTGCAGGCCGTCGCCCCGCGACTGCGCGCGCACCTGCGCCCCGGCGACATCGTTGCCCGCTTCGGCGGCGACGAGTTCGGCATCCTCGTCGACCGGCTTGCCGACGAGGCCGAGGCCGTGGCGATCGCAGACCGCATCGCCGCCGCCTTCGCCGAGCCCTACGAAATGGGGGGCACGGACCATTTCGTCTCCGCCAGCATCGGCATCGCCGTCGCCCGGCCCTCCGCCCACGAGCCGATCGAGGCCGACATGCTGATTCGCGATGCCGATGCCGCGATGTACCGGGCCAAGGAAAGAGGGCGCGCCCGCTGCGAGCTCTTCGACGCCGAGATGCGCGACCGCGCATCGCGGCGCCTGGAGGTGGAGCGCGAGTTGCGTCAGGCGTTGGAGCGACACGAGCTGGAGCTCCACTACCAGCCGATGATCTCGCTCCGCAGCGGGGAGATCGTCGGCCTCGAGGCGCTCGTGCGCTGGCGACATCCCAAGCGCGGCCTGCTCGATCCCGGGGAGTTCGTCGAGATTGCCGAGGAGAGCGGCCTGATCGAGCCGATCGGTCGCTGGGTGCAGGAGAGCGCCTGCCGCGAGGCGCTTGCCTGGCATCAGCTGCGGCCCGACGGGCGCCCCCTCGACATCTCGGTGAACCTCTCCGCCCGGCAGGTGGCGAGCCCCGACCTGGCTGGGACGATCAGCGAGATCCTGGCGACGACCGGCCTCGACCCGGTCCACCTGCGGCTGGAGATCACCGAGAGCGCCCTGGTCGAGGAGTCGGCGACGGCGACGGGCAACCTCGAGGCGTTGAGTGAGCTCGGCGCCGGCCTGGTTCTCGACGATTTCGGCACCGGTTACTCCTCACTCGCCTATCTCAACCGCTTCCCCTTCGACGGCTTGAAGATCGACCGCTCCTTCGTTGAAGCGCTCGGTGTCGAACAGGAGCGCACGGCGATAGTCGAGGCGATCGTCGGCATGGCCCGCGCCCTCTCCCTCGACGTGATTGCCGAGGGAGTCGAGAACGATGCGCAGCTCTCGGAGCTCGAGCGGCTGGGCTGCGACTACGCGCAGGGGCACCTCTTCGCGAAGGCGCTGCCCGCAAAGCGGGTCTCCGCATTGCTGCGGGAGGGGGCGCCGCTCTATTCGTCGGGGATCTCGCCCGGCAAGTAGGCGTTGCTCAGCACATCGCTCATCGGCGGCAGGCTCGAGATCAGCCCGTTGTCACGCATCCAGCCGGTGAACGTGCTCCATTGCGAGGGGTTCATGTAGCCGTAGGGCCTGCCCCGGCGCGGCGGGTCGAGCAGCGGCAGGGTGGCCGCGACCTCGGCCCGGGTCAGCTTCGGGTCGAGGTCGGGGTTGGCTTCGAGCAGCGCCGCGGTGGCGGCCTTCGGGTTGGCCGCGGCCGCAGCGGTGCCGCGCGCCAGGGCGGCGAGGAAGAGCTGGACCGCCCGCGGATCTTCTTCCAGCTGCTGGCGCCGGGCAGCGAGGACGAGCTCGTCATAGGTCGGCACTCCGAGCCGGTCGACCGGGGTGACCACCGGGTTCTTGCCGCGCAGGCGCAGGTCGACGCCCTCGACGTTGAGAAAGCCTCCGAGCATCGCCTGGGCGCTGCCGCCGACCAGGGCGGGCAGCAAACCGAAGCCGACGTTGACCGCCTTCACGTCGGACGGCTTCAGGTGTACACGGGCGAGGATCGTCTTCAGGTAGGCGTCCTGGTAGGGGATGCCGGCAGTGGCGATTGTCTTGCCCTCGAGGTCGCCGACGCCCTTGATGCCGGACTTCTTCAGCCAGATCATCGAGGTCAGCGGCCGGTTGACGAGGGCGCCGACGGCGAGCACTTCGAGGCCCTTGTCGGCGGCGAGCAGCACCTCCGGCTCGTAGGAGATCGCCAGGTCGGTGCGTCCCGCGGCGAGCAGCTTGATCGGCGCCGCCGGGTCAGCCGGCGTGTGGATGCTGACGTCGAGCCCCGCTTCCTTGAAGTAGCCCAGCTTCTGGGCCATGTAGATGCCGGCGTGGTCGGGGTTGGGGTAGAAGTCGAGCGTCAGGCTGAGCGGCTGTGCTTCGCCCGTCACGTCCTCGCTCTTTTCGCCGCAGGCAGCGAGGCCGAGCGCGAGGGCGAGCAGGGCGCCGGCGAGCGCGATAGCTGCGAGGGGAGAGCGCCTCATCCCCTGCTTTCTATCGCCAAGTGACGACACGACGCTCGATCAGGGCGATCAGGCCGTAGAGGGCAAGGGCCATAGCCGAGAGAACGACCACGGCAGCAAAGACCCTCGCGGTGTTGAGATACGCGTTGTCTTCCCGGATTAGGACTCCCAGCCCGGATTCCGCCCCGACCCACTCGCCGAACACAGCGGCGATCGGCGCGAACGTGGCGCCGATCTTGGCGCCGCTGAAGGTGAAGGGGAGGGCGGTGGGGGCCTCCAGTCGCCAGAGCAGCTGGTGGCGTGAGGCATCGAGGGTCCGCATCATCTTGATCGCCTCGGGGTCAACCGACCGAAGTCCGTCAGCGGTGGCGACGGCGATCGGGAAGAAGCAAACCAGCGCGACGACCGCGAGCTTGGGGCCGATCCCATAGTCGAACCAGATGACCAGAATCGGAGCGAAGACGAGAACCGGGATCGCCTGTGAGGCGACCATCAGCGGATGGAAAGTGAGTCGCAGCGTCTCGAAGGGGCGGAGCAGGAGACCGAAGCCGAGTCCTGCGACGAGGCCGATCAGGAAGCCAATCAAGATCTCCTGCAGAGTGACCCAGGCGTTTTCAGCAACAAGAGAGCTGTTGTCCCAAAGCGAAGTCGCGGTTTCAGCGGGCGAGGGGACGAGAAGCGGTTCAAGTCCCAAAACATCCGCGAGCGCTCCGGTGGAGGCGGCGACCTGCCACACGCCGATCAGCGCGGCGAGCAGCAGTGCCGGCAGCAGCCAGCGCTTCATCGCATCCCCTCGTGCAGCGCCTGCAGCGCCCGCTCGCGGATGGCGACGAATGCGGGGTCGGTGATCGCCTCGTCGCGGTCGGTGGCGCGGGGAGCTGGTGCGCTCAGCTCCGCGATGACGCGGGCCGGCCGGGCCGAGAGCACCGCGACCCGGTCGCAGAGATAGAGCGCCTCCTCGACGTCATGGGTGACGAGGACCACGGTGCGCGGATCGACCTCCAGTGCGCCGGCGAGCCACTGTTGCATCTCGGCGCGGGTGATCGCGTCGAGCGAGGCGAAGGGCTCGTCCAGTGCCATGACCGGCTTACCGGCGACCAGCGTGCGCAGGAATGCGACTCGCTGGCGCATGCCACCGGAGAGTTCGGCGGGCTTCGCTCTCTCGAAGCCGACCAGCCCGAAGCGCTCGAAGAGCTCGCTGGCCTGGCGGCGCGCGGGGCCCTTCCGCGTGCCCCGGTTGCGCAGCGCCATCGCGGCGTTGTCGATTGCAGAGAGCCAGGGGAGAAGGAGGTCACGCTGGGGCATGAATGCGCAATGGGCGAGTCGCCCAGGCGCGTCGGTCGAGTCGCCGATGGCAATCTCGCCGCGCACCGGGTCTTGGAGTCCGCTGATCAGCTCCAGCAGGGTCGACTTGCCGCACCCAGAGGGGCCGACGAGGCCGAGGACGCTATAGGCGGGGACATCCAGATCGATGCCGTCGATCGTTTTCAGGTCGGCGTAGGAGTGCTCCAGACTGCGGATCGAGACGCCTGTTCCAGTCGCGCCATCGGGGGAGGGAAATGGCTTCGTCGCGGCGAATTCCTTGGCTTTCGTGGGCATCTCAGGTATCCTGGCGCACTCGCGCTCCTGACCAAAGAGGTCAGGAAAGTCGATAACCACCCGCGCGAAGGAACAGTATGGACCCGGCAATCATCGTCTTCGGACTAGGAATCGGCGTACTCGTCGGCATGACCGGCATGGGCGGGGGATCGCTGATGACGCCGCTGCTGATCCTGATCTTCGGCATCCAGCCGACGACCGCGATCGGCACCGACATCTTCTACTCGGCCGTGACCAAGACCGTTGGCGGCTGGCGCCACTTCCGGATGAAGACGGTCAACATGGAGCTGGTCAAATGGCTCGCCCTGGGCAGCGTTCCGGCAGCGGTGGCGGGCGTCGCGATCGTCTCCGAGCTGGAGAAGCACATCGGCGAAGACCGGCTCGACTCGCTCGTTTACGCGGTGCTGGGGGGGACCCTGCTGATGGTCGGTGTGATCACGCTGGCGCGGGCGCTGATCCTGCGCAACCTGGTCGATGAGCGCGACCGCTTCGACGTCGAACGCCGCCACAAGATCGCCGCCGTCGTGATCGGGGCCACCACCGGCTTTGTCATCGGCGTCACCTCTGCCGGCTCGGGCACGGTGATCGCGATCCTGCTGATCGCCGTCTACCGGCTCGCGCCGAAGAAGGTCGTCGGCACCGACGTCTTCCACGCCGCGATTCTGCTCTGGGCCGCGGGCGTGGCTCACTGGATCGGCGGCAACGTCGACTTCAGCCTCGCCGCCAACATCCTGATCGGCTCGGTGCCGGGGGTGGTGATCGGCGCGGCACTCTCCGATCGCGCGCCGCAGGGCTTCATCCGCACGGCGCTCGGGCTGGTCCTGGTCGGCTCGGGAATTGTCACGATCCAGAAGGGCGATCCCAACGTCTGGCCGATCGCCGCCGCGGTCGCCGCCCTCGGCCTCGGCGCGATCCTCGCCGCGCCGCGGATCCTGCACAAGCGGCGCGAACGCGAAGCAGCCGAACTGGCGCTCGACTCGGCGGCCGGCTGATTCGGCCTACCGCCTGATTTACTCTCAGGCATGCGCGTTTCCGCGAAGGCCGACTATGCGGTGCGGGCCGCGGCTGAGCTCGCCGCGGCCGGCGAGGACGACGGGCCGATCAAGGGGGAGAAGCTCGCCGACGCCCAGGACATCCCGCTGCAGTTCCTCGAGCACATCCTCCTGGAGCTGAAGCACGCGGGGATCGTGCGGGCGCGCCGGGGGGCGAAAGGGGGGTACTGGCTGGCGAAGCCCGCCGATGAGGTGACGATCGCCGACGTCGTGCGCGCCGTCGAGGGCCCGATCGCCCACGTTCAGTCGGCGCCTCCAGAGTCGATCGAGTACCGCGGCAGCGCCAAACACCTGCAGGAGGTCTGGATCGCCGTCCGCGCCAGCTTGCGCACGGTCCTAGAGCACGTCACCCTCGCCGACCTGGTCGGCGGCCAGCTCCCCGACGAGGTCGAGTCGCTGGCCGCCCAACCGGACGCCTGGGTCGCCCGCTAGCCGATATACGCCGCGCTCGAAGCGACGTATAAGGCGTCTAACGTCGCTTCTTTAGGACATGTCGCGCCTTCGCCTTTGCCCAGCGAGACTTTGCTCCAGGTCAAGTGCCCGTTGT
>Ga0134121_10001399_pt1 | contig 22778 bp, 16 predicted proteins | sample KB301_FD_96463 | JGI IMG/M metagenome (GOLD analysis project Ga0134121, IMG submission 96463) | Terrestrial soil microbial communities without Nitrogen fertilizer from Kellogg Biological Station, Michigan, USA - KB3-0-1 | ecosystem: Environmental > Terrestrial > Soil > Unclassified ... | reverse complement strand
GCCTGAGGTCGTTACACACCTTCGACAGCTTGATCGCCAGGCTCTTCATGCAGGACGAGTACAGGACGTACGACTGCGTGTCCTGGGTCGCCTCGATGAGATCCTCGGCCAGGTGGATCGGGAAGCCGGTGATCTTCGCCAGATGCTCGGTGCACTTCTTCGCGTAGCCGGCCGGGGCGTTCAAGCCGGTGCCGATCGCCGTGGCGCCCATGTTGATCTCGCACAGCACCTGCTGGACCACCTGGAGCGCCCGCACTTCCCCGGCGAGCGTCTCGGCGAAGGCGGCGAACTCCTGGCCGAGGGTCATCGGCACCGCGTCCTGGAGCTGCGTGCGCCCCATCTTCAGGATGCCGGAGAACTCCTTCCCCTTGCGGCGGAACGACTGGATGAGCTCGTTCATCGACGCGACCAGCTCGACGTTGCCCAGCGCCATGCCGACGTGCAGCGCGGTGGGATAGGCGTCGTTGGTGGATTGCGAGCAGTTGACGTGGTCGTGCGGGTCGCAATGCTTGTACTCGCCCTTCTTGTGGCCCATCAGCTCGAGGGCCCGGTTGGCGATCACCTCGTTGGCGTTCATGTTCGTCGAGGTGCCGGCGCCGCCCTGGAAGACGTCGAGGCGGAACTCGTCGTGCAGCTTCCCGTCGATCAATTCCTTGCAGGCGCCCTCGATGCCCTTCAGGATGTCGCGCGAGAACTGTTCGCAGTCGACGTTGGCCCGCGCCGCGGCCATCTTGACCATCGCGAAAGCCTTGATCAGGTTCGGGTAGAGCCGCAGCTCCACCCCCGAGATGTGAAAGTTCTCCAGGGCGCGCGCGGTCTGCACGCCGTAGTACGCCGCGGCGGGGATCTCGAGATCACCCAGGAGATCGTGCTCGGTTCGGGTGCCGGTCGTCGACATGATCCACCTCTCAGACCTCAGTACTCGTAGAACAGCTTCTGCACGCTCTCGACGCTGCGCGGCTTCAGGAGCGCCAGCGAGAGCAGGATCCTGGCCTTCTGCGGGTTCATCTCGTCGGAGGCGACGAAGCCCAGCTCGTCGTCGTTGAGCTCGACGTTCCGTCCGACGTTGCCCGTGGGAACGCGGCTGCTGCGCACGACCACCACGCCCTTCTTCGCCGCCCGGGCCGCCGCGTCGACCGACGCCTTGTTCAGGTTGCCGTTCCCCACGCCGGCGATGACGATCCCTTTCGCCCCGTTCGCCACCGAGGCGTCGATCAGGTCGGCCGGCATGTCGACGCACGCGAAGACCACGTCCACCCTCGGCAGCCTGGTCACGTTCGCCACGTCGAACTCGCTCTGCGTCGTGTGCTTCCAGACCGGCTTGTTGTACCAGTCGTTCTTGCCGTAGGAGGCGACGCCGACCACGCCGCGCAACGGCGACATGAAGGTCTGCACGGCGGTCGTGCTCGTCTTGGTCAGCGAGTGAGCGGCCTGGATCCAGTCGTTCATGACGACCAGGACGCCCTGGCCTTTGGCCTTGGGATCGATGGCGACCCCGACGGCGTTGTAGAGGTTCAAGGGACCGTCCGCGCTGACCGCGGTCGAAGGCCGCATCGAGCCGACCATGACCACCGGCTTGTCGCCCTTGACCACCAGATTGAGGAAGTAGGCGGTTTCCTCCATGGTGTCGGTGCCATGGGTGATCACGAAGCCGTCGACGTCCTTGTTCGGCATCAGCTCGTTGATGCGCTTCGCGAGCTTGAGCATGATCTCGAAGCTCATGTCCTGCGAGCCGACGTTGGAGATCTGCTCCCCTTTCACGTTGGCCAGATCTTTGATGCCCGGCACCGCCGCCAGCATGGCGTCGATGGTGACGGCGCCCGAGGTGTATCCGGACTGCGTGCCCGTGGCGGCCGCGCCGGCGATGGTGCCCCCCGTCGCCAGGATGACGACGTTGGGCTTCCTGGTCTGGGCGAGAGCGCACGACCAGCTCACGACCAGGACGAGGACGAACGACCTGAGAAGAATCCCACGTGACGACTTCATGTGTGTCCTTTCCAGCGCATGAGCGCCTGGCGCCGTCACCCTAGCGCGGCTTCACGGCGTACGGATTGCCGCCCAGCGCGTTGGAGATGTCCGCGATGGCGTTCTGCGCCCGGACGCTGTTGCCCGCGTCATCCAGCGGCGGCGAGATGACCGCGATGCCGAACTTGCCGGGCGACACGGCGATGATGCCGCCGCCGACGCCGCTCTTGCCGGGCAGGCCGGTCCGGAACAGCCACTTCCCCGAGTCGTCGTAGAGGCCGGCGGTCGCCATCACCGCCAGCACCTTGGGGACGTGCTCGACCTTCATGACCTGCTTTTTTGTCACCGGGTTCTTCCCGCCGTTGGCGAGCGTCGCGGCCATGACGGCGAGGTCCTTGGCGTTGACGCTCACCGAGCACTGCTCGGTGTAGATATCGGTGGCGCGCATCGGCTCGGCCTTGATGTAGCCATAGGCGAGCATCAGCATGCCGATCGCCTGGTTGCGCTGGTTGGAGTCCGACTCCGACTTGAAGACCTCCTGGTTGACTGACAGGGGCCGGCCGGCGAAATCGGAGTAGAACGACAGGATGCTGTTCCAGATCGCGTCGCGGTTGGCGCCCTTGACCATGCTGGTGGTGGCGATCGCACCCGGGTTGACGAGCGAGTTCATCTCCGGACCACCAAGTGCTTTCTGCGCCATCTCGACCGCGATGATCGAGTTGAACCGCATGCCGGTGGCGTCGACGCCGATGGTCTTGACGATCGCGTCGGGCCCCTGCTCCTCGATCACCTTCGCGAGGGTGAAGACTTTTGAGATCGACTGGATCGAGACTTCCGACTTGATGTCGCCCGTCGTGTAGACGGTTCCGTCCACCCCGACGATCGCGATGCCGTAGATGTTCGGATCGACCTTGGCCAGGGCCGGGATGTAGTCGGCATTCTTCCCCGACTGCGGCCCCTTGTACTTCTCGTACGCCGCCTTCATCGCGGCGTCGACGTCGGCCTTGGCCGGGACCTGCGCGAGGGCGGCGGTCGCGCCCGCCCCGAGAGCGAGAATCAAGCCGAGCGCAAGAAGCGCCCGGGTCGTACGTCGTTGCGCTGTGCTCTTCATCGATGTCTCCTTGGTCGCCGCCCTCGCGCGCGGTCAGTTCTTCTTGAAGACGTCCTTGGACGAGAAGCTGAAGTGGAACGAGATCTGGACGCGCGTGTCGTCGCCGGTGTCGCCGCTGTTGTCCTTGCGCTGTCCCCAGAGCGCCTCGCCGCCGACGAACACGTTCTTGGTCGGGTAGTAGAGCAGGTTGGCCGAGGCGTACTGGCCGCGGGAGAAGGCGGTCCCCGCCTGCAGCTCCATGTTGTCCACCTCCGTCTGGCTGACCCCGAACGAGGACGAGTATTTCTCGCTCCAGTAGTGGTCCCAGTACGCGGAGATGCCGGTCAGCGGCACGGCCTTCGCGTCGGGATCCACGAGCGTCCCGTCCGGGGCCATGTCGACGCCGCCGTCGTTCATGTACGACGCGATGCCGTTGCCGTGCACGATGCCGAGCAGGATCTGGTCCTTCTTCATGATTTTGATGCCGGCGGTCGCGTCGATGCCCCAGCCGGTCTCGCTGCCCTTCGGATCGTTGTCCGGCGTACCGGCGGTCTCGAACGCGACCCGGCGCAGGATGCCGGCCACCTGGAAGTGGCCCCACTTCTGTCCACTTCGGTACTGGGCGGTCAGGTCGGGGAGCTTCTCCGTGCCCTGCACGGCTCCCAGGGCCGGGTCGATCTCGCGCAGCGTGCCGCCGTCGATGTCGTTGCCCGGCTTCTCGATCGCCACCGAGAAGGTGTTGTCCTTCTTCTTGTTGATCTGGAACGTGTAGCGGATCTGCGGGGTGCGCAGGAAGACCATCCCCGCCGGTCCCCAGTAGTCGATGACGTTCGGGAAGATGCTCGCGTCCATGAACAGCGTGTTGGTCTGTCCCGCCAGCCACCCGTTCCACTCCCCGTAGGCGTGGCGCAGACGGATCGTCGTCTGGCCGGCGTCGACGCCGACGCCGAACATGTCGAACTCGAACTTGGTGAACACCGGCTTGTTGCTGGTCGGAAGGTTCATCATCACGCCGAGCCGGCTCTGCTTGGCGGAGAAGCTGGCCTGCCCGTCGGCGCCGAACTGGCCGTCGGCGGTCGGGATCTTCGACGGCCGCAGCGTGTCCTCCCAGGCCGGATCGACCCGGTTGAAGTCCTGGATGTAGTCGGCCTGCACGAAGCCGTAGATCTCCACGTGCGGCACGTCGCTCTGCGCCAGTGCCACGGTGACGGCGGGTCCTGCGAGGACCAGTGCCGCGAACGCGAAGGCCACCCACACCGCTGACGACTGTTTCCGGTTCCGGATCGGCATCGTGATTCCTCCAAGGTCTGGCGTTGGACGTCCGCCGCTGCCACCCGGCAGCCGCGGCTCACTTCACGTGACTGGCTTCCCACGCCCGCACCTTCACGCGGGCCGCGTCGAACAACCTTTCGTAGTTCCCTCTCAGGAGCTTCTGGCGCGCCTCGGGCGTGAGGCGCTCGAGGAGCGGCGCATACATGTCGAACACTTTCAGGTAGGACGCCTGGTCCTTCGGCGCCACCTCGTCGGTGCCGAACAGGAACCGGTCCGGGTAGTGGTTGATGAGCGCCGAGGCCGCCTGGATCGTCTCGGGGCTCGCCACCAGGTACTTGGCCACCTCGTCCCACGAGATGTCCAGGTGGACGTGGGCGAGGGCGGGATTGGCGAGCGCATGCTCGACGATCCAGAGCTGGTCCTTGACCGGGTGGACCACACGACCCAGGCCGATGTGCGCCCAAATGATGGTCGTCCCGGGATGGCGCTTGAAGAGGGCCCCGAGCTGCTCGGCCTGGTACGGCTCCTGGCCCGGTTTCGGGAACGGCGTGTCGACGTCGTTGTGCAGGAGCACGACCAGCCCGGCCTCGCCCGCGAAATCGAGAATCCGATCGAGCGCCGGGTTGGTGAGGCTCGCGGTCTCGCCCGCGACCTTGGACGACACGAACTCCTTGTGGATGGTGAACTCGCCGATCCCCGAGAAGACGCCGGGGAAGGTGCGCAGCACGCGGCGGATGTGATCGGCGGCGTACATGTCGGCCGGGTTGAAGCCGGTGATCATCGGGTCGAACCGCGCCTGGTCGGACTTCGAAAGCGATCGGTACGCCATCGCGATGGAGGCGTCGGTGAACGAGTAGTAATAGAGCGGCGCGTCGCTTTGCAGATAGTAGGTCGGGGCGAAGTCGCCGGTGTTGCCGTACGACCAGGTCTGCTGCAGCGGGATGCCGAACAGCGCCACGCGGCCGACCTTGTTCCCCATGATCTTCAGGAACTCGCGGATGTCGGTCCCTTCCTGGATGTAGTTGGTCAGGTGGAAGTGGGAGTCGTTCAGCACGTAGCCGGCGGGGGGATCCGCCGTCCCGGCCGCCGGCGGGGCCGCCAGGAGCACCGACGCGCCCAGCGCCAGCACGCACCCGGTCAGGAATCCGTACCGACGCCGTCGTGTCATGGCATCCACCCCGCGGTCAGAAGTTCATCTCCAGGTTCAGGTGGTAGACGTCCCCGTTCCCGCCCACGGGATACGGAACGGCCGTGTACCCCACGGGACAGTTCTTCAGATGGATCCACTCGAGGTTCGCGCGGACGCCGCGCTTCTTGAACGGATACCAGTTCGCGCCGGCCCGCACCTCGGCGGCGTTGCCGTACTGACCCCGGATCTCGGATCCGGAGAGATACGCCTGCAGCACCTTGGGCACGGCCATCGCGGAGAGCTGCACCTGGTAGCCGTGATCGTCGATGTTCTCGATGCCCGCCGTGTTGGTGCCGGTGAAATCACTCAGCCAGCGCCAGTAATACTCGGCCTCGAGCGCGAGGCCCTTGTACTTGATGCCGCCGTCGACGCTCGACATCTCGTAGGTCACCTTGTCGACGGTGATGCCCGCGCCGAAGAGATCGGGCGTGAAGATGACGCTCCCGTCGGTGAGCCGGATCTGGCTGTTCTCGATGTTGTCGGTGCCCGGCTGCGACTGCTTGGTTTCGCGGCTGTGGGTGTAGTGGAGCCCGAAGCGCGTCGCCACCTTCTCGTGATAGTCGTAGTCGCCGAACGTCCCGTAGAGGCCGAACTCGCCCGTCGTCGGCATCCAGACGAGCATCAACGCGGTGGTGTCCAGGCCGTTGTCGAGCTGCGAGGCGCTGACGCCGAGCGTGCTCAGGTTGTTCCCCAGCATCGCCATGTACTTGAGCTTGGTGGTGATCTCCCCCTTGAGCCAGACGCCGGTTGTGTACGACCCGCGGAAGAACTCGTCCGCCGTCAACCGGTCGTCCACGCCGAGCCAGTAGGGGAACTGCCCCTCGGTGCTGCGCACGCTCGGAAGGGACGTGATGCCGCCGCCCAGCGTCACGAACCGGTTGAAGTTGTAGCCCAGGTTCCCGCCGCCCACGACCTGGGCCGGATCTCCTTGTGCTGTGTTCGCCGACCAGACGTACAGGTAGTAGCGGAACTTCGGGCTCATGAACCAGCCGGAGAAGGGCAGGAAGAACTTGTTGAGCTGGATGTCCTCGCGCTGATCGACGGCGTGGACGTTGCCGAAGAAGTCGGTATAGGCCGGGTCGAGCCCCTTCTGGTTCAGGTACCGGACGTAGCTCATGAGCCGCATGTAGATCTGGCCGTTCTCGCCTTCGTAGAGCAGGAACCCCTGGTTGGGCACGTACGCGGGAGACTTCTGCTTCTTCGCCGCCTTCAACGCGTCCGGCGGCAGCTCCCGGCCGACGACGAACAGGCCGCTGCAGCCGTCCGACACCCAGATCCCCTGGTCGTCATAGCCCCACGTCTTGCCGAGCAGGCAGGGCCCACCTCCCGACGACCTCATCAGGGCGACTCCCTTCGAGGTGTCGGCGGGGCACTTGTTCCGCTCGCCGACCTTGGAGGAGCAGGAGACGGTGAGGTCCGCGGCCGTGGGAGTGTCGGCGGGCGAGTCGACCGCGGACGAGTCGGCCGGGGGCGTGGCGGCGTCCGGCGAGGCTGCCGAGGACGCGGAGTCCACGTCCGGCGGCGGCGCGGCCAGCGCCGGCACCGCGCCCAGGAGCATGCCTGTCAGGAGAACGCCCGTGCAGTCCATGAACCGGCTCATCGCGCCTGCTCTCCCCATTGGCACACATCCTCCCGGAGACAGCTCAAATCAAGAATCGAGACACGTGGCCGAGATGGCGATGGACACAGGTCGACGGAGGTACAGGGGCAAGTCCGGCGCCATCACGACAGTTCGCTACTCCGCCTCCCGGCCCGGACCTCGGGTCTCGTTCGAGCGGCAATGCCGGAACTTTCTCCGACCCGATCCCCCGATGGGTAGGTGAACGGCGGAATGATTGCACAGGATCAGCAGGTGGGGGTCTGTTTTTTTCGTGGCGTCTTCGTGTCGATGAGCGTCGCGATGCGGAGCCAGGCGGCGCTCCGGCAGGTCTCAATGGCTGGGCTCCGCTGCCTCGGTCGGCGCGACCGCCCCCGGTTCGGCGATGACCCACCCGCCGCCCAGGGAGCTGTAGAGGCCGACGATCGAGGCCAACTGGTCGCGGTGCGCCTGGGAGGCGCCCAGCTCGGCGTCGAACGCGGTGGTCTGCTGGATCAGAACCTCGAGATAGCTGGTCACGCCCTGATCGTAGCGCGCCTGCGAGAGGACGAGCGCAGCGCGCGCCGCGACCACCTGCCGGTCGAGCACCTCGGCGCGCTCGCGCGACGTGCGCACCGCCGCCAGCGCGTCTTCGACCTCTCGGAACGCCTGCTGCACCGACGCTTCGTACGCGTAGAGCGCCTGGCGCGTCTGCGCCTCGGCGATCTCCACCCGGCGCTTGTTCTTGCCGAAATTGAACAGCGGCTGCAGCAGCGCGCCGCCGATGCTCCACAGACCCGCGCCGCCGTGGGTGATGCGCGACAGGTCGTCGCTGGCCGCCCCGGCGGCGGCGGTCAGCCCGATGAACGGATAGCGCTGCGCCTCGGCCACGCCGATGCGCGCGTTGGCGGCCACGAGCGCCTGCTCGGAGGCCAGCACGTCGGGACGCCGGCGCAGCAGATCGGAGGTCAGCCCGGCCGGGATCTCCGGCGGCAGCACCTGTTCGGCCAGCGTCCGTCCCCGCGTCACATCGCCCGGGAACTGGCCGAGCAGGATCTGGATGCGGTCCTCGGTCTCGACGATCTGGCGCTCGAGCTGGGGGATCGTCGCGGCCGCGATCGACTCCTGGATCTCCGCCTGGTGCACGTCCAGCTTGGAGACCACGCCGTGCTCGAAGCGCGCCGAGATGATGCGCGTCGATTCACGGCGCGCCTCGAGGGTGTCCTTGGCGATCGCCAGCTCGTTGTCGAGATCGAGCAGCGTGAAGTAGGAGGCCGCCACGTCACCGACGAGCGAAAGGATGACGGTCTGCCGCGCCAGCTCGCTCTGCATCATCTCCGCCCGGGCCGCCTCCGTGGAGCGCCGGAACTTGCCCCACAGGTCGACCTCGTACGCCGCGTCGATGCGGCCGACGAAGATGTTGGTTGTATCGCCGGTGCCGGGCGGAAGCTGCGCGCTGGACCGGCCGCGGGTGGCGTCGATGCCCAGGTTCACGACCGGGAACTGATCGGCGCGCGTGAAGCCGTAGACGGCGCGCGACTCGTCGATGCGCGCCGCGGCGATCGCGAGATCCTTGTTCTCGGCGAGAGCAATCTGGATGAGCTGGCGCAGCGCGCTGTCCTGGAACAGATCCCACCAGGCGACGTTGGCGCTCGACTCGCCCGCCGGGGCGACCTGACGCCACATCTGCGGCAGCTCCATCTCAGGCGGCTGGTAGTCGGGCCCGAGCCGGCATCCCGCGACGAGCGGGGCGATCAGGACGACCGCGGCGACAAGGACGACCGCCCGCGTGACGGGGCCGCGCCGCATCTCAATGACCTCCCGCGGGCGCCGGCGCGGCCGGCTTGCCCTCGGGGGACGCCGGCGCGTGCTTGCCGCCGCCGGTGATCTTCTCCACGAAGCAGAAGAGCACCGGGATGAGCACCACGCCGATCATCGTGGCGATCAGCATGCCGGAGAAGACCGCCATGCCCATCACCTTGCGCCCCTCGGCGCCGGCGCCGGAGGCGGTGACCAGCGGCACGACGCCCAGGATGAAGGCGAAGGCGGTCATCAGGATCGGCCGGAAGCGCAGCTTCGCCCCTTCGAGCGCCGCCTCGACGATCGGCACCCCCTCGTGCATCTTGGCGCGCGCGAACTCGACGATCAGGATCGCGTTCTTCGCCGCCAGGCCGATCAGCATCACCAGGCCAATCTGCGCGAACACGTTGTTGACGTACGACTCGCTGCTCTGCCGCGCCAGCCAGAGCCCGAGGAACGCGCCGAAGGCCGCGAACGGCGTCCCGAGCAGCACGCTGAACGGCAGCGACCACGACTCGTACTGCGCCGCCAGGATCAGGAACACCAGGAAGATGGCGAACGCGAACACCACGGCGCTCGAACCGGCCGCCTTCTTCTCCTGGTACGACATGTCGGCCCAGTCGTATCCGGCCTCGGGCGACAGGGTCTCCTTCGCCACCTCCTCGAGGGCGGCGAGCGCCTGTGCCGAGGAATACCCCGGCGCCTGCACGCCGGTGATGTCGGCCGAGCGGAACAGGTTGAAGCGATTGGTGTACTCGGGGCCCGACGCGCTCGAGGTGGCGACCAAGGTCGACAGGGGCACCATCTTTCCAGAGGCGTTGCGCACGTGGAACAGGCTGAGGTCCTCGGGCCGGACGCGGAACTCGGGCTCCGCCTGGACGAACACCTTGTAGACGCGCCCGAAGCGGTTGAAGTCGTTGACGTACGATCCGCCCAGGAACGCGCCGAGCGTCGTGTTGACGTCCGCGATCGTCACGCCCTGCTTGAGGACCTTGTCGCGATCGACCTCGGCGTAGACCTGGGGAACGCCGGCGCGGAACGTGGTCAGGATGCGGCCGATCTCCGGCCGCTGGGAGGCCGCCGCGACGAACTTCTGCGCCTGGTCGGCGAGGAACTGCGGGCTGTTCCCGGTGCGATCCTGCAGGACGAACGTGAATCCCGCCCCGCTCCCCAGCCCGGGAATCGCCGGTGGCCCGAACGCGAACACCGTCGCTTCCGGGATGGTCATGGCGAACTCCCGGTTGAGCGTCGCCATGATCCCCTTCGAATTGAGTGCGGCGCCGTGGCGCTCGTGCCACTCCTTGAGCGACACGAAGAAGAAGGCGTTGTTCGAGGCGTAGGCGGAGGTCAGCATGCTGTAGCCGGTCACCGTCGTGTACGACGCGATCCCCTCGGTGCGCCCCAGGATCGCCTCGACCTTCTTGCAGACCGCGTCGGATCGATCGAGGGAGGCCGCGTCCGGGAGCTGGACGTTGACCATGACGTACCCCTCGTCTTCCTCGGGGACGAAGCCCGCCGGGATGTGCCGCACCAGCACGACCGAGGCGCCCATCAGGATCACCACGATGATCAGGCTGCGCACCATCCGCTTGACCATGAAGCCGGTGAGACCGACGTAGCCGCCGGTGAACTTCTCGAACACGCGGTTGAACCAGCGGTAGAACGGATCGAGAAACGACTTCGACTCCCCTTTCGGCTTCAGGAGCAGGGCGCTCAGCGCCGGGCTGAGGGTCAGGGCGTTGAACGCCGAGAGCAGCACCGAGATGGCGATGGTGATCGCGAACTGCTGGTACAGCCGGCCGGTGATGCCGCTGACGAAGGCGACCGGCACGAAGACGGCGGTCAGGATGAGGGCGATGGCGACGACCGGGCCGGAGACCTCCTCCATCGCCTTGAGGGTCGCCTCTTTCGGCGACATCCCGTGCTCGATGTGGTGCATGACCGCCTCGACCACGACGATGGCGTCGTCGACCACGATGCCGATGGCGAGCACGAGCCCCAGGAGCGACAGCACGTTGACCGAGAAGCCGAGCAGCGGGAAGGCCATCAAGGTGCCGACCAGCGAGACCGGCACGGTCATCAGCGGGATGAGCGTCGCGCGCCAGTTCTGCAGGAAGACGAAGACGACGATGAGCACCAGGACGACGGCTTCGAACAGCGTGTGGATGATCTCGTTGATCCCCTCGCGCACCGGCAGGGTCGTGTCGAGGGAGATCTCGTACTCCAGGTCCTGCGGGAAGCGCCCGGCCGCCTCGGCCACCGTCTTCTTGATGGCATCGGAGACCTGCAGGGCGTTGGAGCCGGGCGCCTGGTAGATGGCGATGACCGCGCCCGGCTTGCCGTTCAGGCGGCCGCGGGCGGTGTAGAGCAGCGAGCCGAGCTCGGTGCGGGCGACGTCCCCCAGGCGCACCTGCGACCCGTCGGGATTGGTGCGCAGGACGATCTGCCCGAACTCCTCGACGGTCATCAGGCGTCCCTGCGTCTTCACGATGTAGGTGAAATCGGTGCCCGGCGGCGCCGGCTGCCCGCCGAGCTGCCCCGCCGGCGTGATCACGTTCTGCTGCTGGATGGCGTTGACGATGTCGGGCACCGTGAGACCGAGCGACGCCAGACGGTCCGGATTGATCCAGACGCGCATGGCGTAGTCGCTGCCGCCGAAGAGGTTCACCTGGCCGACCCCGCGGATGCGCGCCAGGGCATCGTTGATGTTGATGGCCGCGTAGTTGCTGAGGAAGGCGCTGTCGTAGGTGCCATTCGGCGACTTGAGGGCGACCAGCATCAGCGGAAACGCCAGCGACTTCTTGACCGTGACGCCGTAGTTCTTCACCGACGCCGGGAGGCTCGCCGTCGCCTGCGACAGGCGGTTCTGGGTCAGGACGTTGGCGATGTCGAGGTCGGTCCCCACCTCGAACGACACGCGCATCGTCAGGGTGCCGTCGTTCGCGTTGATCGACTTGAGATAGATCGAGTTGTCGACGCCGTTGACCTGCTGCTCGATCGGGGTCGCCACCGACTGCTCGACGTCCACGGCGCTGGCGCCGACGTAGGTCGTGGTGATCTGGATCATCGGCGGGACGATGTCGGGGTACTGCGCCACCGGCACGCGCCCCAGGGCCACGAGGCCGAGCAGCACGATGACGATGGAGATCACCATCGCCACGATCGGGCGGTTGACGAAGAAGCTCGCCATCAGGTGGCCGGCGTGGGAGCGACCGGCGCGGCCACTGGGTCGTCGGGCGCCGGCACCTCCTTCGGCACCACCTTCGTCCCCGGCCGGACCTTCTGCGCCCCTTCAAGGATGACGCGGTCCCCCGGTTTGAGACCCTGATCGACCATCCAGAGACCGCCGATGCGCGGGCCCATCTGCAGGGTGCGGCTCTCGACGGCGTCGTCCGCCCCGACGATGGAGACCATCTGCTGTCCCTGCAGCTCCTGCACGGCGCGCTGCGGCACGAGCAGCGCCCCCTTGCGGACGTCGATCACGATGCGCACGCGCGCGTACTGCCCCGGCCGCAGAACCCGGTCCGGGTTCGGGAACGACGCCTGGATGCGCAGCGTTCCGGTCGAAGGATCGACCTGCCGGTCGGCGAAGTCGAGGCTGCCCTTGTGCGGGTAGACCGATCCGTCGGCCAGGAGCAGCTCGATGTCGTCGTGCCGGGTCGCGCCCTCCCCCTGCGTCCCGAACTTGTGCACCAGGTCGAGGTAGTCACGCTCGGTGATGGCGAACCGCGCCTGCACCGTTGAGACGTTGGACACCGTGTTGAGCACGACCGGGTTGGGGAACTGCCCGACGTAGTCTCCGACCTTCGCCTGCGTCATGCCGATGAGACCGTCGATGGGCGAGGAGATGCGCGTGTATCCGAGCGAGATACGCGCCGAGCGCAGCGCCGCTTCGGCGGCATCCACCTGGCCGGTCGCCGCCCCTTCCTCGGCGACCGCCGAGTCGAGATCGGCCTGGCTCACGGCATGCATCTCGGCCAGCGGGCGATAACGGCGCACGTCCGACTGCGCCTTGACGAGGCGCGTCTTCGCCGACGCCAGCTCGCCCTGGACCTCGGCGACCTTCTCCTGCTCCTCGCGCGGGTCGATGGTGTAAAGGAGGTCGCCCTTCCGGACGGTGCTGCCTTCCTTGAAGTGGATGCTCTCGAGGAAGCCGGCGACCCGGGCCCGCAGCTCGATGTCCTCGGCGCCGTAGATCTGCCCGACCCGCTCGGCCGTGATCGGCGTGTCGCGCTGGATGACCTGCACGACCGGCACTTCGATGGGTGGCGCCACCGTCGCGGCCGGCTTGGAGCACGCCGGCAGGATCGCGGCGCAGATCGCCGCGACAAGGATCCTCCCGGTCCGGAATCTCATCGTCCCCCCTGCTGTTATGGTGGGCGGATTATACGCCGTTATCGCGCTGGCGCAGATGAGCGGAGACCAGCACGGCGAGAATGATCGTGGTGAAGGTCATCCCGAGGAGCCCCTCGACGACCGTCATCATCCGGGCCGTGGCCGACAAGGGCGTGATGTCCCCGTACCCGATGGTCAGAAGAGTGATGTAGCTGAAGTAGAGGAGGCTGGGGAAATCGAGCGCGGCGCCGCCTTCGGCGAGCCCGTGGATCGAGCCGGGCCGCACCGTCTCGAGCAGACCGTAAGCGAAGGCCCAGGTCAGCCCGACCAGCATGTAGCTGGCGAGCGCCCCCGCGATCACGTCGGCATTCACGTTCCGGCTCGCCACCACGCCGGCGAACAGCCGGGCGGTCGTGTAGGCGAGGAAAATCACGCACACGGCGATCCCGATCTGGGGCGGGAGGTGCGAGAATCCGGCGAGATTGTCGGCGCTCGCCAGAACGCAGAGAAAGGCCAGGGCGATCGCGATGCGTCGCGGGCGGCCGGGGGCGTCGATCGCCACCAGCGCCAGGATCGGCACGAGGAGCCCCAGGAGTCCGAGCATGCGGGACATCGCCGGCCTCGTCTCCCCCTGAAGCACGGGCGACAGCACCAGGATCAGCAGCAGGAAGCCGAGGATCACGACAAAGCGCAGACGGGGGATTCTCGCTACGATGGGTTTCATGGCCGGCCCGAACGGTAGAGTGAGTGCCGGCGATCGGTCAAGGGACGGGAGGATGGACTGAGATGACGCTGCCACGACGCCTCGCACGCTGGCTTCTGTATCTCGTCGGGATGGGGGCGATCGGCCTCGCGTCGATCGTGCTGCTGTTCGCGTTCCAGGCCCGGCTGCGGCTGCCGGCGCTGCGCCCGTGGCATCGCGTCGTGCTCGAGGGAGAGTTCCGCGCCGGCGGCGCCGGCGCGCCCGCGTCATTCGACGACTATCGCCGTCTCGAGGACCGGTTGTTCGCCGAGATGCGCAAGCGCGTGCTGGACGACCCGGCCGCGGCCGACACGCAGATGCTGGGACGCTACAACCCGAACGGCATCGTCTCGAAGCTGGCCCTCGACACTCCGTACAACCGGTCGTTCGAGCTCGTGCCGCGCGAGCCGCGCGGCGCGGTGCTCCTGGTGCACGGCCTGTCCGACTCGCCCTACAGCGTGCGCGCCCTGGCCGAGACCTTCTACGCGCAGGGGTACTACGTGCTCGCGCTGCGCCTTCCCGGTCACGGCACGCTGCCGTCGTCGCTCGTCGGCGTCTCCTGGAAGGACTGGTACGCCGCCGTCGTCCTGGCGGCGAAACACGCGGCGGCGAAGGCCGGACCCGGCAAGCCGTTCTTCATGGGCGGCCACTCGACGGGCGCGGCGCTCGTGACGCTCTACTCGGTGCGCGCGCTCGACGACCCGTCGCTGCCGAAGCCGGAGCGCCTCTACCTGGTGTCGCCGGCCATCGGCATCTCGCCGTTCGCGGTGCTCACCAACATCGTCGCCGGCCTGTCGTTCCTTCCGTACTTCGAGAAATCGAAATGGATCGACGTGCTGCCGGAGTACGACCCGTACAAGTACAACTCGTTCCCGGTGAACGCGGGGAACCAGATCGACACCCTGACGCGCGTTCTGCGCAAGGCGACGCTCGCCGCCGCGCAGAATGGACGCCTCGACGGCATGCCGCGCGTCCTGGCGTTCCAGTCGCTCGTCGACTCCACGGTCAGCGCGGCCGAGGTCGTGCGCGGCCTGATGTCCCTCCTGCCGCAGCGCGGCCACGAGCTGGTCGTCTTCGACGTCAACCGGCGCGACGAGATGGAAGGGCTGATCAACCCGGGCCCGATCGAGGGATTGGATCGGCTCCGGATCCGCTCCGACCTGCCGTTCCGCCTCACCATCATCGGCAACCGTCCCGGCGGCACCGCCCGTCTCGCCGCCTTCACGCGCGAGCCGGGGGCGAACGTCGAGCAGGAGACCGACCTGGATCTCGAGTGGCCGCGCGGCGTCTTCTCGCTGGGGCACGTGGCGCTGCCGTTCCCGCCCGACGATCCGGTCTATGGCCTCGAACCGAAGCCGGGCCCGGGGCCCGCGTTCCATCTGGGCGCCGTGGCGCCGCGCGGCGAGAGCGGCGCGCTCCTGGTGCCGCTCGGCACCTTCGCGCGGCTGCGCTGCAATCCGTTCTTCGAGGTGATGCGCGCGCGCGTCGTCGCGAGCCTGGAGACGAAACCTTAGGATCCGGTCCGGGCCGGACGATCGCTAGCGCGGCAGCGGCGCGTCGAGACCGGGCGGCAGTTTCTTCCAGGGGTAGCCGCCCTTCCCGAGCTTGAACGCGTAGTCGAACAGCGCCTGCATGTACGGGGTGTCGAACTCTTCCTTCTTGACGCCCTGGTAGCTGAAGTCGGGTCCGATGTAGGCGAGGTTGAAGTCGAGGCCGTCGCGCTGCGTCGTGACGTAGATGCGATACAGGTCGCCGATCCCCTGCGTGTGGATGAGCGAGGCGATGGCGCGCCCCGCGATGTTCATCGTCCGCCGCTGCACCGGATCCCAGGTGGTCTTCATCTCCGCGTTGCGGATGATGTACACGCGCAGCTCGCGCTGGCGCGTCAGGTCCGCACCCATCGACTGCGCCACGCTCCTCAGGCTGGGCGGGTACAGGAAGACCTGCGACGAGGCGCCGCCGTCGACGTGCATCTCCTCGTACGGCTTGCCGTCGACCTCCACGGGGATCATCGACGGCGGGAAGGCGCCCGGGATCGCCGCCGAGGCCAGGAGGATCCTGCGGAACAGATCGAGCGCGCCGGGGGCGCCGCTCGAGGCGATCGCTCCCATGTTCCAGATCACCGGCTGGCGGGCGTCGAGGTTGGTCGTCCCGATCAGGAGGGCGCGTCCACGGGCGTGCTCCGCGGCGATCTTCTCCAGGAACTTGCTGTCGATGAACTTCGAGATCAGGCCCCAGAGCGGGCGGTTGTCCGCCATGCCGTCGTTGTCGATCGCCGCCAGGAAGCTGCGACGCTCGGCGATGTCGGTCGGCTTCACCGACGTGTAGACCTGCCGCAGCACGTCGTCGTACTCCATCCCCAGGAACGCGAACGGCGCGATCAGCGCCCCGGTGCTGACGCCGGTGACCGCCTTGAACGCCGGGCGGTTCCCCGCCGCGGTCCAGCCGCACAGGAGCCCGGCTCCGAACGCTCCGTTGTCGCCGCCGCCCGACACCGCCAGGAGATCCGCCGGCGGCAGCGGGCCGGTGTGCCCGTTCCGGGCCAGCTCGTCGATCTCGCGCTGCCGCCCCGCCAGCACGTCCCTGACGAAGGGCTCGATGTCCACGCCGACCCAGTAGCGGGCGCCCGGGATGCCGGGAATGACGGCGCGCGTGGCGAGCTCCATCGGGACCGCCGGGAGCCTCCTGGGAATCCGGACGACGCGCCACGCCACCCAACCCGCGAGACAGACGATCGCGATGTTCAGGATTCCCACGACGAGCAGCAGCTTGCGCATCAGACCGGTCTCCCCGAAAACATGCCGTGCGGGACGCATCGTGCCACGCGAGAGCAGTTCGTGATTCTACCATCCGCCCCGCGCGTCGCCGCCGGCGCGGTTATAATCCCCTTCCCCGGAGATCGCGCATGCAGCACGGCTCAACGCACGATCTGATCGTCATCGGCGCCGGTCCCGCAGGCGAGAAGGGCGCGCTGACCGCGTCGGTCCTCGGGAAGACCGTCGCCATCGTCGAGCGCGACCGGCGCGTGGGGGGCGCCGCGACCAACACCGGCACGCTGCCGAGCAAGACCCTGCGCGAGACGGCGCTCGCCCTCTCCGGCCTGAAGGCGCGCTCGCTGTACGGGGTCGACCTGTCGCTGCGGCGCCAGGCCACGGTCGCCGATTTCATGTTCCACGAAGAGCGCGTGACCGCCAACGAGCGCTCCCGCATCCTCGGCCACCTGGCGCGCCCGGGCATCGAGCTGATCCACGGCGAGGCGTCGTTCGTCGACGCGCACACCGTGCGGGTGGCCGGCACGCCGGAGCGGCTGCTGCGCGGCGACGTCATCCTGATCGCCACCGGCTCGTCGCCGGCGAGGCCCCCCGAGTTCCCATTCGAGCATCCGCGGGTCGCCGACTCGGACGAGGTGCTCTCCCTCGATCATCTTCCGTCGAGCCTGGCGGTGGTCGGCGCCGGCGTGATCGGCAGCGAGTATGCCTGCACGTTCGCCGCGCTCGGCGCCGAGGTCCACGTCATCGACGGGCGATCGATCCTGCTGCCGTTCCTCGATCGCGAGCTGTCGCAGGCGCTGACCGCGGCGATGGAGAAGCTGGGCATCGTCTTCCACTGGGGCGAGCGCGTGCTGCGTTGCGAGGCGCCGGAGACCGGGGACGTGACGCTGTCCCTGGCCTCGGGCGCCCGCCTGGCGATCGACACCGTGCTGGTGGCCGCCGGCCGGGACAGCAACGTCGAGCGGCTGAAGCTCGCCGCGGCCGGCATCACCACCGGCCAGCGCGGACTGATCACGGTCGACAAGGGATTCCGCACCAATGTGCCGCACATCTACGCCGTGGGGGACGTCATCGGCTTTCCCGCCCTGGCCTCGACCAGCATGGAGCAGGCGCGCGTCGCGATGTGCCACGCCTTCGACGTCAACCTGAAGGACGAGATCTCGCCGCTCCTGCCGACGGGGATCTACACCATCCCCGAGGTCAGCGCGGTCGGGTGCACCGAGGAGGAGCTCAAGGCGCAGGGGGTCGACTACGTCGTGGGCCGGGCGTTCTACCAGCAGAACCCGCGCGGCGAGATCATCGGCGACGAGTGCGGCTTCCTCAAGCTCCTGTTCCGCCGCGGCGACGGGCGGCTTCTCGGCGTGCACGCCATCGGCGAGAGCGCCTCGGAGCTGATTCACATCGGCCTGATGGCGCTTCTCACCGACAGCGACTGGACCGTGTTCAACCGCGCCTGCTTCAACTATCCGACCCTCGGAGATCTGTACAAGGACGCCATGCATCGGGCCCTCGTCGGCGAGATCGAGTCGCGCGGCGGGGTCCAGGCCCTTCCGAAGGAGACGAGATCGTGACCACGCGTGATGCAGCCCCGAATCCGGCGCACGGCGGCGCCATCGACCGGACGCTGGCGGAGTTTCTCGACGATGGCGTCGCCCTCTGCATCCGCATGGGACCCGGCGCGCCGCTCGTCGACCTGTGCCGCGCCGCGGTCCGGGGCGGTCTCACGGTCCTCGAGATGACCCTCACGACGCCGGGGGCGCTCGAGGCGATGGCGATCCTGGCGCGCGATCCGGGCACGCTGGTGGGCGGCGGGACCGTCCTCACCCCCGAGGACGCCCGCGCCGTGCACCGCGCCGGCGGACGATTCACGCTCTCCCCCGTCTTCGCGCCCGAGGCGATCGACGAGGCGACGCGGCTCGGCCTGCTGGCGATACCCGGCGCGGCGACGCCGACGGAGATCCTGAAGGCGTCTCGTCACGGCGTGCGCGTGGTGAAGGTGTTCCCGTCCGGCGCGCTCGGCGGGCCGCAATTCCTGCGCGCCGTGCGCGGCCCGTTCCCCGACATCGCGTTCCTGCCGACCAACGGCCCGACCATCGAAACCCTCGCGGACTACCTGGACGCCGGCGCCGCCGCGGTCGGCATCGCGGCGGACGTGTTCCCCGCCGGATGCACGCCGGCGTCGGTCGAGCCGGCCGCCCGACGGGTCCGGCAGGCGGTCGCCGCCTGGCGCGCCCGGGCGAAACGCGCGTGATCCGCCCGCGTCACCTCGCGGCTTCCGTCGCGCTGGGGCTCCTGGCCCTGGCGGCGAGCGGCGCGGCGAGCGGCGTGCCGGCCGTCGCGGCCGCGGGCGCCGCGGCCGCGGGCGCCGCTCCCGCCTCCGCGGCCCCGGACAGCCAGGCGCCGCGCCGGCGGGTGCGCGATCTCGGCATCGTCATCGGCGAGATGGCGCCCGGACCGCAGAACGCCATCACCGACGTGAAGGGCGTGCGCGTCGGTCACGTCACGATCAATAAAGGAAGCGGGCGTCTGAAGCCGGGCGAGGGACCCGCGCGCACCGGCGTGACCGCCATCCTGCCGCACGGCGGCGACCTGTGGCGCGAGAAGGTGCCGGCCGCCACCTGGGTCCTGAACGGCACCGGCGAGATGACCGGCAGCATCTGGATCGACACGCAGGGGGCGCTCGAGGTTCCGATCCTGCTGACCAACACCATGAACATCGGCCGCGTCATGGACGGGGTCGTCGACTACATGCTGAAGCGCTACCCGGACATCGGCATCGACGACGACGTCGTCGCGCCGACCGTCGCCGAGTGCGACGACTCGTTCCTCAACGACGCCCGCGGCCGGCACGTCTCGCCGGCCGACGCCGTGCGCGCCATCGAAGAAGCGAAGGAGGGGCCGGTCGCCGAGGGCGCCGTCGGCGCCGGCGCCGGGATGATGTCGTACCAGTTCAAGGGCGGTATCGGCACGGCGTCGCGCGTGCTGCGCCGTGAGGACGGCGGCTTCACCGTCGGCGTCCTGGTGAACGCCAACATGGGACGCCGCCGCGATTTCACCGTCGCCGGCGTCCCGGTCGGTCGCGAGATCACCGACCTGCTCCCCGAGGATCCGTCCGCGGCGGGAGGCGCGGCCGCGAGCGACGCGGCGGCGCCCGACGGCTCGATCATCATCGTCGTCGCCACCGACGCGCCGCTCGATCATCTCAAGCTCAAGCGCCTCGCGTCGAAAGCCGCGCTCGGCCTGGCACGCACGGGGACGATCGCCAACCACGGCTCGGGCGACATCTTCCTCGCCTTCTCGACCGGCAACCGGGTGCCCCACTACCCGAAGCCGCTGACCTACACGCTGACCGTGGTCGCCGACGATCACCTCGATCCGATCTTCCGCGCCGCCGAGGAGGCGACGGAGGAGGCGATCCTCAACGCGCTGGCGATGGCGGTCACGACCGTGGGGCGCGACGGGCATACGGCGCACGCGCTGCCGCTCGACCGGCTGGTGGCGAGTCTGAAGCGGCACGGCCGTCTCCAGGCGCCCTGAGGGGAATCGCATGAACGCTCTCCTGTCTTTCCGGAAGGAGTGGCTGGGCGCCGACGTCGTCGCCGGTCTCACCGTCGCGGCCGTCGTGATCCCGAAGGCGATGGCCTACGCCACCGTCGCCGGGCTGCCGGTGCAGGTCGGCCTCTACACCGCCTTCCTGCCGATGGTGATCTATGCGCTGCTCGGCACGTCGCGCCCGCTCAGCGTGAGCACCACGACCACACTCGCCATTCTGGCGGGCGCCGACCTGGCGGAGGTCGCGGGCGCAGGTGACCCGGCGGCCACCGCGCGCGCGGTCGCGACGCTCACCTTCCTGGTGGGCGGAATCCTGGTCGTCGCCTCGATCCTGCGGCTCGGCGTCGTCGCCAGCTTCATCTCCGAGCCGGTCTTGGTCGGATTCAAGGCGGGCATCGGCCTGGTCATCGTGTTCGATCAGGTCCCGAAGCTCTTGGGCCTGCACATCGCGAAGGTCGGGTTCCTGCGCGACCTCGTCACGCTCGCCCGGGCGCTGCCCGGCACGTCGCTCGTGACGCTCGCCGTCGGGATCGTGATGATCGTCCTGCTGGCGGGGATCGAGCACCTCGCGCCGCGGGCGCCGGCGCCGCTTCTCGCGGTCGCGATCGGCATCGCGGGGACGGCGTGGCTCGGGTTGCAGGCGATGGGGGTGAAGACCGTCGGCCTGGTGGCGCGCGGCCTGCCTCCGCTCACGGCGCCCGACCCGTCGCTCTTCGGCCCCCTGTGGGCCGGAGCGATCGGCATCGCGCTGATGAGCTTCACCGAGACGATCGCCGCCGGCAGGGCGTTCGTCGCCGAGCACGAGCCCCAGCCGGTCGCCAATCGCGAGCTGCTGGCCACCGGTGTCGCGAACCTCGGCGGGGCGTTCTTCGGCGCGATGCCGGCCGGAGGCGGCACGACCCAGACCGCGGTCAACCGCCTGGCCGGCGCGCGCTCGCAGGTGTCCGGGCTGGTCACGGCCGCGGCCACGCTCCTGGTCATGCTCTTCCTGGCGCCGCTCATCGGGCTGATGCCCGAGGCCACGCTCGCGGCGGTGGTCATCGTCTATTCGATCGGCCTCATCCGCCCGGACGAGTTCGCCGCCATCCTGAAGATCCGCCGCATGGAATTCATCTGGGCGGTCGCCGCGCTGGCCGGCGTCGTGCTCCTCGGGACGCTGCGGGGCATCGTCGTCGCGATCGTCGTCTCGCTCGTCGCGCTCGCCTACCAGGCCGCCAATCCTCCCGTCTACGTCATCGGGCGCAAGCGCGGCACCGACGTCTTCCGTCCGCAGTCCAAGGAACACCCCGACGACGAGACGTTCCCCGGCCTGCTGATCCTGAGGGTCGAGGGCGGGATCTTCTTCGGCAACGTCGGGACGGTCGGCGAGAGGATCCGCGCGCTCATCGTCGCGACGAAACCCCGGGTGGTCGCCTTCGACCTGCGCGCCGTGCCCAACCTCGAATACACCGCGCTCAAGGCCCTGATCGCGACCGAGAGACGCGAGCGCGAGCGCGGCGTGATGGTCTGGCTGGTGGGGATGACGCCCGAGGTCTTCGCGCTCGTGCAACGCTCGCCGCTCGGGGCCGTGCTGGGCCGCGAGCGGATGTTCTTCAAGCTGGAGAACGTGGTCGACCGTTACCTCTCCCCGGACCGGCCGGCGGCCGATCCGGCGGCCAAGGGCCCGAAGGTGACATAATCCGGCTTTCCCGAACGCACCATCTGGAGGAGGACTCCGCCATGAAGAAGATCCACGCAGCGCTCGCCGTGATCGGCACCCTGGCCGTTCTGTCCGTTCCCGCGGCATCGCCCGCTGCAGCCGCCGACAAGCCCACCAAACCGATCACCCAGAAAGCCTCCACGACCATCAAGTCCACCATCGAGGCGATCGATCACGACGCGCGGCTGATCACCCTCAAGGGGAAGGACGGGGTGACCGAGACGATCTACGCTCCGCCGGAGGTGCGGCGGTTCGACGAGCTCAAGGTCGGTGACAAGGTCACCTTCACCTACAAGGAGTCGCTCGTCTACCAGATCCGCAAGCCGGGCGAGCCGGTCCCTGCCTCGAAGACCGACGATCCGGCCGTGGTCAGGAACGCGACCCCGAAGCCGAGCGGTTCGATGACCTCGCAGCAGACCGTGACCGTCCTGGTCAAAGCGGTCGACATGAACGCGCCTTCTTTGACCGTGCAGACCGAGGATGGCCAGACCCACAGCTTCATGGTCGAGGACAAGGGTCACCTCAAGAACGTCAAGCCGGGCGACCACGTCGTCATCTCCTACACCGAGGCGCTTCTGATCAGCGTCGAGTAGCGGATCGGCGCGCGGGAGAGGGAGCCATTTGACGGGCCTGCGTCTCGTCCCCCTCCCCGCGTCGCCGCGCGCGGCGGGCGCCCGTTCGTCCCTGGCGCTCGCCGCATCGGCCATGGTCGGCGCCGGCGCCATGGTCGCCGGGACCCTGGTCGTCGGGACCCTGGTCGCCTCGATCGGCTTCGCGACGCCGGCGG
>Ga0134121_10001398_pt1 | contig 22781 bp, 23 predicted proteins | sample KB301_FD_96463 | JGI IMG/M metagenome (GOLD analysis project Ga0134121, IMG submission 96463) | Terrestrial soil microbial communities without Nitrogen fertilizer from Kellogg Biological Station, Michigan, USA - KB3-0-1 | ecosystem: Environmental > Terrestrial > Soil > Unclassified ... | reverse complement strand
CGCCCGAGTGATGGAGCGGCCTGCGCAATTGTCGTTCGGTAGGGCGGCGGCAACGCCTCCAGCGTTCGCAGCGCAGTCAGTGTGTTCAGCGCCTGATGCTGGCCAATGAGCGATGTTCGGAGCTCCTGGGTCGTCTCGCCGCTCTCGAGCGTGAACACCGTCCCCGATCCGCCGACGCGTACACCGCCAAGCGTCGCAGCGTCGTGAACAACGTCGATGGGCGCCGCGCGATGTGTGCGCGCGTGCGTCGCCAGAAGGGAGCGCACTCCAGGATCGCGCTCGCCGATTACCGCAGGGCGGTCCGCCTTGAAGATCCCCGCTTTTTCCCACGCAATGCTCCCAAGCGTGTCTCCGAGATATTCCGTGTGGTCACGTCCGATGCTCGTAACGACCGCGCACATCGGATCGACGACGTTCGTCGCGTCGAGTCGTCCGCCGAGTCCGACTTCGATGATCGCAACGTCGACCTCCGCGCGCGCGAGCAACGTGAACGCCATCGCGGTCGTGGCTTCGAAGAACGTGGCGCCGATGCGCTCCACCGCCGGCGTCCAGTCGCGAATGAACGACACGATGTCGTCTTCGCTGATGCACACCCCATCGATGACGACGCGCTCCCGAAAGTCCACGAGGTGCGGCGACGTGTACCGGCCAACACGGAATCCGCGATCGCGGAGCACGCGGTCAAGCGTTGCGCACACGCTCCCCTTCCCGTTCGTGCCGCCGACATGAATGACGCGCAGTTGCCGCTCTGGCTCACCGAGCTCCGTGAGCAGCGCGCGCGTGCGCTCGAGACCGAAGCGCCACGCACCGGTGGTGCGCGCAAAGAGGTAGTCCAGCGCCTGACGGTACGACGTCAGACGTTCGCCCACCCCGACGCCGCGGGCTTGCCGCTCATGTGCCGCAGGAGCCGGCCGATGGTTTCCTTGAGCTCGCGGCGCGGCACGACGCGGTCCAGCATCCCGTGCTCGAGGAGAAACTCCGCGGTCTGAAATCCTTCGGGGAGATCCTGTCCGAGCGTCTGTTTGATCACACGCGGTCCGGCAAATCCGATCACGGCACCGGGTTCCGCAACGATCGCGTCCCCGAGCATCGCGTAGCTCGCGCTGACGCCGCCGGTGGTCGGATTCGTGAGGATGGAGACGTACGGGATGCGGCGCTCCGCAAGCTGCGAGAGCACAGCCGCGGTCTTCGCCATCTGCATGAGCGACAGCACGCCTTCCTGCATGCGCGCGCCGCCCGACGCCGACACAATGAGCAGCGGATACTTGCGTTCCAGCGACCGCTGTCCGAGCCGTGCGATCTTCTCACCGACCACCGATCCCATGGACCCACCCATGAAACCGAAATCCATGACGGCGAGGTGCACCGGAAGGCCGCCGAGGGTTCCGCTGACTGTGAGAATCGCGTCACGGTCGCCGGCGTTGGCCTGCGCGCGCTTGATCCGGGCCGGATAGTCGGGAAACTCCAGTGGATCGACCGACCGGAGTTTCTCCTCGACTTCCTCGATGCTTCCATCGTCGAGGAGAATGCCGACGTACTCGACCGCCCGCAGGCGGCGGTGCAGCTCGCACTGCGGACAGACGTTCAGATTCTTGAGGAAATTCTCACGAATGTCGGTGTGCCCGCACGCCTCGCACTTCTCCCAGACGTCAGCCGGGATCTCGAGTTTGTCGCGGAGCGGACGCCGCTTGCGTTTTTCCTTTTTGAACCAGGCCATCCTTAAAACAAAGACCCTACAGGCTCAGTGGCAATGCCGTGCCGTCGCGCGCTGTGTGCGAATTGTCAGATTGCCAGCATGTCCGCCCGCCCGCGCCCGGAGGCGGAGATGCGCACGAGTATTCCCACCGCAATCCAGCACACGAGCATGAACGATCCGCCGTAGCTGAAGAACGGCAGCGGAATGCCGGTGATCGGCATGAGCCCGACCGTCATGCCCACGTTCACCGCAATGTGCACACACCACGCGGCGGCGAGGCCGAACGCGACGAGCCCCGAAAACGGATCGAGTGAACGCATCGCAATGCGCACGGTGCGCAGCAGCAGCACGCACAGGATTGCGAGCGCAAGCGTGATCCCGATGAACCCAAGCTCTTCACCAATCACGGTGAAAATGAAATCCGTGTGCTGCTCGGGAAGAAACAGGAGACGCTTCTGCGTGCCGAGCGTAAACCCCTTGCCAGCCCATCCCCCGGATCCGATGGCAACCTGCGACTGCAGCAGATGGTAACCGGCGTTCTTCGGATCGAACGCGGGATTGATGAAGGACAACAACCGGTCGCGCTGGTACGGCTGGATCTTGTTCCAAAGGACCGGCGCCACGACGCCCATCACGACGTTCGCGAACACGATCACCACGCCTTCCACGACGTACGGGCGTTTCGGCGCCCAGACGATGATCGCGAGCAGAATCAGGAACCACGCGCCCCAGATGCCCGTGCTGAACGCAAGAATGAGACTGATCGCGGGACTCGCGAGCAGCAGCAGGAGCGTCCATGATACGCCGCCCCAGTACAGCATCGCGAAGAAAATCCCGACGAGCACCATGCTCGTTCCGAGATCGTGCTGCAGGATGATGAGCGCCCACGGAATGCCGACGACGACGATCGGTTTCCATAAGTCGCGGAGGGAATCCGCCGCCTCGCGCCACGTCGATACGACCTTCGCGAGCATCATGACCACCGCGACCTTGGCGAACTCCGAGGGCTGGCCGATACGGTAGCCGGCAACCGTGAGCCAGCTCTGTGTGCTTTTGGCCGAGCCCGCGCCGCCGGTGCCGACGCCCTTGATCAACAGCGCCGTCAGCAGCACGAGTGCGAGCACGTACGCGGGCACCGCGACCCACTCGAGAAAGCGCTGCGACGCACGGCTCACCAGATATGCCCCGGTCACGCCCGCGACGATCCAGACGAGCTGCTTGCGCCAGAGATGCTCGAATGCCTGCGTGCGCTCCACTTGCCCGGCGGAATACACCATCAGCAGGCCGAACACCGACAGCACGCACGCGATACCGATGAGCTGCCAATCGGTCGTCGGCCGCGCGCGCTGCATCAGCCGTCAACCTGCGGCGCCGTTACCGCCTGCTTGAGATAGAACTCCACGATGCTCTTCGCGATTCGTGCCGCGCGCGGCCCGTGCTGGCCGAACTCGAGCAGCACCGCGACGACGATCTTCGGATCACTCGCGGGCGCAAAGCCCACGAACCAGCCGTGGTCGTGCGTCGGATCGACGGTCTGCGCGGTGCCGGTCTTGCCCGCGAACTCCACGCCCTGAATGGCGGATGCCGCGGCGGTGCCGCCACCCTGCGTCACACTCACCATCGCTTTGCGAAGGTAGGTGAGCTGCTCGTCAGTCAGCGTGAACACGCGCGTTCGTTCGGCCGAATCACCCACAATGTGCGGGCGACTCGCCTCGCCGTCGGTCGCGAGCGCGCTGTAAAACCGCGCGAGACTCACCACCGTTTGCGAGTTCGCTCCTTGCCCAATCGCGACGTTCAGCGCCTCGGCACTCGCCGACCAGTTGCCGCGGCCGAACGTGCGGTTGTAATAGGCGCGCATGACCGAGTCGCGCTTGGCCGGCGCGTCCGCGAGGTTCATCGGCGGGAAGATGGGACGGTTCTCCGCCGGAAGATCGATGCCCGTGCGGTCGCCGAACAGTAGCTTGCGGCCACCCGCGACCAGATTGGAGAGCGTGAGGCGCAGGCCGAGCTGGTAGAAGTAGACGTCGCATGAGGCGGCGATCGCGCCGCGCAGTGTCTGGAATCCGTGCACGCCTGTGTGCTCCCAGCACCGGAAGCGGCGATTGCCAAGCTGGTACCCACCGTCGCAGCGCTGCGGCATCGTCTCGTCGAGCTTCACGACGCCCTGCTCCAGCGCGATCACCGCCGTCGCGAGCTTCCACGTCGAGCCTGGCGCGTATTGGCCGCGGATGGCCTTGTTGTACATCGGCGCGCGCGGATCCTTCATCAACTTGTCGTAGTACTCGTGCGACACGCCGCCGATGAACCGGTTGGGGTCGTAACTCGGCGCGCTGTAAAGCGCGAGCACTTTGCCCGTGGACGGCTCGAGCGCGACGACCCCGCCAATCAGCGAGTCCGCGAACAGATTCGCCACGAATCGCTGGAGGCGTATGTCGATGTTGGTGACCAGCTCGGGTCCCGGCACCGGTGCGAGCTCCGCCCGCACACCCGCGTCACGCACCACACGCTGCGTTGCATCCACTTCAACGAAGCGTGATCCCTCGGCGCCCCTGAGCACCGACTCGTATTGCGCTTCCAGCCCTTCCTTGCCGATCTGCTGTCCCGACTTGTAGCCGCGGTACGCCGTGTCCGCGAGCTCGCTTTCGCTGATCTCGCTCGTGTAGCCGACGACCGACCCCACGATCGTGCTGTCCGGATAGTGCCGCTTGGGCGTCGACTGAATGATGAGACCCGGGAAATCGACGCGATGCTCCTCGAGTGACGACACCACGCTGAACGGAGCGTCCGAGAAGAGGACGGTCGGCCGGTTGATGGCGTCCCGGTGCCGTCGCACGACAGCCGCGCTCTCCTGCGGCGTGATCAGCACGAACCGGCCGACGCGCGCGAGCACTGCACGCAACGAGTCTGCGCGCGGCGCGAGAATCGAGACCGTGTAGCCCGGAACGTTCTCGGCGATGATCTCGCGATTCCTGTCGTAAATCATCCCGCGCGGCGCGGGAATCGGCACTTCGTTGAGCCGGTTCTTGTCAGACTGCAGCACGTACTGCGCGTGCTGCAGCACCTGCATCGAGAAGAACCGCCCGACCAGCGCGGCGAAGAGCACGATCAGCGCGACGGAGGCATACCGCCCCCGCTGCGCGACCTTGTTCGGGTGCCATGTCATGGGCGCTCGTCCCCTTCGCCGATGAGGGGGCGGAACAGCACGATGACCGCCAGTCCCGTGAGCGCCGTGCCTGCAGCGGAGAGCGCGGACCACACGCCGAGCTGCATCAACAGGCCGGTCCCCCTCAGCCGATGCTCAGCGAGCAGAAAGATGAGATCGAATCCCAGCTTCGCCGCAAAGAGAAACACCGCGTTGAGCGCAACGTGCTCCGCGAAGAACGATGCCTTGAGATAGGACGCCGCGGCGGCGATTACCGTCATCGCAAGAGCCGCCGCGCCGAAGGACGACGGCGCGAGCGCGTCGGCAATCACGCCGGCCACGAAACCGATCAGCGCGGCGGCGCCGGGACGCACGCGCACAGCCACGAGCACGACGCCAATCGCCAGGAAGTCCACGGGCGCGCGCCATGCCAGCAGCGGCCGCAGCGAAAAGTTCGCAACGAGCAGCACGGCGAACAGCACGCCGAGTCCGAGCCAGCCCGGCGACCGGTTCACGGCGCCTGCCTCTTGGTGGTGTCGCGGCTCGCTCGCTCCACGGAATCACGCTTCACGCGTGCCGTGTCGGCCTTGGCGCGTGCGCTGTCGCGCGCCGCCTTGTTGAGCGAATCCCCAAGCACCGCCACGCGCTTGAGCGCGGCAGCCGCCGAGTCGGCGTCGATCCAGATGGACGTGAGGTCCGACGTGGGCGTGAACGGGAGCAGCACGAGCACGGTACCGACGTCTGCGGGATGCACGGAAGGCATCACGAGATAATTCCTCACCCAACCTTCCGTGGACGGCAACTGGCGAATCACGCGGCCCACGGGAATCCCGCGCGGAAACGTGCCGCCGATACCCGAGCTCACGATGAGCGTTCCCGAATCGAGCGGCGCGCGGTACGGAACGCCACGCAGCTCGAGCAGAAATCGCGTCGCGCCGTCGCCGAGGTGGGCGGCGATGATCCCCGTGGCCTGCTTGCCGAACGCCATCGCGCTTACGCGGAAATCCGGATGCGGCCACACGATGGCGACACTCGACTTCACGTCGACGCTGCGCACGTAGCCAATGATTCCCTCGGGCGCGATCAGCGGGCTGAACTTCGTCACGCCCGACGACGAGCCGACATCGAGGAGCATGGTGTGCTCTTCGCCGAGGCGCGGCGCATGGATCGCTTCGGCGGCGACGAACCCCGTGCGCAACCGTGCGCCAAGCCCGATCAGCCGGCGCAGGTGGTCGTTCTCCGCCGCGAGACGCGTGGCGTCGTACGTCGTGAGGATGTTGACGTCGTTCGCTGCCGTGAGCGAATCGTGCATGAGCAGCGCGTGCCGGGCGCGTTCGGCGCGTGCCTGCAACGAGCTGATCGGAGCGAACACCGTCCGGCGGAGTCCCGCGGCGATGCGATCCGTACGCGCTTCCGGCAGCACCAGCGCGATGGCGCTGAGCAACGCCGCCACCGCGAAGAGGGCGACGTCCATGCGACTGTCGCCGCGGACGTTCCGCCGCGCCACTTAGGTTGCCAGTACCGACCAGTACTTCTCTTCGTCGTCCAGAATGCGCCCCGTGCCGCGGACGACGCACGTCAACGGATCCTCGTCGACGTGAATCGGCAATCCTGTTTCCTGCGCGAGCAGAATGTCGAGGCCGCGGATGAGCGCGCCACCACCCGTCATCACGATACCGCGATCGACGATATCCGACGCGAGCTCGGGAGGCGTGATCTCGAGCGCGCGGCGCACCGCGTCGATGATCTGCTGAATCGGTTCCTGGATCGCTTCGCGAATGTCGGTCGAGTGTACGCGCACGGTCTTCGGAATGCCCGACACGAGGTCGCGTCCCTTCACATCCATCTCGCGCTCTTCACCCACGGGGGCGGCGGTGCCGATCTGAATCTTGATCTGCTCCGCGGTGGGCTCGCCAATGAGCAGGTTGTAATTCTTGCGCATGAACTGCACGATCGCCGTGTCGAGCTCGTCGCCGCCCGTGCGAATCGACGTGTCGCTCACGATGCCCGCGAGCGCGATGACGGCGATTTCGGTGGTGCCGCCTCCGATGTCGATCACCATGTTGCCCGTCGGTGTCTCGACCGGAAGACCAACACCGATCGCCGCGGCCATCGGCTCCGCAACCATGAACACTTCCTTCGCGCCCGCGCCGAGCGCGGAGTCGCGCACCGCGCGGCGTTCGACTTCGGTGATGCCGCTCGGCACACACACAATCACACGCGGCTTCACCTTGAAGACGTGCTTGCGAATGATGAGCTCGAGGAAATAGCGCAGCATGCGCTCCGTGACATCGAAATCCGCGATCACGCCGTCTTTCATCGGACGCACCGCGGTCACGCCGTCGGGCGTGCGGCCAAGCATGCGCTTCGCTTCGAGTCCGACACCGAGAATGCGTTTCGTTTCGCGATCGAGCGCAACGACAGACGGTTCGTTGAGCACGATGCCTTCGCCCTTCACGTACACGAGCGTGTTCGCCGTGCCGAGATCGACAGCGATCGCGTTCGCGGGAAACAGCGTGGAATTTTTGAAGAAGGGCCAACGCATGTGCACGAAGCTACCGGCTGGGCGTAACACGGGACAAGTGGTTGTCCCGAGTGAGCTTAGAGCGCCGTAAGCTCACTGTCACAGGAACGAACTCGGCTCCACAAACGGGAGGCCGAACGCGTCCGCGACGCCGCGATACGTGCAACGCCCGTCGACCACGTTCAGCCCTTTGAGCAGCGCCGCGTTTTCGGACAACGCACGCTTCCACCCCTTGTTCGCGAGCTGCAGCGCGTAGGGGAACGTCGCGTTCGTCAGAGCCAGCGTGGAGGTGCGCGGTACCCCGCCCGGCATGTTTGCGACGGCGTAGTGAATGACCCCGTCCACGACGAAAGTCGGGTTCTCGTGCGTCGTCGGGTGCATGGTCTCGACACAGCCGCCCTGGTCGATCGCAACGTCGACAATGACCGAACCTGGGCGCATCGAGGCGAGATCGGCCTTCCGGATGAGCTTGGGGGCCTTGGCACCGGGGATCAGCACGCCCCCGATGACGAGATCGGCGGTCGAGATCGCCTCGAGCACGTTGTGGTGGTTCGAGAAGATGAGCTGAACGTTCGCCGGCATGACGTCGGACAGGTACCGCAGGCGGTCGAGCGAGATGTCGAGGATGAGCACCTTGGCGCCCATTCCTGCCGCGATCTTGGCCGCGTTGATGCCGACCACCCCGCCTCCAAGGATCACCACTTTGGACGGGGGCACGCCGGGGACACCGCCCAGGAGAACGCCGCGGCCTCCGTAGAGCTTCTCCAGGTACTTTGCGCCTTCCTGGACAGCCATGCGTCCAGCGACCTCGGACATGGGCGTGAGCAACGGAAGCTCTCGGGACGGAAGCTCCACGGTCTCGTACGCGATGCACGCCGCACCGCTCGCCAGATGCGCGCGGGTCAGCTTTTCATCAGCGGCAAAATGGAAGTACGTGAAGACGGCGAGATCACGCCGCAGGAACTTCCATTCGGGTTCAATCGGCTCCTTGACCTTGATGAGCAGCTCCGCGCTGCCCCAGACGTCCGCGGCCGTCGGAAGGAGCTTCGCTCCCGCTGCCTCATATGCCGAATCCTCGAAGCCGCTGCCCAGTCCCGCGCCGCGCTCGACGTACACTTCGTGTCCTGCTCCCACCATTGCCTCGGCACCGGCGGGAACGAGCGCAATGCGATTCTCGTTGGTCTTGATCTCCTTCGGTACGCCGATCCGCATAGGAGCCTTCTCCGTATTCAGTTCAGGGTGGTGAACGTCAACAGTCGTTCAATCGTCGTTCAATCGTCGCTCTGCTTGGGGCCCAGCACAACAACCGAGTGACGCTCGGGAGCGAACCACGCGCGAGCCACTGCGAGCGCGTCGTCGCGCGTGACCGACTCGATTCTTCGCGTCACTTCTTCGACCGTACGAAACGGCTCTCCCACGAGCTCGCAGGACGCCGCTCGCTGCATGCGTGCACCCGGGCTTTCGAGGGAGAGGAGATACTGCCCGAGCAGTTGCTGGCGGCCAAGCTCCAGCTCGTCTTCGGGCACGCCCTCATCGGTGAGACGCTTGAGCTCGTCGTCGACCGCCGTCCGCGCCTTGCTCGTGGTCTCGGGCGCGGTGCCCACGTACACGCCGTGCATACCGATGTCCGAATTGAGCGAGTGAAACCCGTACACGGCATACGCGAGGCCCAGCCGCTCCCGTACATGCTGGAACAACCGGGAGCTCATGCCGCCGCCCAGGAGCGTGCTCACGATGAGAAACGCCGGGCGTGTCGGGTCGGCCATGGGAATGGTCGTGGACCCGAAGACGATGTGTGATTGCTGCAGATCGCGCACAATGTGCTTTGTGGCGACGGGCGCCATCTGCGGCGGTGGCACAGCCACCACGGGACGGCTCGCTCCCGGTGCTCCCCAGCCGGCGGACTCGACCAGCGAGACAACGTGCTGATGATCCACGTTGCCGGCCGCCGACATGACCATGTTCGAAGGGACGAACGCGCGTGCGTGCTGCGCGCGAAGTGCGCTGCCGGTGAGCGCCCCAACGGATTCACGCGTTCCGAGAATCGTGTAGCCGTACGGGTGTGCGCCCCACATGAGCGCGTTGTGCTCCTCGAAGACGAGGTCATCCGGCGTGTCGTCGACGAGCGCGATTTCATCCAGCACGACCTGCCGCTCCAGGGCGAGATCCTCGTCGCGAAGCAGCGGAGAGAACAAGAGGTCGTGCAAGAGGTCGATCGCCAGCGGCAGATCACGATCGAGAATGTGCGCCTGAAAAGCCGTGTTCTCGCGGCTCGTGTAAGCGTCGAGCGCCCCGCCGCGCGACTCGAGCGCAACGGCAATGTCCCGCGCCGTGCGGCGGGCTGTCCCCTTGAACACCAGGTGCTCGAGCAGATGGGACACTCCCATCTGCTCGCGCGATTCATGGACGGAAGCCGAACGAACCCAGACGCCGAGTGCGACCGAGCGAACGCCGGGAACGTATTCCGTGCAGATCACGAGTCCGTTCGGCAGCTGGGTGCGCTCGACGCGCGCCGCCGGAACGGACGCGGTCACCGCGTTCTCACCGGCGGCCGCGACCTCCGCGCCGCCCGCGATCTCCGCGGTGCTCCCGGTGTTCGCGTGGCGCGCCACCGTCACCGCTGCCATCGGCCTGGTCGGGTCCGCCCTCGCGCGCCGAACCCGGTTCCCCGTTTCCGGTTTCCGGGCCCGCTGCCGCGCCTTCGGGTTTCGGAATCAGGGCCTTCATCGACAGGCGGAGGCGCCCGCGCTCATCGCGATCGATGAGCTTCACGCGCACCTTGTCGCCCTTCTTGATGACGTCCTCGGTCTTCTCGACCCGGCCGTGCTGCAGCTCGGAGATGTGCACGAGCGCTTCGGTGCCCGGCATGATCTCGACGAACGCGCCGAACGCTGTGGTGCTCTTCACCGTGCCTTCGTAGACCTCGCCCACGACCGGCTCCGCCGTGATAGCCTGCACCATCTGGCGCGCCTTTTCCATGGACTCGCCGCCAACGGCAGCGATCGTGACGACACCGTCGTCCTCGACGCTGATCGAAGCACCGGTCTCGTCCTGGATGCCACGAATGGTCTTGCCCTTCGGTCCGATGAGATCGCCGATCTTCTCGGGGTTGATCTGCACGGTGACGATGCGGGGCGCGTGCGGGGAGAGGTCTCCGCGCGGCGCTTCGAGCGCCTTCTTCATCTCACCGAGGATGTGCAAGCGGCCGACCTTCGCCTGCGCCAGCGCTTCCTTCATGAGATCGAGCGACAGTCCCTGGATCTTGATGTCCATCTGAATGGACGTGATGCCCTGCTCCGTCCCTGCGACCTTGAAGTCCATGTCGCCGAGGTGGTCTTCAGTACCGAGAATGTCGGTGAGAATGGCGTAGTCGTCGCCTTCCTTGATCAGGCCCATCGCGACACCCGCCACGGCGCTCTTGAGCGGAATGCCGGCGTCATAGCACGCCAGCGAGCCTCCGCACACCGACGCCATCGACGACGAGCCGTTCGACTCGAGAATGTCGGAGACGATCCGGATCGTGTACGGGAAGTCCTCGAAGGACGGCAGCACCGCGTGGAGCGCGCGCTCGGCGAGGTTGCCATGGCCTATTTCACGGCGGCTCGTGCCGCGCACCGGGCGAACCTCACCCGTGGAGAACGGCGGGAAGTTGTAGTGCAGCATGAACGCCTTCGAGGCGTCCTTGCCGATGTCATCGATGCCGTCGAGCCGCTGCACGTCGTCCTGCGTCCCGAGCGTGACGGCCACGAGCGCCTGCGTTTGTCCGCGCGTAAAGAGCGCGGAACCGTGCGCACGCGGCAGCACGGGGCTGTCAATCGTGATGTCGCGAACCTCGGTGGTCTTGCGGCCGTCGACGCGCCGCTTGCTCTTGAGCACCTGCGCGCGGAGCTGCTCGTACTCGACTTCGTTCAGCACGTGGCGAATGTCGCCGCCGTTCTCCGCATACTCGAGCGCGAACTCGGCTTCGATGGCGGTTTTCACCGCGGCGACGGCGCTGACGCGCGCCTGCTTGTCCTTGGTATTCAGCGCTTCGAGCACGCGCGGCTCTGCCGCCGAACGCACCTTGGCCGAGATCTCATCGAGCGGCTTCCAGAGCTTCCACTCCATCTTGTCGGTGGACGCCTTCTTGAGGCCTTCTTCCTGAATCGCGATGAGCTCGCGGATGCCCTTCTGGCCGATGGTGAGCGCCTGCAGCATGTCGTCTTCGGACACTTCGAGCGCGCCGCCCTCGACCATCATGATCGAGTCCTTCGACCCGGCGATCACGATATCGCAATCGCTGTATTCGAGTTGCTGGAACGTGGGGTTGAGCACCCAGTTGCCCTGAATGCGCCCGACGCGCACGGCCGCGATCGGCCCGGCGAACGGCACCTTCGACGCGCTCAGCGCGAACGACGCCGCCGTGAGCGCGAGAACATCGGCATCGTTTTCCTTGTCGGCGGAAACGACGTAGATGAATACCTGGACTTCGTTCTTGAAGCCCTCCGGGAAGAGCGGCCGGACGGACCGGTCGATGATCCGGCACGCGAGGATTTCCTCGTCGCGCGGACGCCCTTCGCGTTTGATGAATCCGCCGGGAATCTTGCCGGCGGCGTACGCCTTCTCCTTGTACTCGACAGTGAGCGGGAAGAAGGGGAGTGAGCTTTCCTTGTCGCTCACGGTGACGGCGGCGAGTACCATGGTTTCGCCGAACTGCACGAGTGCGGATCCTGCTGCCTGCCGCGCCATCCGTCCCGTTTCGAGGACGAAGGGCCGGCCCGCAAAGGTCCGTTCAATCTTTGTTGTCATGTGTTGGTGTTGGGAAAAACGAGATTACAGCGAGATACGAGGTCAGTCGCGAAAACAGGATGAACCACCAGAGCCCTACCGATTACCACCGGAAACAACCGGGAACCACCGGGAAACACACGAAGCGCGCGATCCGCCGAAGCGACCGCGCGCTGGTGTGGTACACCGATCAGTAACGGAGCCCGAGCTCGCTGACGAGCTTTCGGTAGGTCTCGAGGTCGGTGCGCTGCAGGTAGTTCAGGTGCCGGCGGCGCTTGCCGACGAGTTTGAGCAATCCCAGGCGACCGTGATGGTCTTTCTTGTGATCGCGGAAGTGCGACTCGAGGTACTTGATGCGTTCGGTGAGGACGGCCACTTGTACGGCGGACGAACCGGAATCGGACTCGTGCTTCGCGTACTTCCTGCTGGCCGTGGTCTTGGCAAAGGCCACGTGTGTCTCGCTGCTTTGTTGGTTGTTTTTTCTTTTAGTTAATCCTTAAACCTAACCGGGACTTGAACTTATACAAGGGCTGGAGGGCTAGCGGGCTAGAGGGCCGGAGGGATACTGCCTGGCCGTTTGTCGCTGGCGTTTCCCTCTAGCCCACTAGCCCTCCAGCCCTGCTACTGATAGTCCTGGCGAATCGTCAGCATTTTCGAGGCGTACTCGCCGACCGAAGTGTCCACCAGCAGCGTGAGGCCGACATCAATGAAGTCCGGGCGTGCCACGCCCCCGGCCACGCAGACGACGCTGAGGTACACGCTGTAGGTGACGTCGCCGTCATTCGCCCGCAGCACCCCATCATGCGGCGCGAATGGAACGTTGGACGACTCCCACGCGGTCTTTCCCACGAGCGTGTCCTTCGACGCCCTGATGACCACGCTGTGCACCTTGACGGCGGTCACGGTGACGGTGTCGCTCGTGGTGTTCACCATGTGCACGTTGAACTGGATGTCGCGCTGGACGGCGCCACCGCGGCACTGAATTGTCGCCGGCGCATACGCCACATCCACGAGCTGTACCACGTGGGCCTTCGCGTCGTAAATCGTGGTCGAGTCACTGCACGACGCCGCCAGCGCGGCGCCAAGGATCACGACGATCCCTGCGGCCCGTTGGCCCTTTCTTGCCCTGCCGGCCCCTCTAGCCAAGGCCAATGAGCGACTTGATGTCATTGAACGTCACCACGATGAAAAGCAGAGCGATTGCCGCGAGACCCGCGCGCGCAATCCATTCACGTGTGCGATCGCTGAACGCACTTCCCTTCACGGTCTCGGCCACCTGAAGCAGGAGCTGCCCACCATCAAGGAGCGGAATTGGAACCAGGTTCAGCACTGCAAGGTTGACGCTCAGAAACGCGATGAGCGTGAGAACGTTCTCGAGACCGCGTCTCGCCTCGGCGACTGAGGTCTGCGCGATGCGGATCACGCCGCCGAGCTCTTTTACGGCGACGGTTCCGGTGACCAGCCCCTTGAGGACGCCCACCACTCCGGCCGCCATGTTCCATGTCCACCTGACGCCGCCCGGTGCCGCTTCCGCAAGCGAAACGTGCTCGGTGACGATGTCCTGGCGCGCAGACAGGCCCACCCGTCCAACCGGTTTGACGGCGCCCGTTTCGTCGGTGTCTTTCGCTGCCTGCGGCGTGATTCGATACTCGATCGTTTTTCCGTCGCGGCCGATGACAAACGTGAGCTCGCGCCCAATCGAGCTGCTCACGATCCGTACCATGTCGGTCCACGTGTGCGCGGGCACTCCGTCCACGCTGATGAGCGAATCACCCGGGGCGAGTCCCGCCTTCGCCGCAGGCATGCCGCTCACCACGGACCCAACAACAGGAGCAATGGGGGTCTTGAGGGTCGGGCGGCCGTAGATCGCGAGGACTGAGATGAGCACGACCATCGCGAGCACGATGTTCATTGTCACACCCGCGAGCATGATCACCGCGCGCTGCCAGAGCGGCTTCGACTCGAACCAGCGGTCCGGCGGAACGGGCTTGGGACCGAAGGGGATCATCGCATTCGGATCCTGCTCGAGCGCACCACCCTTCGATTCGTCGAGCGATCCTTCGAGCGCGTTGGACGCTTCATCCTCGCGCGTCGCCATGCGGACGTAGCCGCCGAGCGGCAACGCACCCAGCACGTACTCGGTCTCGCCGATGCGGCGACGCCAGAGTGCCGGGCCAAACCCGATCGCAAAGCGCGGCGCGTACACGCCGAAGATCTTCGCGGCCCAGAAGTGGCCAGCCTCGTGAACGAGAATCACGAGACCGAGAACAATGATCGGTGCGAGAAAGGCCATCTAACTCAGAAAAGAGAAATGAAAGTGCAAATTGAAATGGAAGTTCAAAATTGAAGTTTCAAATAGACGTCAGACTGACCAGCTTTCGGGCCTCGGCATCCGCCTCCAGCAACTCCTCACGCGTACTGCCGGGACGGTCGGCGAGTTTCGTGAGCGCACGCTCGATGGCTCGGGCAATATCGGCGAAGCCGATCCGCCCTTCAAGAAAGAGCGCCACCGCCGCCTCGTTTGCAGCATTGAACACCGCAGGAGCCGCCCCACCCTTTCGTCCCGCAGCAATGCCGAGATCGAGGGCCGGGAAATCCGTGAACCGGACGGGCTCGAACGTGAGCGGCGAGCAGCGGACCGGGTCGAACGGGGGCACGCCGCCGTCTTCCACGCGCTCCGGATGCGTGAGTGCGTACAGCACCGGCAGCTCCATCGACGGTACGCCCATCTGGGCGACGACGCTCCCGTCGACGAACTCGACCATCGAGTGCACCACGCTTTGCGGGTGCACGACCACCTCGATCCGGTCATACGAAACGCCGAACAAGAAGTGTGCTTCGATGACTTCCAGCGCCTTGTTCGCGAGCGTCGCGCTGTCGACCGTGATCTTGCGTCCCATCGACCACGTGGGATGCTTGAGCGCGTCCGCCAGCGTGGCCGCGGCGAGGCGCTCCGAGGACCACTCGCGGAACGGCCCCCCGGACGCCGTCAGCACGAGACGCCGCACGTCACGGGCGGTTCGCCCGGCAAGACACTGCAGGATCGCGGAGTGCTCCGAATCGACGGGCACGATTTCTCCGCCTGTCTTGCGGCATACCGCGTTCACGATCTCGCCGGCCACGACCAGCGTTTCCTTGTTCGCGAGCGCCACACGCTTGCCCGCGTTCAGCGCCGCCAGCGTGGCGTCGAGTCCCGCGGCGCCGACCACGGCGTTCAGCACGATGTCGGCATCCGGTCGCGTTGCCGCGTCCACAAGGCACGACACGCCGCGTCCCCAGTCGGCGGGAATCGACTGGCCATTCGCCTCGACAACCCCCACGTACGGCACGCGCCACGCGCTCGCAATTTCGCCGAGATGCGACGCGTTCCGGTGAGCCGTGAGGGCGACCACCCGAAAACGTGATGGCTGGCGTGCGAGCACGCGGAGCGCCGTCGTGCCGATCGAGCCCGTCGCTCCGAGCACGGCGACACCGCGCTGTACCACCTCGCCCTTGGCCATCAGAGAACCGTCCGCGCGAACTCCGTGAGGAGTACGTAGGCCACCGGCATGATGAACAGCGTGGAATCGAACCGGTCCAGGAATCCGCCGTGTCCCGGAATGAGGTTCGACGAATCCTTCACACCGGCTTCACGCTTGATCATCGACTCGGCGAGATCGCCCACCTGCCCCGCGAAACTCACCACCACGCCGAAAACGATCACCGCCGCGGGCGTCAGCGTGAGATGCGCGAGCGGCCGCAGCACGTACGCGATGTACGCAAACGCGGCCGCGGTCGCGAGTCCGACACCGCCGAACGCGCCGACGATCGTCTTTCCCGGACTCACGGCTTCCATGAGCTTCTTCTTTCCGAACGCGCGGCCGAAAATGTAGCCGCCGGTATCCGTCGCCCATGTCAGCACGAGCGGCAGGCCGAGCAGCGCCGTCCCGGCTTTCGCGTCGATCACGAAGCGATGGTACCGGATGAGGTACGCAAACGAGAGCAGCCCGCCGGTATAGAGCGCACCGAAGATGGTCGCGCTCACGGCGGCCAAGGGCCGCTGCCCGAGGCGCGTCCAGAGCGCCACCGTGAAAATGGCGATGAACGCGAGTGCGCCTGCGGCGAAGGGCACGGCCGTCACGCCAATCGCGTTCGTGTGAACGATCACGGGCATCAGGACCGCACAGGCGATTCCGATTCCGGCGAGCGGCCGAATCCCCGTCGCTTCGGCCAGCCGGTAGTACTCCCACGCGCCGAACCCGGCGATCAGCATGAGTACCGCAACGAACGGCAGACCGCCGTAGAGAATGATCGCGGTCGCCGTCGGAATGGCGACAACCGCGAACGCTGCGCGACGCGCGAGGTCGCGCACGCTAAACGGCCTTCAAACGCTCACGCGTCCGAAGCGGCGGTCCCGGCTCTGAAAATCCAGAATCGCCTCGTAGAGCTCGCGCCGCGAAAAATCGGGCCACAACACGGGCGACATGTAGAGCTCGGCGTACGCGATCTGCCAGAGCAGGAAATTCGAGATGCGCTGTTCGCCCGATGTCCTGATCAGGAGATCGGGATCCGTGCAATCCGCGGTGAAGAGGCGGCCGGCAAACGTGGTCTCGTCGATCGTGGCCGGGTCGAGGCGGCCCGCGGCGGCGTCGGTCGCAAGGCTGCGCGCGGCGCGCGTGATCTCCGCGCGCGCGCCATACGAGATGAACAGGTTGAGCCGCAGCTTGTCGTTGTGCGCGGTTTCCCGCGTCACGCGTTCGACGGCGCGCGCAGCCGGTGGCGTCAGCCGGTCGAGCTCACCGATCACATGCACGCGCACGCCATTGCCGGCGAGCTCTTCGGTTTCGCGCGCGATGTACTCCTCGAGCAACGACATCAGCGCGGACACTTCCACCGGCGGGCGTTGCCAGTTCTCGCGCGAAAACGCGAACAGCGAGAGCACGCTGAGCCCGGCCTCGAGGGAGCCTTCGACGACCTCGCGCACGGACTTCATGCCGTTCCGGTGCCCCACCGGGCGCGGGAGAAAACGCTCCTGCGCCCAGCGCCCGTTCCCATCCATGATGATCGCGACGTGGCGCGGCAAGGCCCCGTGGACCTTGATGCGCGCGAGCAGCTCGTCCGTCGTCATAGTGTCACCGCGTCTCACCGCGCGTGCGGTCAGACCTCCATGATTTCGGTCTCTTTCGCAGCGACGAGACCGTCGATCTTGTGGAGGAAATCGTCGTGGATCTTCTGCAGATCCTTCTCCGCGTGCTTCACGTCATCCTCGGATACGCCGGACAGCTTCTTGAGCTTTTCGCGACCTTCCGTGCGTGAGTGCCGAATGGCGATGCGTCCTTCTTCCGCGAGCTTGTGCACCACCTTCACGAGATCCTTGCGGCGCTCTTCGTTCATCGACGGAAGCGGCACGCGGATCACGTTTCCCTGATGCGCCGGATCGAGTCCAAGCTCGGCGTCGCGAATGGCCTTCTCGATCACCTTGGCCTGGCTCCGGTCGAACGGCGTGACGAGAATCAGCCGCGGCTCGGGCGCGGACACGGCGGCAACCTGATTGAGCGACATCGTCGTGCCGTACATGTCCACTTTGACGGTGTCGAGCATGCCGGGTGACGCCTTGCCGGAACGAATACCCGTGAGCTCGCGCTTCGTGCTCTCGATCGCCTTGTCCATGTGGACTCGGCTTTCCTTGATGATCGTCTGAATGTCCATACGGTTCGTGAACGCAGGTGGGACTGAGGACTCCTACGAGACGAGCGTGCCGATGGCCTCGCCACGGATCGCTCGCGCCATCGCGCCGGAATCGTTGATGTTGAGGACGATGAGCGGAATGTCGTTTTCCTTGCACAACGTGATGGCGGTCTGATCCATCACCCGCAACTCCTCCAGCATGACATCGCGGTAGCTGATTCGCGAGTACTTCGTGGCCTTCGGATCGCGCTTCGGATCGGCGGAATACACGCCGTCGACCGTCGTCGCCTTGATCACAACGTTCGCTTTCATCTGGATGCCGCGCAACGCCGCCGCCGTATCCGTGGAGAAATAGGGGTTGCCCGTTCCCCCGGCGAAGATCACCGTCCGCCCCTTCTCCAGGTGCCGGAGCGCGCGGCGCCGGATGTACGGCTCCGCGAGCTCCTCCATGCGCATGGCCGTCATCACCCGCGTGTCCACGCCGATCCCTTCAAGCACATTCTGCAGCGCGAGTCCGTTGATGACCGTGCCGAGCATGCCCATGTAATCCGCGGACACGCGGTCCATGCCCTCCGCGGAGAGCATGGTGCCGCGCACAAAATTCCCGCCGCCGATCACGAGCCCGACCTGGGCACCCATTTCCGTGACCGCGCGCAATTCGTTCGCGAGCCGCCGGACCATCTCGAAGTCGAACCCGAAGCCCTTGTCGCCGGCGAGTGCTTCGCCGGAGAGCTTGAGCAGAACGCGCGGGTACTTGAGATCGTCGGCCACCCGCGGTTACTCCTCGCCCATCTGGAACCGCACGAACCGCGTCACTCCGAGCCCGGCGCCGCCCTCGGCGACGAGCTGCTTGATGGTCTTGGAGTCGTCGCGCACCCACGGCTGTCCGAGGAGCGTGACCTCCGCGAAATACTTCTCGAGGCGCCCGGTCACCATCTTCTCGACGATGTTCGCGGGCTTGCCGCTCGACGCGGCCTGCTCGGCGTAGATCGCGCGTTCACGTTCCACGAGCCGCTCGTCGACACCACTGCGATCGACGGCGAGCGCAACGGTGGGGACACCGGCAGCCACGTGCTCCGCGATGGACTTGGCGAGCGACGCAACGTTGTCTCCCGACCCGCCGCTCATCTCGACGAGCACCGCGACCTTGCCGTTGTGGTGCAGATAGAACCCGACCACGCCGTTCCCCGCGAATCGCGCGATGCGGCGGAGCACGACGTTTTCGCCCGTCTTCGCCGACGCGGCCTTGATGACCTCGCCGAGCGTGCCCGCACCGCCCTGCGTCCATGGCGACGACAGGTACGTGTCCTCGGCGCCGATGAGCGCGAGGCCATTCACTTTGGTATCCGCGGCAACGTGGCGCGCGACGGACTCCGCGAGCGCCTTGAACTCTTCGGTGCGCGCGACGAAATCGGTTTCGCAATTGAGCTCGATGAGCACGCCGGTTTTTCCGTCCGGGCTCACCTGGGCGATGATCTGGCCTTCGGATGCCGCGCGGCCCGCGCGCTTCTCGGCTTTCGCGATGCCCTTCTTGCGGAGGAGATCGATGGCCTGGTCAACGTCGCCGCCGGTCTCTTCGAGCGCCTTTTTGCAGTCCATCATGCCGGCGCCGGTGCGTGCCCTGAGGTCGGCAACGAGCTTGGCGCTGATTGTTGCAGTCATTGTGTCTTCTATGCTTGGGTGTTGAAACGCCGCCGGAAATGAATGCCGGCGGCGCCCAGAGAAATGTAATCGATCCGGTGACCGACTACTCCCCGTCTCCTCCTGCAGCAGGCTCACCATCGCCACCCGCCGGAGCGGGTGCTTCGCCCGGCGCCTTGAGGCGCGCGGCGACCGCTTCCGGACTCGCCCGGCGGCGGCGGCGCGGCCGCCGGCGGCGACGCTCGTCGTCACCTGCCGGCTCGGTGCCACGATCCGACGAATACACGAACGACTCCGTCTCGGCGACTTCCTGACGCGCCGGCGCCTCGCGCCGCGCTTCGATGATCGTGTCCGCGATGAGCTTCGTGATGAGCTCCACAGAACGAATCGCATCGTCGTTCCCGGCGATCGGCACCGTGATGAGATCGGGATCCGAGTTCGTATCGCAGATGGCCGCGATCGGAATGCCAAGCTTGTTCGCTTCCGTCACCGCGATGCGCTCCTTCTTGGCATCGACGACGAACAGGATGCCCGGAAGTCGCGTCATGTTCTTGATGCCCGAGAGGTTCTTCTCGAGCTTCTCGCGCTGCCGGTTGAACATGAGCTGCTCTTTCTTCGTGTAATTCTCGAACTCGCCGCCGGCCTCGATGCCAGCCTCGAGCTCCTTGAGGCGCTTGGTCTGCCGCTTGACCGTCGTGAAATTCGTGAGCAGCCCGCCGAGCCACCGCTCCGTCACGTACATCGCGCTGGCACGCTCGGCTTCGCTGCGCACGATCGATGCGAGCTGGCGTTTGGTGCACACGAACAACACCTGTTCGCCACGCAGCACGGCTTCGCGCACGAGTTTCTGCGCGAGCTCGATCTGCCGAACGGTTTTCTGGAGGTCGATGATGTGGATCCCGTTGCGCTCCGCGAAAATGAAGCGGCGCATCTTGGGATTCCAACGGCGTGTCTGGTGGCCGAAGTGGACTCCGGCCTGGAGCAGTGCGTCGAGCGTCAGTGACATTCTGTTATGAGGGTTTGAACGTTGGCCTCTTTCATCGGCTCATGCGACCGGCGAACCGGCACCCACATGAACCTCGAGAGGCCTGAGGGATTGCCTGCTTTACCGCTTGCTGAACTGGAACCGCTTGCGGGCCTTCGGACGGCCGGGCTTCTTGCGCTCGACTGCACGCGCGTCGCGCGTGAGCAGCCCGAGCTCGCGAAGCTTCTTCTTGTGCGCGTCGTCCACCTTCACGAGCGCGCGTGCAACGGCGAGACGCAGCGCGCCCGCCTGGCCGCTCAGGCCACCGCCTTCCACCTTCGCGCGAATGTCGAAGCGGCCGAGCGTGTCGGTCGCCGTAAACGGCTGCTGGATGGCCGACACGAGCGTCGGCCGCGGGAAATAGTCACCGAGTGTGCGCCCGTTGACGTCCCACTTCCCCGAACCTGGCTGCAGATACAGACGGCAGCGCGCTTCCTTGCGGCGGCCAATGGTGTTGGTACGTCCGTCCATTACTTCGACTCGCTCGTCGTGAGGTTGAGAACCGTGGGCTGCTGCGCCGTATGCGGATGCTCCGCGCCGGCGTACACGCGCAGCTTGCGACGAATGCGCTGGCGCGAGAGGGTCGACTTCGGAAGCATGCCGTAGATGGCGAGCTCGACGATCCGTTCCGGATGGCGGGCCTGCATCTTCGCATACGGAATGTTCTTGTCGTTGCCCATGTAGCCGCTGTGGCGGAAGTACTGCTTCTGTTCCGCCTTGCGGCCGGTCACGCGCACTTTCGAGGCGTTGATGACGATGACGTTGTCACCGGTATCGATGTGCGGCGTGAACACCGGCTTGTTCTTGCCGCGCAGGATCTTCGCGACTTCGGAAGCCATGCGTCCGAGGACGAGGCCGTCCGCGTCGACGACGAACCATTTCTGTTCGTTTTCGCCGGGTTTGGCGGAAAAAGTCTTCATGCTATCTGAGTGCTATCTGGGTCGGATTTTGAGACAGACACCAAAGCTACCCGACCCAGCCGCGTACGTCAACGGCATATGGACCCGTAACGCCTTGCCCTTAGAGGATTTACGGAAACGTGAGTCCCAGGGCGAAAACCCACACCCGGTTCTTGCCCAGCACGCCCGGAGTGCGAGGGTTCACGGGCCGGTCGTACTCGAAACTCTCCGACTTCCGCGCAGTCGTGCCGACGTATTCGACAGTGGGGGTCAAAGACCACGTCCGCCCAATGCGTAGGTCGTAACCCACTCCGATGCGATACGCGGGATTTGTTACCACGAGGTAGCTGCGCAGGGTGTCGGAAGCCAGAAGGACCCTTCGGCGTCCGTGTGAAACGCCGAATCCCAGCTTGAAAAACGCCTCGGAGCGCCTGCTGGCGTACAGCATGGCGCCAAGCGTGTACGCGTCGAAAGCCGTTTCGATTGGCTTGAGATCGCCGCTCGCCACGGTTCGTCTCAGGAACGTGCCTTCCGCAAACACGATGGCGAGATCGTGCAGGGTCCAACCTGCGCGAAGAGAAATGAGGTTGGCGCGCTCTTCCTCCGGGGGAGCGGGATGCAGGAGGGGCGCCCCGGGCGTGGTGGGCCACCTGCAGGTCTCGCACGCTGTGTGCAGTTTGCCCTGCCCCAGGACCACGGCAATGTTCAGCCCCTGATGCCGGGGTTTCGGCTGGGCGCTGGCCAGCGCCGGCGCGCACGTAACGGCGCAGGCGACCGCGAATGCGCTCAGCGCCGCGGGCCGGCTAGGACAGCACCACAAGAGTCGCTCCTTTCTCGACAGCCTCCCCCGCACGCGCGCGAATCTCCCGGACAGTGCCGGCCGACGCCGAGCGGAGCTCGTTCTCCATCTTCATCGCCTCCATAACAACAAGCGGCTGTCCGGCAACGACTTCCGCTCCTTCGTTCACGAGAATTCTCACGACTAGACCCGGCATCGGCGCCACGAGGGGCGCTGGGCCTGCGGCTGCGGCGGCCGCGCCCGACAGGTCGCGGATGGTGCGCGTGCGCTCGTCGAGTGCCTCCGCCGGGAATCGCCACCCATCGATCCACAGCACATACGACCCGCGTGCGGAGCCTCGTTCGACAACCACACGGTGCACCGTATCGCCGATGGTCACGAGCTTGACCGGTGTTCCCTCCACGTCGGCGAGATGCGCGCTGACATCGGTGTCGCCCACACGGACGCCGCGTTCATCGAGATCGACCTCGATTCGTTCCCCGCGCACATCGACGATGTACTTCATGCGACGGCAGGCACCACTGGAACCAGCTCACACACGGTTTCGACGTGCGCGGTCTGTGGAAACATGTCGAAGCATACCATGGAAGCAACACGCCAGCCCGGAAGCCGGGCGACGTCG
>Ga0134121_10001397_pt1 | contig 22795 bp, 20 predicted proteins | sample KB301_FD_96463 | JGI IMG/M metagenome (GOLD analysis project Ga0134121, IMG submission 96463) | Terrestrial soil microbial communities without Nitrogen fertilizer from Kellogg Biological Station, Michigan, USA - KB3-0-1 | ecosystem: Environmental > Terrestrial > Soil > Unclassified ... | reverse complement strand
TGATAGGCGGTCTGGCCATCAAGCAGCAACGATCATCGACGGCAAACACGCTCCAGCCTTCAAGGCGGCCCTTCCCTGGCGCCGGAAGTGCCGCTGTTTACCATTCCTTCCATGGGCGTATCGTATGCGTAACGAGAGCACTCCGCATAGATGATGGCCATCCGGGACGAAAAGCTGAGCTTCGAGGATACCTTCCGGGCACCGGGCCCGTGGGCGAGGGCGAGCCGGATCCTGTTGCTGGCTGCCGTGTATTTCGTCACGGCCAAAGGCTCGCTGCTGCTCGCCATTCCTCCCGGGTACGCGACCGCGATCTGGCCTCCTTCGGGCATAGCGTTTGCCGCGATCCTGCTTTTCGGCAATCGCATTTGGCCCGGCATCTGGCTCGGTGCTGCCGTGACGAATCTGACCATTCAAGGTTCGCCGCTGCTTGCACTCGTCATTGCCACGGGTAACACGCTTGAAGCCGTCGTGGGCGCCGCCCTGATACGGCCTTACATCGGCATGCGGGGCGAGTTCGAAAGCGGCGAGTCTGTATTCATGTTCGTCGCGTTGAGCGCGCTCAGCGCCCTGATTGCGGCGACCATCGGCACTGTATCGCTCACAATGGCAGGCGTTATCCAGGCTCCCGAATTCAATTCCAACGCCTGGACATGGTTGCAGGGGGATGCATCCGCCATCATGATCGTCACTCCCCTCATTCTTACCTGGCATCTGCGCCCGCTGCCGCGATGGCACAGGGCGCAGTGGATCGAAGCCTTTGCACTGGCGCTGTCATTGGTGCTGGTGACAACATCGGTATTCAGCGATATGGAAGCCCCAGGTGCACTTCTGCCTCTCGCATTCGTAACACTTGCCTTCATTGTCTGGGCCGCAATCCGGTTCGAACAGCGCGCCGTCACGGCAGTCATTGCGACCATAAGTGCCATTGCACTCTGGTACACGCTGCGCGGAACAGGGCAATTTGCCCAGGGTTCGCCGGATATATCCAGTATCTTTCTGCTCACCTATACCAGTACGCTCGTCATTACCGGACTTGTTCTGAGCGCCGTGATAGGTCAACGCAAGCGGGCGGAACTCGCGGTTCGCCAGCGCGTCGCGGAACTGCAAGAAAGTGAACGGCACATCAACGAGTTCCTGGCCATGCTCTCCCATGAGTTAAGAAATCCGCTCGCGCCCATGGTCAATGCGCTGGCTTTGCTGCGCAGGGATCCGGGACGCCGCCAGCATCCGCCGATGCTTGGAGTAATCGAGCGCCAGGTCGAACACCTTTCCCATATCGTCGACGATCTGCTCGACGTCAGCAGGATCACGCGCGGCAAGATTCTGCTGCAAAAGAAAATTGTGGATTTCAACGAGATCGTGGCAGAGGCTTTGCAAGCGTCCCGTCCTCTGATCGCCACGCGCGGCCACACGGTGGAATCGCATCTCGGGACGAAATTGTATGTCAGCGCAGACGCGACTCGCATATCCCAGGTTATCCTCAATCTGATCAACAATGCGGCGAAATACACGCCCTCGGGCGGACATATTTCGATCTCCGTCAATCGTGAAAACGACAATGCATTGTTCAGGATCCGCGATTCGGGTATGGGTATTCCGACGGAATTGCTGCCGAAGATATTTGATCTTTTCATGCAGGGCGATCGGGCCCTCGATCGCAGCGAAGGCGGCCTGGGCATCGGCCTCACGATCGCCAGGCAGATCATCGAAATGCACGGCGGCTCGGTTGTGGCCGCGAGCGACGGTCCGGGTCAGGGCAGCGAATTCAGCGTCCGGCTCCCGATTGCGCCGGTGCCGGAGGCAGCCGCGGGCGGAGCACAGGACTTGCAACCGGCTTCGCCTTCATCGCGTCGGCGATTGCTCGTGGTTGACGATCATCGTGAGAGCGCCGATACCCTGGCAATGCTGCTGGGCGCGATGGGTCATGAAGTCAAAACATCTTACGCCGGCCGCGATGCGATTGAACTGGCGGCGCAATACCAACCCGAAGCGGTACTGCTCGACATCGGATTGCCCGGCATGAATGGTTACGAAATAGCACAGGCGCTTCGGAATTCGCGCGGAGGATCGCGCATGGTTCTTATCGCAGTTTCCGGCTATGGGCAAGATGAAGACCGCCGGCTTAGTCGCGAAGCCGGGTTCGACCATCATTTAGTGAAACCGGTTGCCCCTGCGGAACTCACGAAGATAATCGATACGATTGTTATCGCAGATTGACTCCGGGAGCCTTCCTTTTTTTCTCGTTTGCATGTGTCCCGCTGGCGCGCGGTTGACAGGCACATGCGCCTACGTACACTTCGGTTGAGAGGTCGTGACATTGTTCACGCCTTGAAACCTGAACTTTTACCCCAGATGGAGGAGTGGCAGATGAAACTGAATCGTCGTGCGTTCCGGGTCAAGCCCGGCATGAGCCAGGGCATGCAATCGGAAGTTCCGCTGCCGACACAACTCGTTTCCAACGAAGAGTTTCCGCCTTTGCCGCAGACGCTTGCCCAGCGCGAAGTGGAGCAGCGCATCTTGTCGGCGGCGGGACGCATGGCGCCGCGACTGGGGCTCAGCCGTCGCGACTTCCTGCGCACCAGCGGCGGAATGGCGACGGCATTTCTCGCCATGAATGCGGTGTTCGGCCGGTTCTTCGAAGTATCCGAAGCTGAGGCGGCGGAGCCGGCCGCGAGAATTGCGCGAGCAGGTGCTGGGGATCCTCCGTTCATCTTCGACGTGCAGCTTCACTACGTAGGCGCGGCGTATGACCCGGCCGACGCCGAGGCCTCGCGCAAGGGAGCCGTCAGTAAAGGCGGATTGCGGCGCCTGCGCAACAGCGCGCAGAAAATGAACCCTGCGCTCGCGTCCGACGACGGGTCCATGGCCGATCTATCGTGGCAGAACTTCATCAAGGAAGTGTTCCTGGACAGCGAGACGGCGATCGGCCTTATATCGACACCCCCCGGGCCGTATCCGCAGGAAGCGGTGGTACCGCCAAAGGAAATGACGCACATTCGCGACGAGATCAACCGCGTCACGCAATCGCGTCGCATGCTTGCCCATGGACTGGTGACACCGCAGCTTGGCCGCACCGATCTCGACTTCATGCAAATGCAGGCGGAAACATTGAAGATCGATGCCTGGAAGGCCTATACCGGTTCCTGCCCAAAGGGTTTCGACCACGGCTGGTTCCTCGACGATGAAAAGATCGCTTATCCCATGCTCGAGCAGGTACGCAATCTTGGCATCAAGCGCTTCTGCGTTCACAAGGGCCTGCCTCTGGGCACCGTTGCCGATTACAACCATCCGCGCGACCTGATCAAGGCGGCGAAGGATTTTCCGGACATCGACTTTCTCTGCTACCACTCGGGCCTGCTCGGGCCGACCGCGCCGAAACCCTCGGGCGAAATTCCGTGGACGACCGAATTTTGCGGCATGAAGAAAAAAGAGCCGGGTATCAACAACATCTATATGGAGTTGGGGTCCACGTTCGCGCAACTCGTTACCACGAACCCGACTGCATGCGCACACTTGCTAGGCCAGTTGGTCGCGACGTTCGGAGCCGATCACGTGCTGTGGGGAACGGATTCCATCTGGTACGGCACGCCGCAGTGGCAAATTGAAGCGTTCCGCCGTTTCCAGATCCCCGATGAACTCATCGAGAAGCACGGCTACGCGCCGCTCACGCGCGGGGTCAAGGAGAAAATATTCGGGTTGAATGCGGCGCGGGTTTTCAAGGTGGACGTGAGCGCCAAGCGCAACGAGATTCCCGCGGACTACTTGAGTCAGATCAAGATGGCCTATCTCGACGAAGGTTCTTCGCCGAGTCACCGCTGGTATGGTTGGGTCGCTGCCTGAGTCTGCGCGGTGTCAGTGGTGCGCGGTCTCGTGATGAATTCAAGGGCTGCGCCGCCCGTCAAAGGCGGCGCGGCCCTGGCGGTTCGACTAGCCAATCAAATACGGCCCAGCAACAGCAAGATGAGCAGCACCACCACGACCAGTCCAAGACCGCCGCTCGGACCGTAACCCCATCCCTTGCTATGGGGCCATGATGGAATAACGCCGATCAACACCAGCACGAGGATGATCAGAATAATTGTTCCTAGCGACATATGAACGCTCCTAGTTTTCGGGACCGATACTGCCGGCGCGGCAAACCGCAGCCATGAAGCAGGGTCGTTCTGGCGAGTCTGTTCTCAAGTCCGGGCGGACTCTGTGCGCTGGCGCGCATTATGCGAGCCAGGTGGGAGGGGCGTCGTATCGAATACCGCCTTGCGTCTTGCCGAGAACGCCCGCTAACTGCTGCCGGTATCAATGCGGGGTCGCAGGAGCATGGGCACAAATTTGACGGCGAGCAGAGCAAACGCGGCTGCCCAAAGTGCGCCGGAAACGACGACCGCTTCGACATACCACTGCGGCATGGCCAGCGGCAGGAAGACGCGCGCGAGGGCAGCGAACTGGATCAGGACATAGCAGGACACCTCCAGTTTGCCTGCCTCTAGTGCCCGCCCGGTGTGGCCGCGAGCCGAACGCGTCATCATGCCCACCGTCAGACCGCCGATAGCACCGACCGTGAGCGCGTGAATTGCGAGACCGATGGGCATGAGATCCGCTGCGGCCAGTGCACGCAGGATCAGGTATGCCACGAGCCACGCGTAGGAGACGTGCAGGATCCACAGGATCGGGCGTTTTATCGTAAGCCACGGCTGCCACAAGACGAGTCGCATGCCATGCGCGGCGGCGGCGATGCCGGCAATAAGCATCGTCGCGGTTGCGGGCACAGTCACGACATCCGCCACCAGCAGCGCGAGAACACTGCCAAGGGCGGCGTATTCAAGCCAGGGCAAGCGCAGCGCCTTTGCGCCAGGCACGGCGTTGGCGGTGAACATCGGGATAACGCGCCCGCTCATTACCGCCATGAGAAATAAGATGATGTCGATTCCGGCCCGCAAACCATGTTCCACCGTTGCGTGGATCCATTGCGCCATGGCGAGATAATAGGCCGCGTTGACCGCACCGAGCGCGACGATGAGCACGATGAAAAAATAATTGCGCTGATTCCGGCTTCTGAGCAGCGGAACGGCGATGCCTGCGGCGACCGAGATAGCGAAAGCAGTATCGGTGATGCCCGCATAGAGTGGCCACGGCGTCAGCATCAACACCCGGCCCGCGAGCCACAGCCCGGCAATAAATGCGAGCGTCCGGCCGCTCGGGGTGGGCTTGTTTGTCCAACTGCGCACCGCTGTAAAAAGAAACCCTGCAACGACCGCGAAGGCATAACCAAATATCATTTCGTGCGCGTGCCAGAGCGGGCCGGCAACAACGGGATGCGAGCTAGTCCAGCCCGCAAATTGGACGACCCAGCAGGAAATGGCAACGATCGCGAATACCGACGCCAACAGGTAGAACGGCCGGAACCCGATACTCCACAACGCAAATCGAGCGGCGTGGGGGATTGGGCGAGGCTGGATATCCGGAGCGGCCATCATGGCAATGACGCTCGCCCGGATAATTCATCAGGACGCGGAATCAGGCCGCTTTGCTCGAAACTCGCCAAGTGCAAGGAGTATTGTACTTGGCTCGTTTTGGCGGAGGACTGGGCGAGACAGATCGGGCTCGACCGGCGCGGCCAATAGATCATTCCATTGGCAAGACGGGCATGGCCGATATGGCCGACCAGAACCCGCCAGAATCCATGTAACCCAAAATCCACTAGGGCCCAAATTGATCGAACGACCTGGGATTGGCTGAAGAGACGCACCTGCAAGTACACTGGGGTGGCCTGGTGAAATATCCGGGCTAGAGTTTGCCGGCCGACTTCAACTCACCCGGTTGGTCCGTGACTCGCAAGATGGCGATCGAAAGACCTCGCGACGCAAACTTGCGGCCAAGCGCGCGCTCCAGGCTAGCGAGGGGTGCGCGTCGCGGATTGAACGCGACGGATAACGAAGCCGCTTCTACGGAAACCCGTGCGCTGCCCTTGTCCACGCCGATGACCGACTCAACGATTGCTTCCAGCGTGCGCCGCGATGCTTCGCCGGCGGGCAACTGGCCATCGATTGCAAAGAACACAACCTGATGCTTTTGCAAGATCGCGCGTATCACAACTGAGTGGTCGTAGACCGATGCAATCCTGTCTTCTATACAGTAACCGCAGGCGATCGACGTCGATGCGATGGCAGCCATTAGCATCCCGCCGCAGAGGGCGCGCCCTGCCTTACTCATGGCTTGCTTTTGTCCCGCGGAGCCGCCCCTTGCCCGCCACCCTCGTGTGGTTGCTCGTCTGCCCATTGGAAATACTTGAGGTATTGGTGAATCTCCGCGTCGCTCAGGTTCTGATTGGGCATCGGCAAGCCTGCATTTTCCTTGAGCATGGCCTGGGCATCGGCGTCGGTCTGCAGCATCTTTTCAGGTGACTTGAGCCACTTGGTCAACCAGGCCGTGCTGCGCCGGCCAGTCACGCCGGCCAGGTCGGGCCCAAGCTTGCGGCCCTGGCCGATCGAATGGCACACCAGGCATTTGCTCTCGAAATCGAGCTTGCCCTTGATCGCTTCGGGATCGCTTGGCGTGCGCGTGGCCGCTATGTTGTGATGCTCGATATCGCCCTTCTCTTCCGCCTTGCCTCCTGCGTCGATCAAGCCGATCGAACCCTGTGACGCGTTGGCGAAATGGTGGTCGACCATGATGTACTGGCCCGCCTCCGGGATGATGAACTCGACAATGACAGCGCTCGACGAACCCAGCAGCACCGTCTGCATGCCGCGGAATTGGTTGTCCGGATTGCCGTCCATCCACACCCGGTCGAAAATCGTCCCCACGACATGAAAGCTGGAAGTCTTGCTCGGACCGACGTTGAGCACATAGAGCCGCACACGCTCGCCTGGCTTCGCCGGCAGCGGTTTCTTGACCATGCCGTTGTGCACGCCGTTGAATACCGTGTAGCTCGGCGTTGCCGCTCGCAGGCGCTCGCCATCCAGCACATACAGCGGCGCGCCATCCACTTTGCGTTTGTCCGGATCCGGCTTTACATAGAACTCGCTCTGAATCACGGCGTATTCGCGATCAACCTTGGTCGGATAGCCTTCTTTGGGCTCCACGATGAGCGCACCGTACATGCCGGAAGCGATGTGTTCCAGGATCATCGGCGTGCCGCAGTGGTACATGAAGACACCCGGGTAATTCAGGGTGAACTCGAATGTGATGGTTTGCCCGGGGGCAATGGAATGATACTTGTCCTGCGGCGAAACCATTGCGGCGTGAAAATCCATCGAATGCATCATGGGTGCGGCGATGATCTGCAGGCCCGGAGCGACCTCGTCGCTGCGATTGGTCATGCTGAACTTGATCCTGTCGCCTACCCGCGCGCGAATCAGCGGGCCGGGCACCTGGTCGCCAAATGTCCAGGCGCTGAATTTCACACCGGGCGCAATCTCGATGACTTTGTGGGTCGTATCGAGCTGTATGGTTTTGACCGGCGAGGGGTCGATCGGCTTGAGCTCCGGCACCGTGCTAAGCGCGCTTCCCGAAGAAAACGCGCCGGTATGGCGCTCATTCGACGTCTTCGAGGGCACCGGCTTGAGATCCATTTTTGCCCGATCGTAATGATCGACCGGCGCGCTCGGGTCACATGAAGCAAGCACGAACCCCAGAATGGGCACGATCGCCGGGCCAATCCGCCGGGACCAAAAAGATGCTCTGCCAGGTTCTTGGTGGATTCCTGCTCTCATGTCGCTTCTCCCCGATGCATGCTTGATTGTGGATTGGTTACGCGCAAAGAACGCCCAGCCAGCCAGAGGGACTCTGCATGATCAGACTGGGGAGGGTGCGTGCGCCGACTATTGAGATCGCCCGCATGTGTGCTTCTTGTTTCCTTTAACGCGGATATGTGATCAGCAACGGTTGTGTGTGTATGTTCGGTATCGCGCTTATTACCGTGAATATTTTATTTCGCCTTGTGCGAAATTTGAATACTTTCGCCGTCTCATGCGTCTACGATGGAAGCGCTCGGCAAAGAGGCGGCTTCGATTGCGCCCAGGCGGAGCAGAGCCATTCTTCCGCAATGTCGCAACCGATTCGCTGTGCGCGAACCGCGATCACCGGGACCCCGATGCGAATCAAGTCCGCACTCTCCTTTGCACTCGGCCTGACGGCATTGTGCGCGCCGGCTGGCGCGCAAGACACGGCCACGCTTGCGGATGCCATCGTCGGCGGACACGCGATATTGAATCTGCGCCCCCGCTACGAATACGCCGATCAGGCCGGCAAGGACCTCGGCCAGGCCGCTACGCTGCGGACCCTCGCCGGCTGGCGAACCGGAGCGTGGTATGGGCTGTCCGGTACGGTGGAACTCATCGACGTCGGAAGGCTCAATGATGACTACAACGACGGTCTGAATGGAAAGACCCGCTATCCCGTCATCGCCGATCCTGACAACACCGACGTCAATCAACTCTACCTCGATTATGCCGGGCTGCCCGATACCCAAGTGCGTGCCGGCCGCCAGTCGATCAAACTGGACAACGTGCGCTTCATCGGCAACGCCGAATTTCGCCAGGTAATGCAAGTCTTCAACGGCGTGACCGTGGAAAACAACAGCCTTCGGGACACGCGACTCTACGCGGGCTATCTGGGTCGGGTCAAAACCGTCAACACGAGGCAACACGATACCGACACCGTCTTGCTCAATGCGCGCTACGCGATTTCGCCGAACGATGCACTTGTAGGTTATGGTTACTTCCAGGACCAGAAGGATGCCATCGGCGCAGCCGCTTTCGTGGGCGGGGCGCCCTCCAGTACTTCAAACCAAAGCGTCGGTATTCGTTCTGATGGCGCGCATCCGCTCAATACCGACTGGAAAATCCTTTACACCCTGGAATATGCGAAACAGGCCGACTATTCCGGCGGCGATTCGCGGATAGACGCCACTTACCAGCGACTGGGCGCAGGCGCACAGTGGAGCGCGGTGTATCTGCGCGCGGACCAGGAAGTGCTCGGCAGCAATCAGGGCCGGTATGCATTCCAGTTTCCGTTGGCCACCAATCATGTGTTCCAGGGATGGGCAGACCAGTTTCTGGTCACGCCGCCTCAGGGCATCCGCGACCGGTACCTCAGTGCCGGCGCGAAAATCGAGCGGGCGCAACTCCTGGCGGAATATCACCGGTTCGGTGCGGATTTCGGCAGCATCGACTTCGGCAGGGAATTCGATTTCGGTGTCTCCTATCCGTTGCAGCCCAAGCTGGTCGGAAAGGTCGAGTATGCGGACTACCGGGCTGGCGATGCCGCTTCGGGCAAGGCGGATCTGACGCGGATTTGGGTGACGCTGATCTACAACTATTGAGCGAGACGGTCCATATCAGTGTTCGGGTTACGTCAATGATCGCTACGCCTTCATGGCAAAGATCCCCCAAGACCTGATTTGGCTTCGGGCAGGGTGCGGCAACGATTCACCGCCGTCAGGATGCCGCGCAGAATTTCCACGGGGGCTGGCGGGCAGCCGGGCACCGCGAGATCGACGGGAATGACATTCGAGACCTGTCCGCAGCTTGCGTAGCTCTCGCCAAAGATGCCGCCATTGCAGCCGCATGCGCCGACAGCGACCACCAGCTTTGGGTCGGGCGTTGCAGCGTAAGTGCGCTTAAGGGCCACTTCCATGTTGCGCGAAACCGGCCCCGTGACCAGCAGCATGTCGGCGTGGCGCGGGCTGGCGACGAACCGAATGCCGAGTCCCTCGATGTTGTAGTAGGGATTGTTCAGGGCATGAATTTCCAGTTCGCAGCCGTTGCACGAACCGGCGTCCACCTGGCGAATGGTGAGCGCCCGGCCGAGTATGTCGAGAATTTCGCGCTGGATGCGGGCGGCCTCGACGCGCAGCGCGTCACTGGCGACGGGTCGCGCTTCCGTGCGAATGCCGGTGCGGGCGATCTGCTTGACGATGCTCCACATCAGAGGTCGTGTCCCGAATAGCTTAGGTTGAAGGATTTGTTGATGAGCGGGAAATCGGGAACGATGTTGCCGATCACCGCGTGTTCGAGCACCGGCCAATTCTGCCACGACGGATCATGGCAATGGCAGCGGCGAATGCCCCCGCCGTTGTCGCTTCCATCCAGCTCGAGGGCGACGAACACTTCGCCTCGCCATCCCTCGATCCATCCTGCTCCGCAGGCTGGCTTCTCCGGCAGCGCCAGTTCCGTGTGCACCGCGCCGCGCGGCAGGCCCTTGCAAAGGATACGAATGAGCCGCAGCGATTCCAGCGTCTCTTCGAAGCGCATCGTCACCCTTGCCGCGACATCGCCGTTGCGGTGCGTTGCGACTTTCACGTCGAGTTTGTCGTAGGGGTGCCACGGATAATCTCGACGCAAATCGGCGGCCACGCCACTGGCGCGGCCGGCAAGACCTGTGAGTCCCAGTTTTGCGGCCAGTTCGGGCTGCACACGGCCGGTCGTGATAAAACGGTCCTGCAGGCCGGCGTGCTCGTCATAGACCGTGCGCAGGATCCGGACTTCGCGTTCCAGCGTGTCGCACTGGAGCAGTATGCGATCGGCGCCATCACGGTCCAGGTCGCGGGCCACACCGCCTGGCCCGATGCAGTCCATCAGCAACCGATGGCCGAAGATCCCCGCTGACATACGCAGCCAGTCTTCCCTGAGCCGGGAAAACTGCGCCAGTCCGAAGCTTAATGCCGCATCGTTTCCAAGCGCCCCGAGATCGCCCAGATGATTGGCGACACGCTCCCATTCCAACATGAGCGCGCGCAGCCATGTGCTGCGCGCCGACGCCACGGTGCCAGTCGCGGATTCCAGTGCCATGCAATAGGCCCAGGTGAAGGCCACGGTGGAATCCCCGGATATGCGCGCGGCCAGACGATGCGCATTTAGCGGCGGCAACTGCGTGAAGCGCCGTTCGATACCTTTGTGCGTGTAGCCGAGGCGTTCCTCCAGGCGCAGCACTTTCTCGCCCACGACGGAAAATCGGAAATGCCCCGGTTCGATGATGCCGGCATGCACCGGCCCGACGGGTATTTCGTGAACGCCATCTCCTTCGACGCGCACGAAGGGGTAATCGCCCGGGCGGAGATCGGTAGACCGTGCCTGACCGGAGTTGTCCTCGCGCAAGGGAAAATGCGATGGCGACCAGGCCCCGTGATTCAGCCACGAGCGCTGATCCTTCGCGTCTTCGGCGCGCAGGCCCAGCAAATCGAATAGGGCGCGCTGCATGCGGTTGGCGAACGGAAACAACGGAGTGAGGTCAGGATAGGTTGTCCTTGCACCAAGCGGCAGATCGAGCCAGACGAGCCCCTCTCGAGCAGCGTACGCAGCGCACACTGCGAACTGACCGCCACCCCGGTCCGTTCCCCAAACCGACAGCAGGCGGCCACCGCCTTTGATCAGCGTCATCGGCACGGTCAACCACTCGTCCGCGCTGACGGCGCTGCGAAACACCGGCAAAGCCCCCGGCAACTGCTCGAAATCGACGGTCAATCCGGGAATGCGCATCGCTAGCCTCCGATCATCCGCGCCGCCTCGCGATACCACGTGCTCAGGTAAGGCGGAATGTACAAGCCCAGCAGCAGCGCGATGCCCAAATGCACGAAAACAGGAATCAGCGCAGGCGGGTGCGGCAGGCGTTTTACGGACGTTTCGCCGAACACCATTGGCAGCACCCGGCTCAAAACCGAAGCGAACGCCACGCCCAGCGACAGCAAAAGGAACGGCGTGGCCCAGGAATGCTCGCGCATGGCGGTGATCAGGATGAGAAACTCGCTGGCGAAAACGCCAAACGGCGGCATGCCGAGAATGGCGATCGAACCCAGCATGAGTCCCCAGCCCACCGTCGGATTGACTTTGATGAGCCCCCGAATCTCGTTCATGACCTGTGTGCCGGCCTTCTGCGAAGCGTGCCCCACCGTGAAGAAAATGGCGGATTTGACGAGCGAATGCACCGTCATATGCAGCAGCCCCGCGAAGTTGGCAATCGGCCCGCCCATGCCGAAGGCGAACGTCACGAGTCCCATGTGCTCGATCGACGAATAGGCGAACATGCGCTTGACGTCTTTCTGCCGGGACAGGAAAAACGCCGCGACCACCACCGACAGCAGGCCGAAGCCCATCATCAGGTTTCCGGTAAGCGGACTGGCCAGTGCGCCGTCGGTGAGCACTTTGCAACGCAGGATTGCATAGAGCGCGACATTGAGCAGAAGGCCGGACAACACGGCCGAGACCGGCGTGGGGCCTTCCGCATGCGCATCCGGCAGCCAGTTGTGCAAGGGCACCAGGCCGACCTTTGTGCCGTAGCCGATGAACAGGAAGGCAAAGGCCAGCGTGATGATGGTGGGGTCGAGCTGGGCCTTGATTGCGTCGAGGTTGGTCCATAACAGCGCGGCGCCTTCGGAACCCACCACCTTTTCCGCCGCCATGTAGAGCAGCACGGTGCCAAACAACGCCTGCGCAATGCCGACTCCGCACAGGATGAAGTATTTCCACGCGGCTTCGAGGCTGGCCGCCGTGCGATACACGCTCACCAGCAGCACGGTGGTGAGTGTGGCCGCCTCCATCGCCACCCAGAGGATGCCCATATTGTTGGTCGTGAGCGCGAGCAGCATGGTGAAGCTGAACAACTGATACATGCTGTGATAGAGCCGCAGGCGCGGCGGCGTCATCTTTCCCTGATCGCGCTCGACACGCATATAGGGGCGTGAAAACAGCGCGGTGGACAGTGCGACGAAGGCGGTGAGCGTGACGATGAAAACATTGAGGGGATCGATGAAAAACGCGCGATCCCACGCAAACAGCGGCCCGAAGGAAATTACCTCGACTGTCAGCACGCAAGCCGCGATGAAGGTGCCCAGGCTGAAAGCCACGTTGACGTCCGGCGCGGACTCGCGATGGCCCACCAGGGCAAGAATCGCGCTGCCGACGAGCGGGATGCCGAACACGAACACCAGGATATCGATTTTCAGTCTTCCTTGAGCTTTTCGAGGTGTTCGATGTCCAGGCTGTCGAACTGCTCGCGAATCTGGAACATGAACACACCGAGGATGAGGATGCCCACGAGCACATCGAGCGCGATTCCCAGCTCCACGACCATGGGCATGCCGTAGGTTGCCGCGGTGGCCGCGAAGAACAGGCCGTTTTCCATCGACAGAAAGCCCAGAACCTGGGGCACTGCCTTGGAGCGGGTGATCATCATCATGAATGACAGCAACATGCACGCGAGCGCGATGCCGAGCGTGCCGCGCGCAATGGTCGAGGATAGTTGCGAAACCGGCAGGGCCAGGTGAAAAGCCAGAATCACCAGCAGGATGCCGATCAGCATGGTGGTCGGAATGTTGATGAGCGTTTCCACATCCCAGCGCACGCTCAGCCGGTCTATCACCCGGTGCAGCAACCACGGAATGAGCAAGACTTTCAGCAGCAGCGTAAGTGCCGCGGACAGGTAGAGGTGCGGCTGGTGCGTCGCGTATCCGACCACCAAGGTGGCGGCAGTCAGCGTGGCGCCCTGCAACGTGTAGAGATGAATAAGCGAAACAACGCGCCGCTGCGAAATCATCGCGAATGCAAGCAGCAGCAGGACGGCGGCAAACAGGTTGATCAACTGGGAGGCGAGTCCGCTCATCTGGCGTCACGCACCCAGCAGGATGTGGACCAGCATGGCGATCACCGCCAGCAGGAAGGCGGTGCATAGAAACTCCGGCACGCGGAAGATGCGCATCTTGGCGCTGATGGTCTCCAGCACGGCGAGCAGGACGCCGCCGATGGCGAGCTTGAATACCAGCGCCGGCAGCGCGAGCAGCAGGGCCATCGGCGCGCGCGCCTCGGCTACGCCCCACGGCACGAACAGGGCCAGCCCGATGCACGAGTAGGCGAAGAGTTTGAGGCTCGCAGCCCACTCCACCAGCGCGAGGTGGCGGCCTGAATATTCGAGGATCAGGGCCTCGTGGATCATGGTCAGTTCGAGGTGAGTCGCCGGATTATCCACCGGGACACGGGCGTTTTCCGCGAGCGATACCATGGTGAAGGCCACGCCGGCAAAGGCGAGGCTGGGGAAAATGGCCAGATCCCTCTGGCCCAGCGTCTCGACGATCAGAGTGAGCGAAGTCGAGTGGGAAATCAGCGCTGCCGTGAACAGCACCATCAGCAACGCGGGCTCCGCAAGAAAACCGATGAGCATTTCGCGGCGGCTGCCAAGGCTGCCGAAGGCCGTGCCGACATCCATCGCCGCCAGCGAGATGAACACGCGCGCCAGAGCGAACAGGCCGACCAGCGCGATGGCGTCGGCGGCCGTAGCGAGAGGCAGGTCGGTCGACAGGGTGGGAATGATTGCGCAGGCCAGCGTCATGCATCCGAACACGATGTAAGGTGCGACACGAAACAGGGACGAAGCGTGGACGGCCACCACGGAATCCTTGTTGAACAACTTGTGCAGCGTCCAGTATGGCTGCAACAAACCCGGCGCCGATTTGTTCTGCAACCACGCCCGCCACTGATTGACCCAGCCGGTCAGCAGCGGCGCCAACGCCAGCGCCACGACGATCTCCAGGAATTGAGAGACCACGGCCAGCATGTTCATTGCGTCACCCACACCAGGACAGCGATCACGGTGATGAAGCTGTACAACAGATAGACCGAGATGCGCCCTTGCTGCAAGAGGCCGATGAGGCTGGCCATGCGCTCGACGACCCGTGCCACCGGCAGATACAGCCAGTGCCAGAAATGGTCCTCGATGATGACCTTGTAGCGCGGCTGCGCATCGAAAGGCGTCGGCAGTTGCCGCTCCATGCGAAACAGCGGTTCGAAGATCTGCCGGATCGGCTGGCCGAAACCTTCGGCAGTGTCCTGCATGCGCGGTAACTGCCAGGGAAAACCGCAGTCCCAGGGTGGCGCGCGGCGCAAGCGGCCGTGGTAGAACTTGCGCACCACCAGGAAAGCCAGCGCGACGCTTGCGGCTACACCGGCAAGGAAAATAACCGGCCCGTAGCTTGCGCGCGTCGCCGCGACCGGAACGAGCAGCCAGCCATTGCCGGCAACCTGATCGCCGAGCCCGGCACCGGTCAGTTGCCGCGTGACCGGATCGATGACCTGAATGAATTGCGCGGGCAACAGACCGAGGAACACGCAACCGCAGGCCAGCCACATCATGCCGATGCGCTCCCAGGCGCCGGCGTCATGCGTGTGCGACAGTTTCGCCTCGCGCGGCTGTCCTAGGAAAACGATGCCGAAAAACTTGACCATGGTGTAGCCGGCGAGCGCGGCAACCAGCACAACGAGCGCCGCGGCGACCGGAATCAGCATGTTGAGAAACGAACTGGGCAGTTCGGGCGTGAATAGAAAACTTTGCAGCAACAACCACTCGGACACGAACCCCGATAACGGCGGCAAGCCGGCGCTAGCCAGTACGCCGATCAGGCAAACCCAGGCGACCCATGGCATGTAGCGGATCAGCCCGCCAAGCTTGCCGAGATTGCGCTCGCTCGTGGCATGCAGCACCGCGCCGGTGCCGACGAACAGCAGGCTCTTGAAGAACGCATGGCTGACGACGTGATAGAGCGCGGCGGTTAGCGCAAGCGTAGCCATCGGCATCATGCCGAAGGACGAGAACAGCACGCACAAGCCGATCGCCGTGAAGATCAGGCCGATATTCTCGATCGACGAATACGCGAGCAGCCTTTTCATGTCCACCTGCACGGCGGAATACACGATGCCGAACAGCGCGGTGGCCAACCCGATGCCCAGAAGCAGCAATCCCCACCACCAGAGCTGCACGTGAAGCAGGTCGAATGAAATCCGCAGGAATCCATAAATCGCGGTTTTCAGCATGACCCCGCTCATCAGGGCAGAGACCGGCGAAGGGGCGGCAGGGTGCGCCTCCGGCAGCCATACATGCAGCGGCAGCAGACCGGCCTTGGCGCCGAATCCGAAGAGCGCCAGCAGGAATGCGAGGGAAGCCCAGAAGGGCGTGTGTTCCTGGGAGCGGATGCCGGAAAAAGAATAGTCGCCGCTGCCCGCTTGCAGCACGCCGAAACACAGCAGGATGCCGATGGCACCGATATGGGCGATGAGCAGATAAAGATATCCGGCACGGCGGTTCTCTTCCCTGCGGTGGTCGGCCGTGACCAGGAAAAACGACGACAGCGCCATCGTCTCCCACATCACCATGAATGCATAAGCATCGTCCGCAAGCACTACCATCGCCATGCTCGCAAGGAAGACGTGATATTGCAGACAGAGCAGCCCCGGCGCGGTTTCGCCCTCTATCTTGCGGAAATAACCCGCGGCGAAGGCGGACACACCAGCCGCGGCACCCCCGATCACCATGAGGAAAAATGCCGAAAGGCCGTCCAGCCGCAGGTGAAAAGGCAGTTGGGGAAGGCCAATGGGGAGGACAGCGGCTTCGGCAGGCGCGAAGATCGCATGCAGAGCTATGCCGAACAGAACGATGCCGAACAGGCTGCCGGCGGGAAACAAGTATTTGGGCGCCACGTCGTCACGGCGGGCTGCGCAAACGCCCGCCAACCCGATCACCAACCAGACGAGCACGACGGCGAGCACGCAGTCCAGATGAGTCCACTGCGCGGGGTCAAACAATGCATTCATCATTTTCGGCCGTCACCGCGCTGCCCGGCAGCGGCATTTTGCACCACGAGCATCGGGTAAATGGGCCATCGAAAGCGCAAACATACAGGGTTATGAAAGGATTGTCCGCGCTGACGAAGCCGTGCGCCTCACTTTTCGCCCGCCCCGAAGATTTTCTCCCAGCAGTGCGGATCGCCCGCCAGCAAGTCGAGGCCTTCACGGGGCGGTTTGACACACGGTTGCGCATCGAACATGGCCGCCAGATTCGCCGCGGCCGGCGAGAAAAACGCCGTGACTTCGCATTGCAGGCGACCTTCCGAGTCATAGCGGGTAAACACTGCCATGTCAGGCGGGCTTCCGGCCGCCACGAACAGGGGTACAAAAGCTTTTTCTATCTCGGCAGACGGCTCGCTGGCCGTCATTCCGTCACCGAGCGATTTTGCGAACCAGGATGTCATGGCGGATTCGAATGCCCAAGCCCCGCGCGGCGGACGTGCGGCTGGAAGCGCCACACCAGCAGAAGCAAGGCCGCCCCTGCGGGCAACCAGTAGATATCCGTTGGCACCGGCTTGCGAACGGAATAGCGGGGATCGCGCAGGGTTTCGCCGAGGGTGGAGAGCTCGCGCAGACGCGCATAGTCAAAGCCGATTTGCCGGGCGATGCCCTGCAGATACGCTTCCCGCAGCGCGGACAAATGCTCGCGGTTCGGCGCCGCCTTGTCGCCGCCGCTTTCGCCCAGTCGCTGTATGACATCCTGCTCGCGCCAGTATCCCTGCAAATTACCATTGCGGTCGGTCTTCGGAATGGGGCGCGGCGTGTCGCCGCCCACGCCGACCAGCCAGCCGCGAATCTCGCCTGGCTTCACATCGTCGAAGATCGGTTGCACCGAAGGGCGCAGCGGCGGCGCTTCCTGGCCGTCGGTCAAGAACACGACGTTCGCTCCTTGCCCTATTTCCCTGGCCGCGCGTATCGACCAGGACACGCCCTTGGCAATCTCGCTGGCGTTGCGCCAGCGCATGCGTCCATCGATGTAGTCGAGAGAGATCAGCAGATCGTTGTAGTTGCCGCAGACTTCGATTGGCGCAAGCAGAAGCAGTGTCCGGTAGTCGGCAAAGGCGCCCAGGCCGACGCGAGAACCGCATGGCAGATTGCGAATCGCGCGCCGCACCGCCTGACGCGCGAACGTCAACCGGCTGACGGGCGCTTCGTCCAGTTCGTAATCTTCGACATTCATGCTCTGGGTGATATCGATGAAGAAGAGCCACGTGTAGGTGTCGCGCGGCCATTGCAAGGGCGGCAGGAACAGCGCCGCCAGCAGCAGGAACAGCGCGAAGGTCAGCGCGCGTGATTCCTTTTCAAATGCGGTGTACAGCAGCGCTTTCGCTTTCATGGCAGTTCGACGCTGAAGCCTTGCGCACGCGGCGCCACGCGCCGTTCAAATTCCGGAATGTTGCTGCTGCCTTCGTCGTCCGGGCCATCCAACTCCGGGGCGAGCCAGAGTGCGCGCTCGAGGTTATAGCGCGCGTCCCAATTCATGGGATCGTCGCGCAGAAGATCGCGATAGTTTTGTTTGGCCAGCTCAACGAGCGGCAGCGAATTGACGACATCCTCCGTCCCGTTTTTCAGGGCCTCGCGCATGCGCAGGTTGCCCAGGTTGAATAGCGAGTCCCGCTTCATGTCCGCGCGGTCTTCCTGGATAAGCTGCTTGTAGCTCTTCGCAGCTTCTTCGCATTTGCCCGCCTTGCATAACACCACCGCGCGCGCAAACCGGGCCTGCGGCAGGTTGCCGCCCAGGTCCGCCAGGCTCGCGTTCGCAATAGCCGCGTTGATGTATTCAGCGTTCTCCAGGCGCCATCCCTGGTATGCGGCGAAAAGCCCGAAACCAAGCGCGATCGCGCCGAACAAAAGATGAACGCGGCGGCGGGTCATGTCCAACTCCGCAATTGCACCGCACGGTATAAAAGCAATAGCAGGCAGGACAGCGCCGCGGCGGCCAGGAAATAGCGGCTGTAGTCCTGGCGCGGGATCTCTTCCGCAAAGTCGATCGGAAAATTCTGCTGTCTGCCGACGTCAGCCACCGCCTTCGCGATATCCTCGGGCGTTTCCGCCTGATAGGCACGATAGGGCGTGCGTAGCGTCAGGAAAAAACGGTGCAGCGCGATCTCCGGCGTGACCGAATTCATACCTGCCGGCGCGTTGAAATCCGCGCCATTGACAGAGCGCAGATAGATCCAGTTCAGCGCGATGCGGTTCTGCGTCATGCCGGCCTGGATCAGCCGGCGCGTGGCGGTATCCAGTTTTGCGCCGCCATCCGACACCAGAAGGATGATGCGGCTGCCAGTATAGGCGCGCCGATCGAATTCACCAATCGCGGCAAGCAGCGCGGCACCCACATCCGTATTCGGCATTCCGCGGCCGATGCCCGCGGCGGCGATGGCCGCCTGGATGACTTCATCGTGCTGGGTGAACGGCACGACATGGATGGGACTGGCACTGAAGAACATCAGCGCAAAGCGGTCATCCGGACGCTCTGCTACGAACTTCGAGAGCAGCGCGCGCGCGACCTTGGCTTTCTGTTCGCCGCGCGAGGAGGCCTGCGCCCTCACGAGCAGCGGATCGAGCTTGCGCCAGTCGCTGGTCAGCATCTTTTCGTCCATGCTGCTGCTGCGATCCATCAGCACCAGGAATTCAGCGCCGCGGCCGCTGCGCATGACCTGAGTCTGCGAGCGTCCCGGACTTGCCAGAGCCAGCACCGTGCAGAGGATGGACAAGACGGCGCAGGCTCGCCACACAAAACCGAAGATGCGCCCCGCACGATCCACGGGCAACCAGCCCAGGTGCGAGTACGTCAGCGTATCGCGGCGGCTGCGCAGCAATGGCAGAACCGCCAGCGGCAACGCCAGCAAAGCCCAGGGCTGGGCGAAATCGAATGCGGCAATCATTGCTCGTGCCGTTTCTCCAGGCGGCGCAGTTCACTGCACAGTTCGCGCAACGGCAACGATCGCCCCGCCGTCCCCGCGAAGAAGCGTGCGCCTGACTCGTCGAAAAACTGCTCGATCTTCGCGCGAAGCGGAACCAGGTGCGGAGCGCGCAGGAATAGATCCGGCAACGTGGCGGACTGGATGGCTTGGCCGGCGGTGCGGTCAATGGCACGGTGCAATGCATGCCAGGATTGCGGGGCGGAGTCGCCAACGCGCCGCATCTCGCGCAAGGCGCACGCGAAAGGCTGCATTGACGATGCGCGCCATTCGCGCCAGCGCCACCAGCCCGCCCAGAGCACCAGCGTGAGTGCAAAAGCTGCACAGGTGAAGGCGAGCCGGCGCCGTAGCGGCTCGATCGCAATGATCGGTGCTGGCCGGTCGGGCCGCAGGTCGCCCAGATCGCCTTTGGCGAACGCCGCACGCGGCGTCAGCGCGGTCACGCTGACCGGCCATGCGCCGATGCGGAGCGGTGTTTTTCCTGACTTGGACTGGAGTTCCCAAGCCGGGAGTTCCACCATTGCCAGCGCTTGTGGCGCGTTGATCAACTGATACTCCACGATCAGCCAACGCCGCCCGTCGTCACCCGATTCGATCCAGGGTAAGCGACGCTCCAGCCAGACACCGGCGCGCTCGATGTGCGGCAGGACGGCTGGTTCGAATGCCTGTCCCTCGACTTGCAGAAGAACCCTTTGCCTGATGAGGTCTCCCACGACGTAGCCGAAAGACCGTGGCTGTTCGACGATGGCGTTGGGCGCAGGGCCGGCCGGCGTGTCGGGCACCGGCGGCGACCCGGGCAACTCCTGCCCTGCGCAGACGGCCCAAAAACCCAATGCAACAACGGCGCACGCGTTGAGCAACTGGCGGCGAATTGCCAGTGTCATGCTGCCGCCTCGAAGAAATACTGCGACAGCGCCTCGCCGTCGAAGGCGCCGCTCACATAAAAAGGACGAATCCCGCGAGCGATGAACGCGCGATCCAGTTCCACACGCCGCTGCGCTACGGCCGTGTGCCACTGTCCGCGCAGTTCCGCGCGCAGCCACAAGGTGCGGCGCACGCCGGATTCCGCGTCACGCAAAGCCGCGATCGCATTGTGCCTCGGAGGCTCGATTTCGGCAGGGTCCCAAACGATCATCGGCACAAGGTAAGCGTGTGCGAAAAAATCCAGCACTGTGCCCAGGCCACCGATCGGCCAGTGGAAGTCGGATAGCAGGAAGATCAGGCTGCGTCGACCGGCGAAATGCATCGCGACATCCTCAAGCCCGGCGATGCCGCCTGAGCGTGTCTCGCAATTTCTCAGCATCGCGGCCATGACGCTGCCCGTACCTTTCCCGAGCAGGGCCGGCATGAACAGATCATCCCGCTCCGCCGCGTCGAACGCGCGCATGCCCAATGGATCGCCCACCCGGAATGCACTTTGTCCAAGCGCTTCGACAAAATCTGCAACGACCTGCAGTTTGGTTTTGCGCGCGCCAAAGCTCATCGAAGCCGACACGTCCGCGATGACATGCACCGGCACGCCGGCACGCTGGCGATGCACGCGCACCAGCCAGTCGCCACCGACGTTGCGCACGCTCGCACGCAAATCCAGCCGGCGCGGATCGGGCCTGTCGAACAGGTTTGCATGCGAAACGAATTCCTGGCCGGCGCCAAGACTCGCGCCCGGATGGGTGCCGGGGCGCTGTCCACCGATGCGATGCGGCAGCCGGTAGTGGAACTCCTGCGGAGCGCTCATCGTTAGCGCGGTGTCGGCACTTTTTCGAGGATCTGAGCCACCATCGCGTCGGCTATCTGCGCCCGTCGCAACTCATAGATGGGCGTGAAAAACACCCGGTGCCGCAATACGGGCGCCACGATGTCGCGAATGTCGTCGGGCATGACATGGTTGCGTCCCGCCAGCCAGGCGACGACCCTTGCCGCACGCATCAGTGCCATCATGCCGCGTGGGCTAGCGCCCGCGAGAATCAGTTTGTCCATGTCGACGCCTTCCAGATTTACGCCGAACCGTGACGGCGACTGGGTGGCGTTCCACAAGTCCATCACGTAGCGCTCGAGTGCCGGACTCGTTTTGACGCTGCGCTGTATGGCGCCCGCGATGGCGTTCAAATCCTGCCATGGCAGGATGCCCGGAGCGACCTGTTCGAGCAGTTCGTCGACGTCATGAAAATCCGGATTGAACACCAGCGAATGGCGAACATCGTCATCTGTCGGCGTGCCCATGCGCAACTCGAACATGAAACGATCGCGCGCCGCCGACGCCAGTTCGAACGTCTCTTCCTTTTCGATGCGGTTGCGGTCGGCGTACACCGTCATATGCGGGAACCGGTATTCCTTGTTGAAGGCGGATACCGTGCGCTCGGCCATAGCACGCAACAAAAGGGACTGTACTTGCGGGCGGGCGCGGTTGATCTCGTTGAAAAAGAACGTAGTGAGGCGCTCGCCATGGCGCAACAGCGGCCCCGGCTCGATGCGCGGCTTGCCCTGCTCATCGACATAGGTGTGATAGATGAGATCGCCGGGCAACAGGTCAACGGTGCCTTCGACGCGCTCGAATTCGCCGCCGACGGCGCGCGCGAACGCCCGCAGCAACGTGGTCTTGCCAACGCCAACATCTCCTTCCAGCAGCACATGCCCGCGCGCAAACAGCGCAACGTTCACCAGGCGAATCGTTTCGGGCTGCCCGACTATCGCCTTGCCCACCTCTTTTTCGACTTGCAATCCACGCAGCCGCCAATCGTGCAGAAGTTCTTCTGCGATCATTTCTGCTCCTGTCCCAGGCAGCCTCTATGCACGGCCGCAGCTTTCTTGCTTCAGTATTTGCTAGTCGGCGATCGCAGCGTAAACAAGCTGCTTGAACAACTTGCGGTAATAGGAGCGAATGGGACTCGGCGCCTGCGTCATGTACACGGCGACGAGATGCTCTTTTGGATCCACCCAGAAATAAGTTCCAGCGTAACCGCCCCACATGAATTCGCCGGCGGAACCCGGCACGCCAGCCACGCCGGGTGCCGGCCGCACGGCGAACCCGAGTCCGAACGTGTAGCCCGGCGAACTCAGCAGGATCTCGCCGGGTGTCATCGGCGACTGCGCCTGGATGCGCGAACCCAGGTGATCCGACGTCATGAACTCGACCGTCGTACGGCTCAGGATACGCTTTCCATCGAGTTGGCCGCCGTTGGCCATCATTTGCGCGAAGCGCAGGTAATCGGCCGCGGTGGAAACGCCGCCCGCACCGCCCGAATCATTGTTCGGCACCGACGCGACGTC
>Ga0134121_10001395_pt1 | contig 22815 bp, 19 predicted proteins | sample KB301_FD_96463 | JGI IMG/M metagenome (GOLD analysis project Ga0134121, IMG submission 96463) | Terrestrial soil microbial communities without Nitrogen fertilizer from Kellogg Biological Station, Michigan, USA - KB3-0-1 | ecosystem: Environmental > Terrestrial > Soil > Unclassified ... | reverse complement strand
GGAAACGTTCTATCGCACCGCCGGCCGGTACCACGTCGACGACCTGCCCCCGGGCAGCTACCGGATCGTCGAGATCGACCCGGCCGGCCCAGCTGCAAGGACCGAGCTCGCGGTCGGTGATGTCGTGACCTCCATCGATGGTGTCGATGTCGGCGCGCTCGCGTCGGAGACGGTGTACGCGCTGTTCGAGCCACCACCCGGCACCGCGCTGCATCTGGGGTTGGCACGCGGAAACACCGTCACCGTCGTCGCGGTGGACCCCTGAAATCGCTGGCATTGTGATGGGTTCGGTGGACCGTGACGAAGTCCCGCAGCCCACCGTTTCTCTCAGGAGCGATCGAGCGCGGCAAGCGCGATGCGGCATGCCGAGCGAAAGGACATCATGACCTCATTGAGCAACTCGGCTCAGCAGCCGATGAATGACACCTGCCGGCAGTTCGACGCGTTGATTGCGCGCCGTGCCCAGCTGACGACGCACGAGGCTGCGAGGCTCGAGGCACATCTAGCCTGCTGTGCTTCGTGCCGCGAGCTCGCCCGGGCCGTGAAGCCAGTGGACGATGATTTCGCACTTGCTGCCACCAACGCGTCCAATGCATCTGAGGGCAGGCCCGTCGAACGAGCGAACGCCTCGCCCCCACCGCACGATCGGCGCCTCTCCGTCGACACCAAGGACCGATATCAGGTCACCGGGGAGGTCGGCTACGGCGGGGTCGGTCGTGTGCTGCGTGCCGTGGATCAAGTGCTCGACCGGCCGGTGGCGGTCAAAGAGTTGCTCGCGGCGAGCGAAGCGATGCGCAGGCGTTTTGTCCGTGAAGCATTGATCACCGCTCGCCTCCAGCACCCGTCGATCGTGCCGGTGTACGACGCGGGTCGGCTCGGCGATCGTTCCCCGTTCTATGCGATGAAGCTCGTGTCGGGACGCCCGCTCGACAAGGCGATCGCCGAAACGACGACGCTCGCACAACGGCTCGCGCTGTTGCCGACCGTGCTCGCGATCGCAGATGCGATGGCGTACGCCCACAGCGAACGCGTTGTCCACCGCGATCTCAAGCCCGGAAACGTTCTCGTCGGGAACTACGGCGAGACGATCGTCATCGACTGGGGCTTGGCAAAGGATCTCGCAGCCGACGAACCGGACGCGCTCGATGCAGGCCCGTACCGCACCGCGGCCCTCGACAAGACCGTTGCAGGCACCCTCCTCGGCACGCCGGCCTACATGGCACCCGAGCAGGCGGCCGGGGAACCGGTCGACGAGCGAGCCGACGTCTACGCGCTCGGCGCGATCATGTATCACGTGATATCCGGCGCGACTCCGCATGAGGGCAACACGCTGGAAGAAGTGGTCCACCGCGTGATCAGCGGCGACGTGCGCCCACTGGCGGAACGCGAGCCCGAAGTACCACGCGACCTCGCCGCGATCGTGAACAAGGCGATGGCGGTCAAGTCGGCCGAGCGCTACCCGAACGCGAACGGCCTGGCCGACGATCTACGGCGGTTCTTGACCGGTCAGCTCGTCGCCTCCCACAGCTACGGGACACGCGAGCTATTACGGCGGTGGGTCAAGCGGCATCGCGCCGCGCTCACGGTGGCACTCGCGGCGCTGGTCGTCGTGGCGGTCGTGGGGATCGTGAGCGTCGCGCGGATCGTGCGAGCTGGAAGAGCTGCCGACCATGCCGCTGCCGTCGCGACCGAGAAGCTGGCCGATCTGCTGACGGAACAGGGCCGGCAGGAGCTACTCGCGGGACAGCCCGCTCGTGCGGCGGCCTACCTGGGCCAAGCGCTCGCACAGAACCGCGCCCCTGACGTGGCGGTCCGTTCGCTCCTCGGGGAGGCGATGCATTCTCTCGACGCGCAGCGGAGCTCTCTCGAGGGCCACACCGCCGAGCTCACCTCCGTCGCGTTCAGCCCGGACGGTCAGCGGATCGTGACCGCCAGCCGCGATGCAACGGCCAAGGTCTGGGATGCTGCCACCGGCACGATCGTGGCCACGCTGAGCGGCCACGGAGCTAGCGTCGACTCGGCCGCGTTCAGTCCCGACAGCTCGCGCATCGTCACCGCGAGCATCGATCACACGGCGAGGCTATGGGACGCCCGCACGGGAAAGGCCCTCGCAACGTTCGAGCATCCCGTCGGGATGGCCTTGTGGTGGGCGACCTTCAATGCCGATGGCACACGGGTCGTCACCGCGGGCGGTGGTTACACGGGGAGCCTCGCGGACGACTTCGCCGCGTACCTCACATGCACGACCGATCTGTGCAAGCAGAAGATCACCGACCACGCCAAAGCGATGGGGAAGACGGGCCAGCCCGCTGCGACTGTCAGTCTCTGGGATGCGACGACAGGCAAGCTCGTCGTGTCGTTCGAGGGCCATCGTGATCTCGTGTATTCGGCTTCGTTCCGTGCGGACGGAGCGCGCGTGGTCACCGCGAGTAGCGATCACACCGCGAAGGTCTGGGACACGACGACCGGCACGCCGCTCCTGTCACTCGACGCCCATCGTGCCGAGGTGTACTCCGCCGTCTTCAGCCCGGATGGATCGCGGATCGTCACCGCGAGCGCCGATTCCACGGCAATGCTGTGGGATGCGCAGACAGGACTGTTCCTGGCCTCGCTCGAGGGTCACACCGGCCCGGTCAATCTCGCCACATTCAGTCCAGACGGGTCGCGCGTCGTCACCGCGAGCGTCGATCGCACTGCCAAGTTGTGGGACGTTCGGACCGGCAAGCTCCTGACCTCCTTCGACGGTCATACCGGCGCGGTCCACTCGGTCGAGTTCAGTCCCGACGGGTCGCGCGTCGTTACCGCGAGCGCCGATCACACCGCAAAGCTCTGGGATGTCCAGACCGGCAGACTTCTCGATTCGTTCGACACTCATCGCGAAGACGTGAAGCGGGCGATGTTTAGCCCCGATGGTACGCGGGTCGTCACGGCAAGTGACGACCACACCGCCAAGGTGTGGGATGTCGAGCCGAGCAAGCTCCGCATGTCACTCGCCGCGGATCCCGGCAGCATCACGTCAGGCGGGTTCAGTCCCGACGGTGCGAGACTCGTGACGGCAGCCAAGGGTGACCACACCGCACGAATCTGGGATGCGCGCAGCGGCACGCTCCTCGTATCGCTCGAGGGCCATCACGGCGAGATCTCGTCGGCCAAGTTCGACGCCACCGGCACGCGTGTCGTGACCGCAAGTCTGGACCATGCAGCCAGACTCTGGGATGCGAAGACGGGCCAGCTGGTCGCCACGCTCGTAGACACGTCGGCCCCGTTTGAAGGCCCCGAGCCAGAGGGCGCGGTCAGGGTTCGCGCCGGCGCGTTCAGCGACGATGGCTCGCATGTGTTCACGGTAGGCCTCGACGGCAACAGCCGCGGCCCACGGATCTGGAACGCCAGGACCGGCCAGTTGATCGCGAGCATCGAGACCGCGTATCCCGTGTACGCGGCTGCCATCAGCACCGATGGTGGCCGCCTGGTCACGGCGGAAAAAACTGGCAGGGCCACGATCTGGAGGACCGACACCGGCGAGGTGGTCACGCACCTCGACGGTCATCGCGCTGACGTGCACTCGGTTGCGCTCAGCCCCGACGACGACCGCGTGGTCACGGCGAGCAAGGATCGAACCGCGAAGGTTTGGGACGCGCAAACGGGCAAGCTCATCGTTTCGCTCGATGGCCACACGGGTGCAGTCTATAGTGCGTGGTTCAGCCCCGACGGTGCGCGTGTCGTGACTGCGAGCGAGGATCACACCGCGAAACTCTGGGACGCGCGGACGGGCCAGCTCCTGGCCTCGTTCGATGGTCACACCGATGAGGTCCTCGACGCCAGGTTCAGCCGCGATCCGGCCGGTGCGAGAGTGGTGACCGAGAGCGCCGATCACACCGTCAAACTCTGGGACGCGCGGACCGGCAAGCTGCTGGGTTCGCTCGATGGTCGTATGACTGTCCTCGACCAAGGCTTCGTCGCAGACGGTACACGCGTCGTAGTGGCAGGACGAGACGGGATTCTCTGGAGCTGGGACGTGCATCTCGAAGCGCGCACGCCCGACGCGATCCTCCGCATCATCAGCGGTCGTGATCCTTGGACGCTCTCGAATGGTGGACTGGTGCCGGTCTCGGCCGGATCTGGAACACCGTGAGAGCAGACCGACAACGCGAACTGCGGCGCGTGCGGCAACGCTTGTGGCGAGCTTGCCGACCTCCGTGGCCAGTCTGTTCGCGGCGTGAGCGCGCGAGCGCGGTGGCGCACGGGCCGTCGTCCGACGATCGTTGGTTCGGGAGATCTCGCGCGATGCGGTCCACCTCCTCGATCTAGATGGGGAGAAGCCGGCGACGACACCGACCCATTACTTCCCCGGAACTGGTCTGCGCTACGCCTGCTTGCCATCAGCGGTGCCTTTGATCTTTGTTCAGATCTCGTGCGGCATCGGCCGGCGCGGCGCGCGGAAGTAGCGCAGCGGCGAGTACGGGCCGAAGTTCGAGACCCGCGACGTGTAGAGATCGGCGTAGTCGTTGACCTGCTCGCCGAACCGCGAGTTCTCGTTGCCCTCGCGCAGGCACGAGCCCCAGTGCGAGTTGTAGGCGTGATCGATGCGCGCCTCGAGCGAGTCGACCTCGGCGTCCATCAGGCTGGCGCGATCGCGCAGCGAGTCGAGCGATTGCCGGGTCACCTTGCGGGCCTCCTCGAGCCGCGCGCGCAACGCCGGCACCAGGGTGGGGTCCTCGAGCAGCCGCTGGATCTTCTTCAGCCGCAGCGACTGGTAGTCGATCTCGGATTCGAGGTTGCGATGGCGGCGATCGAGGAGCTCGAGGTCTTTGATCTGCCCCTCGAGCCGATCGCTGACCGAGATCTCACGCTCGAGCTCCTGCAGCACCATCGCGGTACGCCACATGTGCTGCTTGCGCAGCCGCAGGATGTCGCCGTAGATGTGGTCGCCGATGTAGAGCACCTGCTCACCTTTGATGCCGGTGATCTGCTCGAACGCGACCACGTTGCCCGCCTGGTAAACCTTGTCGCGCGCGAGGTGCTTGATCGACTCGCCGTTGCCGTTGGTGATCGGCGCCCCAGTAGCAGCATCGACCTGGATAAAAGGCCGAAGCTCATTGAAGAAGGCCGGCTTGCCAGCTCCGACCATCACGATGTCGAAGTAGTTGCGCCACGACGGGTACGCCTTGCGTTCGCCGTCGAGCAAGTAGCTCATCACGCTCGCCGTGTAGTCGTAGAGCGAGTTGGTGAGCAGGAACAGCTTCTTACCCGAGCTACGAAACTTGTGCAGCGTCTCGCCGAGCAGCGGATCCTTGATGATGAACGCCGGCAAGTCGGCCTTGATCACGCTCTTCAGCGTGTCGTCGCGATGCGCCTCGTCGATCGCGGTACGGATGTCGGTGAACAGCTTGTCGTAGTCGACCGTGCCACCCTGGCGATCCAACCAGTCGACCAGCGTCATGTACATGACCGCCTCGGGGAGCGCGAACAGCGTATCGATCCACTCGTAGCGATCGCTCGACAGGTTGATCTTCTCGTTGCGGTACGTCTGCTTACGCTCGTCGTGCAACAGCTCGCGGAACCCGTGGTAGCAGCGCCCGACGTAGGCGTGCCGATCCATCTTGAAGACGTTTCCGTACTTCTTGTCCACCACGAGCCCGCGGATCGCCCAGCGCGGATCGTACGACAGCTGGCGGATGCTCGGGGAGTAGCCGTGCTTGTCAACCAGCTTCTGCAGCGTCAGCTCCATCGACAGCTGCTCGAGCCGGTCCTGGTGGTACAGCGCGATCGTGTAGTCCATGTCGAACCCGATCATCTCGATCGTGTCCATCCGGAGGTTGCGGTTGCAGAACACGCGGTTCTTCCGCGCAACGTCGATCTCTGTCGTTGCCTCGCCCAGCAGCGCGCCTAGCTGCGGATCGAGATCCAGTCCCATTCCGACCATTCGGTCCAATTGTAGCTTGCTTGGGATACATTCGGGGCATGGTCGCGCCTCCTGCATGGAATCGTTCGTCCGAGCCCTTCGCCGAGCTCATTTCTGCGGAAGCCATCGCGACCCGCGTCGCGGAGCTCGGCGCCCAGATCACGGCCGAGTACGCACCCTTGTCGCGGTCCGCGGACGTCGTGGTCGTCGGCGTCCTCAAGGGCTCGGTGATCTTCCTGGCCGACCTGGTGCGTCACATCGCGGCGCCGATCTTCGTCGACTTCATCGGTATCTCGTCGTACGGCGATGCGACCGTGTCGTCCGGCGTGGTCCAGATCACCCAGGACCTGTCGCGGCCGATCGAAGGCAAGCACGTGATCGTCGTCGAGGACATCGTCGACACCGGCCACACCGTCCACTACCTGATGGAGAACTTCGGGACCCGGCGACCGGCGAGCATCAAGCTGTGCTCGCTGCTACACAAGCCGGACCGCGCCGAGCGCAACGTCAAGATCGACTACCTGGGCTTCACGATCCCCAACAAGTTCGTCGTCGGCTACGGCCTCGACATCTCGCAGCAATTCCGGAATCTGCCGTTCATCGGGTACGTACAAGCGTCATGAACTCGGAAGAGCTGCAGAAGCTCCCTGCCGCGCTGTTCGAGATCGGCAAGTTGATCGGGTCCGAGCTCGATCCGGGGATTCTGTTGTCGCGCATCGCGCAGCAGATCTGTCAGCTGATCAGCGCCGAGGCGTGCTCGGTGATGCTGATCGATGCCGATCGCCAGCGCCTGCTCGCCAAGGCGGCCTACGGGCTGCGCACCGAGCACATGCATACGGTGGCGTTCCGGGTCGGCGAAGGTGTCGCCGGATGGGTCGTCGAGCACGGCCAGCCGGCGCTGATCCACGACGTCACCGAGGATCCGCGGTTCATCTCGCTGCCCACCCACGAGACGCCGATCGCCTCGATGATCTGCGTGCCGCTGATCGCGCGCGGCGAGCGGGTCGGGGTGGTGACCGCCACGAGCGCCAAGCCGAACGCGTTCGACACCAACAACCTCGAGCTGATCCGCTTCATCGCGATGACGATCGCGCTCGACATCGAGAACGTGCGGCTCCACCGGGTCGCGGTGACCGATCCGTTGACCGGCACCTACAACCGCGAATTCTTGCTGCAGCGCCTGCCGCAGGAGATCGAGGCCGCGATCGAGTGCGAGCGCGCGCTGTCGATCGCGATGGTCGACGTCGATCGCTTCAAGAGCGTCAACGATCACTACGGCCACGGCATCGGGGACATCGTGCTGTCCGAGGTCGCCCGCCGGCTGCGCGGCGCGATTCGCGCCGGCGACGTGCTCGTGCGCTACGGCGGCGAGGAGTTCCTCACCGTGCTGCCCAAGGCCGATGCCGGCCGGGCCTGGGAGGTCGGCGAGCGCATGCGGCAGCGGGTGAGCGAGCGCGCGTTCGAGGTCGGCGAGGGCCTGGCGCTGCTGCTGCGCGTCTCCGTCGGGGTCGCGCAATGGCGCGCCGGAGAGAAGATGCCGTCCCTGATCCATCGGGCCGACGCGGCGCTCTACAGCGCGAAGGATCGCGGGCGCAATCGCGTCGAGGTTGCACCGTGAGCGGCAGCGGCAGCGGCAGCGGCAGCGGCAGCGGCGACAAGCCCGCACGGCCGGAGTTGCCCGGCGATCCCCTGCAGCACCCTGCCTCGAATGCAGGCTGGGACGACGATCGCCCCCGACGGTCGCGGACCCCGACCGGCGCGACGGCGAGCAGCGGTGCCACGGCCACCGTCGAAGTTTCGCCGTCTGCGACCCAACCCACGGCGGCCAAGCTGGGGGCGCCCGAACCCGCGGCACCCAAGCCGCCCGTGCCCGAACCCGCGGCACCCAAGCCGCCCGTGCCCGAATCTGCGGCACCCAAGCCCCCGACGTCCGAACCCGCGGCAACCAAGCCCGCCGTGCCCGAACCCGCGACACCCAAGGCCCCCGTACCTCCGCGTGACCCCGTCGGAGCCGACGCTGCACCACCCCCGCGGGCCCTGCCCTACCCTGCGTTTGTACGGCCGGATCTGGCATCCGCGCGCCCGACCGACCCCGCCTCGCCGAACCCCTCCTCCGCGAACCCTCCAAGCCCCGCCACCGCGAAACCCGCAAGCGACACCACCGCAAAATCGCCGAGCACCTCCTCCGCGGCACCGCCGGCTAGTTCCTCCGCGAAACCCTCGAGCGACACCACCGCAAAATCGCCGAGCACCTCCTCCACTGCATCGCCGAGCCCCTCCTCCACTGCATCGCCGAGCCCCTCCTCCGCTGCACCACCAAGCCCGTCCTCGACAAAGCCAACCCCCACCACAAAGCCCTCGAGCACCACCAGCGACGAACCGCTGCTTCCCGCGACCTATCACGAGAACGATCTGCGCTCGGCCGTGGGCGCGTCTCCGCTCTCCCAGCCGGCCGCTTCGACCCGCCAGCGACGCGGTGAGGCAAACGATCACCGGCGCGACGATGACTCCGACGAGTCGCGGCCAAGGCCACGCAATCGCAAGCTGATCGTCGTGTCGGCGATCAGCATCACCGCCGGGCTGGGGGCCGCGGCACTGGCGTTCCTTGGATACGCGAACAGCGATCGCTACTTCCTGGCCTGCGAACCAGAGCGCGCCATTCCCGAGCAGGGCCGCGGCTTCCCACCGTGGGGCTCCCGCGCGTTGAACGGCGAGGCATGGAAGCCGCTCAAGATCGCCCCCGAGACCCGCTGCCAGCCTCACGAGACCGACGATCTACTGGCTCTCGAGCGTTTGTACCTCTCGATGATCATGGATCAGGCGACCGCGCTGCTCACCGCGCGCGAGGTCACCAGGCTCGACGACGCCGAGGCGCTGCTCAAGCAGGCCTTGCTGCTCACACGGCCGCCCGAGTACGAGCCCGAGAAGCTCGCCAAAGAACGCAGCGAACACCACAAGGAGATCGAGCGCTTGCTCGGGGACGTCACGTACTGGCGAGCCTCCGCGAAGCTGCGCGAGGCCGCGACCGCGCTCGGTGAGGCGGCCAAGCAGTTCGACAGCGCGGCCGCGCAGCACCCGCGTCACGTCTCGGACGCTGCGGCCTGGGCAACCTACGCACACAAGCTGGCCCAGGAGCTTCACACCGGCCCAACGGGAACGCCGGCAACGCCACCCGGGTTGTCCCCGGCCACTCCCCCGGCGGCATCACCGGCATCGCCGGTCGCACCCTCGGCCGCTCCCCAGGGGGCATCCCCGACTGCGTCCCCGGTTGCCCCGCCAGCTGCATCCGGGGCGATTCCGTCTTCCGAGCATCCGAACGCTCCCATGGGCGTCGCGCTCCCCGTCGAACCCGACCAGGGAAGCGCGACCGGAAGCGCGACCGAACCACCCTCGGCCGCGGCGCCTCTCGACGCGGGCGTTCCCACGGGTGGTGTTTTGCTCTAGTGAACGGAGCAGATCTAGCAGCCTACGAGACCGATCGCGTCGTGCATACGTTCCAGACAACGACCCATGAGTGTACCTATTCACGTGCTGGCGTTCTTACCCGAACCGTTCGACGAGCTAGCCGGAGGGCGCGTCCAATGAAGCGAACCGACTTGGCAGGACTTGCGCTGCTTGCGGTCCTGGGTGCCACCAGCTGCGGGCGCAAGCCGGGCACTCCAGGGACAGGCTCCGATACCGGCTCGGAAGGTCCGAGCGCCCATGCCGGCGGATCCGGATCCGGCGTTGGCTCCTCTGCACCCGATCGCGTCGCCTCGAATCCCACCGCGGCGCTCGTCAAGGACGCGTTCGGTGGCAAGCTGCCGGCGTTTCCGCTGCTCGCGAGCGACGGCAACACCGCTGCAGTCGGCATCGCGTCGCCAGTCGGCCGCAGCACGGTGTCCACCTACGGCGTGGCGATCTTCAGCGGCTGGACGGCGGCCTCGGACGCATGGGGCACCAGCGCCCAGGTGACGCCGGTCGTCGACCAGGCGATGGCGACCATGCTGCTCGACAGCGCAATGGGAGAAGACGCACCGGCCCCTGATCGCGAGACGCTCAAGGCCCGCGCCACCGCCGTGACGAAGCGCCTGGCCGAGGGCGGGTTCTCGCCCTTCGAAGGCCCTGCAGTGACGCTTGGAGCGAACGACACCCCGCTGGGTACGGTCAAGTTACGGATCACGCATGACCACGACGCCGCGCTGACCGTGCACCTGCTCGACGCTAGCGGTAACGAGCTCTCGAGCAATACGATCGCCCAACAGGTGATGGGGCACGTGGCAGATCACGAATGTGTGAGCACGCCGGTCGCGCGTCGTGCGTGGCTCGACACGAAGCGCAAGCGTGTCCTCGTGGAGATCGAGTGGAACGCCGGCCCCGAGATGTGCAATGCGCCGGATTCCGAGTACGGCCTGTGGCCGATTCCCTAGTGAATTATATTGCACGGCCGGGCAGACCAGCGTCGAGGAGTCATGGAGATGGCACCGGCCCAAAGCGCAATTCGGCGTTCGAGGGGCAACGCGCCGCGCAGCGAGGCGGGGTGGGTCTCTTCGCGAGATAAATTGCACGGCCGGGTAGTCCAGCGTCGAAGAGTCGTGGAGATGGCACCGACCTCAAATCGCAATTCGGCGGTCAACGGACGAGCGAAGGACCCTACCCCGCCTCGCTAGCAAGCGTGTGCGTGTTCTCCCGGGAGCCGCGAGCGGGGGAGCCGCGAGCCCAGGCCGGGCGCCCGGACGTGGTGCTCGATTTGCACGCCGGCACACCATGAAACCACGCACCACCAACATCCATCAGCTGGTACTCGGAGCCGATGGGGCGTGCGCTCACCATGACGCCAGCCGGCTCGCCGAGGTCGTCCGTCAGCTGCTGGTCGTCGCGCCCAAGCCGCTGCATGACGAGCTCACGGCGCTCCGCAACGTCGCGAACTCACCAAACGGTGATCCGTTCGCGGGATGGGCCTCGCTGCGGCTAGCACTCGTCGAGTACCTCCGAGACGATGTCGATCATGATCGCGCAGAGCAGCAATGCTGAGCTGACGCTCAGGTGTGCTGCCTGAGCTCATGATCCGTGAGGGTGTAATAACGTTGTTTGACGAGCTCGAGCGCCCATCGAACGCTCGCGAGAGCTTCCAGCGTCTAGATCGAGTGCCCGAACGGCAAAGCGCTCGAACGACCGCGCGGTGACGCACAGAACATCCTCGTCACGTGTGCGGAGCTGCCACCCGACCGCCGCACTACGCATGCAATGCGGAGAGCACAATTGTCCAGCGCCTGCGGTTTGCTTGTTTCATGCGCGGATTCCTCGTTTGATGTTGGATTCGCGCGTTTGCGCTGGCACGCGTCATGCTGTGGGCCTATGCATGGCGAATGTAACCATGGCCGGCTACGTGCTGGGCGAATTGCTCGGTCGCGGCGGTATGGGTGCGGTGTACTCCGCACGGCAGCCGTCGCTCGACCGCACCGTGGCCGTGAAGTTACTACACCCGGAGCTCGCCACGGTTCCGGGCATCGTCGATCGATTCCGCACCGAGGCACTCGCCGGCAGCCGGCTGTCGCACCCCAACGTGGCCCGCGTGCTCGATTTCGGTGTGAGCGCCGAAGGCACGCCGTTCCTGGTGATGGAACACGTTGCTGGCGAGCGCCTCAGTCGCATCCTCGAGCGCGAAGGACCGCTCCCCGCGCGCCGTGCGTGCGCGCTGGTCTGCCAGCTGCTCAGGGCCCTCGATGCTGCCCACATGGCCGGCGTCGTCCACGCCGACGTCAAGAGCGACAACGTGCTGGTGAGCACCGGGCGCGATGGTCACGATATCGCCATCCTGATCGACTTCGGCATCGCGCGGCTCGCGGACCGGCCGCTGCCCGACGATGGCGGTGACGAGCATATTTTGTCGGGGACGCCGGAGTATCTCGCACCTGAAGTGATCGCGGGCACACCGCCAACCTCAGCGTCCGATCTATACGGGGCAGGCGTGGTCCTTTACGAGCTCCTCACCGGCGAGACCCCGTTTCACGGTGGCTCGGCCGCCACGATCTTCCAGCGTCACTTCGATGAGGATGCGATCGCTCCCTCCTTGCGATGTCCCGACGCGGAGATCGCGCCGGCGCTCGATCGCATCGTGTTACGTGCGCTCGCCAAGGATCCGAGCATGCGCTACGCGAGCGCCGCACAGTTCGCCACCGCGCTCACCGCGGCAATGCCCGCGAGCGACCGGGCTCGCCCGCTCGATGGCCTCAGGCCGAGCGGGTTCTCCACCGAAGCACCGACGCAAGACTGGCCTGCCGCGCCACGGCGCCGGTTCGCGGAGGGAACCCGCCCACAACCGGCCGATCGGGCAGAGCAGCTGCGGTCGGCGATCGGGGCCGCCATCGTTGCGGGAGACACCCATGCGATCGCCAGCTCGTACCTCGAGCTCGCCCGATCGCTCGTCGCCACTTGCCACGCCGATGTCGCGGTATGGGAGCTCGAGCAAGCGGTCGACGTGCTGACCGCGGGCGAGGGCCCCGCAACCCGCACGCCGCCATCACCGCTGTGGCGCGTGCTGCTGGCGCTCGCGGCGATCTACGACGGCATCGGCGAGGCAGGTCGCGCACGGATGGCCGCGCGTCATGCCTGGTGCGCCGCGAACCACGCCCACTCGCCGACCGGCCAGCACCGGGCAGCCGTGTTGCTCCAGCGGCTCGCGCACAGCGCTGCTTCCTGACCGCCCAGCTGGCCGCGCCGCGACGTGATGATCATAAACGCGCCGGGGACGCGCCGAGCCGCGTGTGCGGTCGCGTCGATCCCTGGGAGCCAGTTCGCCGCGCGGATCGTCAGGCCATGGCTTCGCCGAGCAAACGCGGCGCGGCGGGTGGGACGGGCCGTACTGGGCGCGACCCGAGGATCGCGGCGAGCTCGCTACGTTCGATCGTCTCGCGCTCGACCAGGCGCTCGATCAGGCGCTCGAGCACGTCGCGATGATGCTCGATGATCGCCGCCGCCCGATCGCGCGCTTCGCCCAGCAAGCGTCGCGCCTGCTCTTCGATCACGTGCACGGTCGCGTCGCTCGGCCCCGACTCCGTCGCGATGCGATGGCCGAGGAACGCGTGGGCTTCCTGGTGCTCGTAGTAGACCGGCCCGAGCACGTCGCTCATCCCGTAGTGCGCGACCATGTGCGACGCGAGGTCGGTTGCCTGGTGCAGATCGCGCTCGCTGCCCGTCGACAGCTGGCCGAGCACGCCGGCCTCGGATGCGTAGCCGCCGAGCAGCACGGCAAGCTTGGCGTCGAGCTCGGCGCGGGTCGTCAGGTGGCGATCTTCGGCTGCGGTCTGCTCCGTGGCGCCGAGCGATAGCCCGCGCGGCAGGATCGAGATCCGGCGCAGCGGCTCGGCCTCGGGCACCGCCCACGCGACCACGGCGTGGCCGGCCTCGTGGATCGCGACGCGGCGCTTCTCGTCCGGCGTGAGCCGGCCTTCGCGCGGATCGCCGAGCACGATCTTGTCGTAGGCCGCGCTGAGATCTTCGCGCCCGATCGCATCGGCGCTCCGGCGCGTCGCGTGGAGCGCGGCCTCGTTGACGAGGTTCGCAAGGTCGGCGCCCGAGAACCCCGGCGTCGCGGACGCGAGCTCGTCGAGCTCGACATCGGCCGCCAGCGGCTTCTTGCGCACGTGAACCCCCAGGATGGCGCGCCGGGCAGCCAGCTCCGGCAGGTCGACGACGACGCGGCGGTCGAACCGGCCCGGGCGTAGCAACGCGGGATCGAGCACGTCGGGCCGGTTGGTCGCGGCGACCACCACGACGAGATCGCGCTGGTCGAAGCCGTCCATCTCGGAGAGCAGCTGGTTGAGCGTCTGCTCGCGCTCGTCGTGGCCGCCGCCGAGGCCGCTGCCGCGCACGCGGCCCACCGCGTCGATCTCGTCGATGAAGACGATCGACGGCGCGGCCTTCTTCGCGCTCTCGAACAGCTCGCGGACCCGCGCCGCGCCGACCCCCACGAACATCTCGATGAACTCCGAGCCGCTGATCGAAAAGAACGGGACGCTGGCTTCGCCTGCGATCGCGCGCGCGAGCAGCGTCTTGCCGGTCCCGGGTGGCCCCACCAGCAGGACGCCGCGCGGGATCTTGCCGCCGAGCTTCTCGAACCGTTCGGGCTCCTTGAGAAACGCGACGACTTCCTGGAGGTCGCGCTTGGCTGCCGCGAGCCCGGCCACATCGCCGAACGTCGTCGTCGCCTTCGTATTCTCGAACCTGCGGCCTCGGCTCAAGAAGCCTCCGAGCGGCCCGCCACCGGCGAGCATCGTGCGCTGCGCGCGGCGCGAGATCCACCACCAGGCTCCGAGGATGAGCAGCCATGGCAGGAGCCCGACCAGGGCCGCGGCGAGCCCCGATCGTTCGGCGCTCGAGACGTGGATCTCCGGCACGTGCTCGTGCAGCAGCGGCAACAGGGTGTCATCGCGCTCGGGCAGCGTCGTGTGGAACCGATCGATCTTCTCTGCCTTCTCTGCCTTTTCTCCGGCCTTCTCGTCGGCCTTTTCTCCGGCCTTCGCTCCGTCGACTGCCTGGGGGGCGATGAGCTCACCCTCCAGCGTTGTCCCGCGGATCTCGACCGACTTCACCTTGCCGTCACGGATCAGGCCGTACGCGGTCGAATAGGCGATCTCCCGAGTGCTCGCCTCGGGGAGCAGCCACTTCACCATGACCGCGAGCAAGGCAAGACCGACCAACGTACTGACGACCGACCGCAGGATCGAGCGTGAGGGGGGAGCTGGAGCTGGTGGTAGCGACTCGCTCATCTACCCAGGAGCAGCAAGCCGCGTGCCGGGCCCGCCGCCCGGCCGTATCGCGATTCGCGCAGGGACTGCGCCGATCTCCGGGTTGGGCGCAGACTCCGCACTCCCCAAGGCGCCCTGAGCGCAGATCCGATTGGCGCGCGCCATGCAGCCGCAGCTAGTCATGATGCTCGATCTTCCAGAACCCGACGTCATCGGCCACGTCGCTCACATCGAGCCATTGAAGCAATGGGGCTACCTGCATGGGCCCCTCGGGGAGCGCGTGTACTTCCACTCGTCCGCCGTGCTCGGTGACATCGCCGCGCTCAAGCCCGGAGACGAGGTTTGCTACCACATCGCCACGGGCGGCGATCAGCTCTGTGCCGCGCAGATCGTTCGATGCGCGAAGTGCGATCGATGATGGCCAGCGCCGCCTAACCGCGAACACCTCGGTCTCGAGCCACACGCATCCGAGCATGGCCGAAGTTGTTCGGCAGAAGCTGTCGTTGCACCGGAGTGAACTGACCGAAGGCGATCTCGAGAAAGGACATCACCGGCCTCCGTCGCTTGACGGTCTGCCCGCCGCCGTCAATGCTGTGACCGGTGCGCCGCTCCTTCAACACCTCAGGCCCCTGCCATCCGGCGCGCGATTACATGCTCCCCGCCATGGCGCGCCTGCCGGAGGTCCGCGGTCTTGTCGAGCGCGGCAAGTACTTCGTCATCCACGCGCCACGCCAGACCGGCAAGACGACGGCCGTCGCTTCGCTGGCCCAGGAGCTGACCCAGACGGGCCACTACGTGGCCGCCCTGGTCTCGATGGAGGTCGGCTCCGCAATGCGAGACGACATCGGGGCCGCCGAGCTGGCGATCCTGGGTGAATGGCAGAGCGCGGCGGAGCGCCGCCTCCCCGCCGAGTTCCTGCCTCCGGTCTGGCGCGAGGCTCCCCCCGGACAGCGGATCAACGCGGCCCTGCAAGCCTGGACGAAGGCGATGCCGAGGCCGCTCGTACTGTTCCTCGACGAGATCGACTCGCTCGAAGGCGTGGTGCTCGTCTCCGTCCTCCGCCAGATCCGCGCTGGCTTCCAGGATCGCCCCGCGTCCTTCCCGTGGTCGCTGGCGCTCGTGGGCATGCGCGACGTCCGGGACTACAAGATCGCACTCGACGGCCGCGATGGCGCGGTCGGCGGCAGCCCGTTCAACATCAAGGACCGCTCGCTGCTCCTCCGCGACTTCACCCGCGACGAGGTGGCGGCCCTCTATGCCCAGCACACCGACGACACTGGCCAGGCCTTCTTGCCCGAAACCGTCGACCGCGCCTTCACGCTCACGCGCGGCCAGCCGTGGCTGACCAACGCGCTGGCTGCCGTCGCTGTGGACGAGATCGTCGTCGATCGCGGCCGGTCGATCCTCCCCGAGCACATCGACCAGGCCAAGGTGGTGCTCATCGAGCGCCAGGACACGCACCTCGACAGCCTCGCCGAGCGGCTACGCGAACGTCGGATCCGCACGATCGTCGAACCCATGCTGGCGGGCTCGTCCCCGGGAGAGCTTCAGCCCGACGACATTCGCCTGGCCACGGATCTGGGGCTCTTGCGGCAGAGCACGATGGGCGGACTCGAGGTGGCCAATCCCATCTACCGCGAGATCATTGTCAGAGTGCTTGCCGCTTCCACGCGCGCAGCACTGCCGGCCATCGCCCCGACGTGGCTCACGGCCGAAGGCCGCATCGATCCAACACGCTTGCTCGATGCCTTCGTCGCGTTCTGGCGGCAACACGGCGAGCCACTGCTGGGCACGTCGCCCTACCACGAAGTGGCGCCCCACATCGTGCTGATGGCGTTCCTGCACCGCGTGGTCAACGGCGGTGGGATCATCGAGCGCGAATATGCGATCGGGCGCGGTCGCATGGATCTCTGCGTGCGCTACGGACCGGATGCGCTGGCGATCGAGCTGAAGGTATGGCGGGACCGACAGCCGGATCCTGTGACGGAGGGGCTCGCGCAGCTCGACTCCTATCTTGCAGGCCTCGGGCTATCGAGCGGCTGGCTCGTGATCTTCGATCAACGCTCGGGACAGGCACCGATCGCCGAGCGCACACAGGTGGAAGATCGCCGAACACCGACCGGGCGGGCGGTGGCGGTGATCCGGGCCTGAGGCGGCCTCCGTCGAGGCTCACTCCCGCAACGCACCGCTCAAGCATACAGAGCCGCGACCTAACGGTCAGCGCTGCTTGGTCGCGAACACCTCGGTCTCGAGCTGGCTCACGGGTTGGAACCCGTCAAGGGAGGTCATAGGTTTCCTTCCCGGGTATCGTATGTTCCCCGTGCTTCCCCCCGGCGTGCTCAGACCATTCGTCGTCAGTCGCCCGACCATGTGGGAAACATTCGGGGCGAGGGCTCGCGAGGTGATTCTGCTCGACCCGTTGCGGGAGGATGCCGCAGCTTCGTCGCGGTGCTGCATCGTTTCGACGGGGTGGTCTACCAACCGCGCGGGCTGGTGCTGCCGCGGTGGGGACTTTTCGATTGCGCGATGGTGCCGGGACTGGTGCGCGGCCTGGCGCAGCGGGCGGCGGAACTCGGGCCGAACGTTCGGCAGACCTTGCAGCTCGACGGCGAGGACTGGGTGCCGATTTCCTCATACATCGCGCTGCCGATGCTCGATGGGCGTGGCTCGGGCATTCACTCGCCTGTTTGTCGGAGCTGATACCGGGCGAGACCGACCGGCGGCGACAGACTATGGAGCTGGCGCTGGACCTGCTCAGGCCGGCGGCTCTGGTCGGGACGTCGCAGTGGAATTCGACCAAGCTGCCGATCTTGACGTCGTTCGCGCCGCTCGAAGTGCTGTCGGCGTGGATCGAAGCGCATGATCAACCGGGGACGCTGGTGTATCGGTTTTCGCCAGGACAGCGGGTGATCGTGGAAACCGAGCTCCTCGATCTGGGGGATAGGGATGCTTTGATCGCGCTCCAGGACCGGATCGAGAGCGGCGAATCGATTGTGATTACAGCGCCGCCGGTGGAAACGGAGGGCCGGCGATGGATGCCGATTGCGAGCGGGAGGGGTCCATGAGTTTGCGCCCCGCCAACGCTGCGTTGCTGTCCCGCTTGCGCTTGTTTGCCGTGGCCACGCCGCCGACCTGGGAGCGGCTGGAGCAGCGGCCGTTCGCAATCGATGGCTGCGAGGTGGTGAGTCCGCTCCGGCGCGCCGCGACGCCGTTATTGAATCTGCTGAAGCGGCTCGACGAGGTGATATTCGGCCCCGAGGGAATGCCGATGCCGCGCTGGATGTATTTGAACAGCGTGGCGTTGTCGGGGGCGGCGATCGGGTTTGGCGTGCCGGCGAATGAAGCGGGCGAGCGGGTCCGGCGGCTGCTCGGCGTCGACGATGCGTATGGTGGCATCGTCCCGTACGCGGTTTACATGGCAATCCCGACGACGGAAGACCAGCGGGTTACGGTCGCGAAAGTGGGGTGGGGGCGCGAAGCTGCGGTTGTCGCGGGCGTGTCCGGGGCGTGATTCCCCGGGGAATCGTCGCGGGTCGCAGGCGATTCTCCTCAAGGCACTGCATATGCCCGAAGGCCAGGTGTTGGTCTCGAGCCAGCTCGATCTCGGCGCGGTGATCGTCAAGGAGATCGAGCGCGGTGCGGTCAGCCCGGTAATAGTGGTGGTGGTGAGCACACGTGCCGCTGGCGGAGGAGACGCAGCCTTGCCGCGCGAGTCGGGCAGAGAGCAGTGCACGTTCGTCCTCCAGGGGCTCGATGAGCCTGCTCACCAGAAGCCCCGGTCCCGATAGCCCTGACGGATGGCGCCGCGCGGCTCGTCGTACAGCTCCGGTGAGCACCAGCTTGCGGACGGCTCGGGCGGGCTGACTGGGTGCATCGGGACGCGGCATCGACAGCCGCTCCGCTCCCGTGATACCGGGAACCCAGCGCGACTCTGGAGGAATCAGCCATGGGCGGTGAATTCGATCAACGGCAAGACGCGGGCGGACGACGAGGTCCGGGTGGCGCGAGTTCGTCTAGCCTCGACCCTGGCAAGCGGACACTCACCGAGCAGCTGGTGCCTGCAAATGGCGCCGGAGGGACCGACAGCGGCGCGGTCGCGGTCCAGCACAGCTACGCAAGCAGCGGCAGCGGCGGATCGGTTGCCGTGCAGCGCAAGCCCGGCGACGCGCCGTCGTCGAAGCAGCCAGAGGGCGGGCACGTCGACCGGTTGATCCAGCTCCTCGCAGCGCCGACGGCTGTAATCGCTGGCCGCGACGACGTGTATACGCTGCTGTCGTCGCTCAACATCCCTGATCTCCTCGCGGTGATGGAGGGCGGCGCCGATTGCGGGTACTTGCCCCAGCTCCACGCCCGCGTGATCAGCTGGAAGAACCCGTTCACCGTGGCGAGGTTGCTATCGGCGCTGTATGCGGTCGAGCTCGTCCGGGTGCCGCAAGCGGCCATCGCGACCGGGCAGCTGAAGGCGGCCGGCACGGCGCTCGATCTGCTGCCGCAGGACCAGCAGATCCAGATCGTCGAGTACGTCCTGCACCACCGCGGCGCCGGCGTCAGCGTCACCGAGGTGTTCGAGGGCGCGCTGGCGATGCGCGAGGGCAAGGACGCTACGCGGGATCCGCAGGTGCACGGCGGCGATGCGGCAACCGCTGGCCCGACAACCAGCGGCGCATCACCAGCGCCTGTTGAACCCGGACCCTGGGTGCCGCCGGGCGAGCAGCCGATCCCACTCTACATCGGCAACGAGGCGCACAAGGGGATCGCAGCAAGCTACGTCGCGGCCCACGGAGGCGACGTTGTGCGCACCAATGCTTCTCCGGTCGGAAGCATGTTGACCACGCTCAAGAGAATGCTCGGGGCCGCAGGCGAGAAGATCGACAAGAGCGCGCTGAGTGATGACGAGCTCGGGCTGATGCCCGACATCACGAACCTGACGCGACTGCACCTGTACGAGATCAAACCGCTCGCCGCGGCGGCCGCGGCGGCGGCCAAGGCGGCGACGTACGTCGGCCTGTTCGCCAAGGCAGGCGTCGCCGTCGCGCTCGGACCGACGACCGAGCCGGGCGTCGAAGGCGGGATCCCAGCGCCCGGCGGTGTCTACATCTTCTCGTCGCCGCAACCCGGCGTCATCTGCTACCAGTACCGCAGGGGCAAACTTGTGCCGGTACCCGTACTCGAGCCTGAGCCCGCCAAAGAGCGGCGCTGGAAGTTCGAGCTCCGGCCGATGACGCCGCAGCAGAGGGCGGTGGTGACGACCCTCACCGTCGGAGGTATGCTTTTGATGATCGCGATGATCCTCCTCGCGCCCGTCGGAGCCTGACCGTGCAGCTGCCCGCGATCCAGTACGGCGACTGGAAGACTGTCAAGAAACGCATGGCGCGGGTGGTAACGCTGCTCAAGCGCGGCGCGGATCTCGTCGAAGTGATGACCGCGGACGGGATGCTCGACACTACCACGACGCAGGGGATGCTGGTTATCGCCGGGATCCAGGTCGGTCCGGTGCCGAACTTCCACTGCTTCGCACCATGGAAGCCAGCGTTCGATTCATTCGCCGCCGCTGAGAACTCGGATGCGTTCGCGACTCTCGAAGACGCGATCTTCGATGCCTCGCTACGCTCCTCGTGGGGCGTGCTCGGGTTGCTGTCCACGGAGAACCAGTTCTGGTTGCTCCCGGCCTCGCGGCATCGGCCGCTGTTGCATGCGGCGCTCGAAGTCTGGTCCGAGCTCGACACGGTTGGCGCGCGCTACTACGCGGCTGTCCAGGGGGAGCGGCTGTGGTCCGTGCCGAACAACTTGCACTACGTGATGGCGAACCTCGGGGTTCCGACCAACGTGCTCCGCGCGCCGCTGCCGCCGGAGGGCCCTCGGGCATTGCTCAAGTACATGCGGCCGGTGAACTGATGATTCGCCCGTCGGAGGCATGCTTTTAATGATCGCGATGATCCTCCTCGCGCCCGTCGGAGCCTGACCGTGCAGCTGCCTGCGATCCAGTACGGCGACTGGAAGACCGTCAAGAAGCGGATGTCCCGGGTCGTGACACAGCTCAAGCGCGGCGCTGATCTCGGCGAGGTGATGATCGCGGACGGGATGCTCGACACCACCACGACGCCAGCGTTGCTGTCGATGTTCGGCATTATCACGGGGTCGGTGGCTAACTTCCACTGCTTCATGCCGTGGCGCACGCTCTGGGATGCCGTCGTAGACGAGGCTCAGCCGAGCGTATCGTCACCGATCGAAGATGCGATCTTCGCAGCGTCGCTCCGCACGTCATGGGGCGTGCTCGGCCTGCTTGCGCACGACAGCCAGCCCTGGTTGATCCCGACGTCTCGACACCGGCCGCTTCTACACGCCGCTCTCGAGGTCTGGCCGGAGCTCGATGCAGTCGGCGAGCGGTACGCCGTTGGCAGCCAGCCCCGGCGCCTGTGGTCCGTCCCGAACAATCTGCACTTCGTTCTCGCCAACCTAGGCGTTCCGAGCGACGAGCTGCGCGCACCGTTGCCTCCCGAGGGACCGCGCGGGCTGCTCAAGTACATCAAAGCTGTGAACTGACACCCGGCACCTCGCATCGGAGACGGATGAGCTTCTTCTCAAGCTCGTTGCCTTCCGGGTGGTAACAGCTCCTGGAGGAAGCCAACGTGCGGAGGAGACGGGATCATCGGGCGCCCTTCCCTTCTTATCCATAACAACGGCAGCAATGACGGCACTCGATCTCGAGTTGGCCGATCTCGTGTGTGACTTGGCAAGTCGCCGACCGCGAACACTCGACGCCCGGATCCCCAGCTATCGCGAGCTTCTTGCCCGCGCCGACTCGGCGTGGGTCGGCATGGGTCAGAGCCGGAGCAGTCGCAGCAAGCGCTGCAGCATACCCGGAGGCTCCGCCGGTGTTCTGCGTCGAGCGAGCTGAGTATCGGTGACACCAGGGCACAGCTGGCTCGGAGATCGCAGGCGCCCCTTTTCAGCGTAGTGCTTGGCGCTCCAAACGGCGCAGGTATACAAGTCGCGCGTCCTGAAGTGGTTGTCGTCCAGTACGTCCATTAGCTGTTCGCAGCTCTCGACAAGAGTCGCGCCGTGTGCCCAACGTACGGCGCGTTCTCGCGCCAAAGAGGGCGCTGCGTCGACCGACGGGCACAAGAATTGACTCGAGGCTTTGGCGACGTTCCACCAGCGGTGGAGCAACACGAAGCCAGCACCTGCGACGAGATCACCCTCGACGCACGATAATTCGGTCACGACCACTGGGCGGTCTAGCCGCGGCACCTGCTCCTGAACTGCGAAGCACTCATGGCACGGTCCCGTGGTGCGGCTCATCCGCCCGCAGACGTAGCATACGTTCGGTATGCCCGACGCGAAATCAAGCGGCGGCTCGCGATATGGTCCGTTCACCGCATGAGACTAACAGGGGTCCCCGCCCCCGAGCTGCGTAGATTTACTCTAAGGACGCCCGGGCCCCCCCGTTCCGGGGCGCCTTAGCATAAATCCCGGGGCACTCAGGGAGAGGAGGTCCGCTGCCGTGGTCTGGCTCAGAGGGAGAGGAGGTCCGCTGCCGTGCCTCGCCCGCCGCCGACCAGGCCGCCTCCGCCACCGCGAGCCGCGAGCCGCGAGCCGCGAGCCGCCCCGGCCCGCCGCCACCGCGATCGCCGAGCTCGACGGGATCGCTGGACGGCAGGGCCCCCGCGAGCAACTCACCGCCGCCGTCGCGATCCCCGCCGCGTGCAAGCGCGCGACTATGCTGCGCCGAGCGCTCTCCGGAGGCCAAGGTGGGCCCCGACGATCACCGTTGCCACCTCGGTCGCCGGCCAGCGACCGCTACCCAGTCGCACAAGCTCCTCGTACGCAGCCCGTGGTCGGGTCAGCAGCGCGTAGCTGCTGACCCGGAAACGACGATCGCCGTCGAGGTAGGCTGCCTCTCGCTCGTGGCGAAGAAGGTCGGCGTTGTTGTGCAGCGCGTTGACCAGAATCACGTCGCCGCCGAGGCAGAGCTGCGTCTCGCAGACGAGGATCGATGAGTACCCCATGATGCCCCTGAGCATAGCGCCGCGGCCGACATCCGGCAAGGTCAGATGCATCATTCGCGTTGCATGAGCTTTACGTTTGCAGTATAGAAGGGCATGGGTGGTTCAACGACGATGACCGTTCGGATCGATACCGACCTGAAAGCAGCGGTCGAAGCTGCCGCCAAGGCGCAGGGTG
>Ga0134121_10001394_pt1 | contig 22820 bp, 19 predicted proteins | sample KB301_FD_96463 | JGI IMG/M metagenome (GOLD analysis project Ga0134121, IMG submission 96463) | Terrestrial soil microbial communities without Nitrogen fertilizer from Kellogg Biological Station, Michigan, USA - KB3-0-1 | ecosystem: Environmental > Terrestrial > Soil > Unclassified ... | reverse complement strand
AAGCCAAAAGGCGAGCGTGATGCAGACGATCGGCGTCACCGATATCACCATCACTTACAGTCGACCGCCGGTGAAAGGTCGCACCATTTTTGCCGACGCTCCGGCAACCATGGAAGCGCGCGCTAAGGGCGAAGGCACGTTGGATAATCAGAACGATCGCAAACCGGGCGAACCGATTGTTCCTTACAACCACATATGGCGCGCCGGTGCGAATGAAGCGACGATGTTTCAGGTGACGGACGACGTGCTCATCAATGGACAGCCATTGAAGGCCGGTACGTATAGTCTCGAAGCCAAACCTGGTAAAGACGAATGGACCATTATCTTCAACAATGATCCGGGACAATGGGGAGCCTTCACTTACGATGCAAAGAAAGACGCGTTGCGCGTGAAGACGAAACCGCAAGCCGTCGCGGACAATCAGGAATGGCTGGTGTACACGTTCGATCCGGTCACCGAAAATTCGGCGCAGGTGAATCTGCGCTGGGAAAAGGTTAGTGTTCCTTTCACAGTTGAAGTGAAAGACGTCAAAGCAGCCTGGCGCAAACATGCGGACGAGATGATTGCGGCGAATCCGACAAACGAAGTCCTGCCCCTTCAGGTCGCGAACACTTATCTAAATCGGGACAAGAACTATGACGAAGCGCTCAAGTTTGTGAATCAATCAATCAAGCTGAAAGAGACATTCAATAACCTATCCGCCAAAGCAAATATCCTTTGGGCGATGGGAAAGAAGGATGAGGCGCTGGCCGTTGCGGATTCCGCCATCGCGAAAGGTAAGGCTGACAAAGCCAACACCGCAAACTTTGAGAAACGCGTCGCCGACATGAGGGCGGGCAAGATGTAGATTGTTTTGCGATTCTCATCGCCGCGTAGCGGCGAAATGTTTATAGCCATTGGTGTAGGTCTCTCCCGAACTTGGCGAAACGCTTCGCAGCGTTTCGCCAAGTTCGTTATGGACTTCGATAAGCCGCCGTTCTATAAACATCACGCGCCTAACGGCGCGGAGTTCTAGTAACTAGAAAAGCACAAATCGATTCACTGTCAACTTCGAAACCGTATGAAGAATACTTCTCGAAATCCGGTTGCTCTGCTTGTCTCATTATTGCTGACATCACAATTCGCCTTCTCACAGAAGCAATCAGCGCCACCCACCAAGCCATTCGAACTCACCATCGACAGCATCATGCGAGGACCGCGGCTGGTTGGTTATCCGCCCAGCGGCGTCTATTGGTCGCAGGACAGCCAGCGCGTTTACTTTCGCTGGAAGCAGGCCGACGAACCGCGCTTGAAAGAGACGAGTCTCTACGTGGTCAATCGCGACGGTTCAGGTTTGCGGCGTTTGACTGATGAAGAAGCGAAGCAGGCGCCGCCCGCTAACGGCGACTTGTCGAAAGACAAATCGATGACCGTGTTCACCGATGAAGGCGACATCTACATTTACGATCATGGGAAGCAAACGCGGCGACAGATTACAAAAACCGTGGATGCCGAAACCAATCCGCATTTCACTTTCGATCAGAAACGGGTCTACTTCACGCGGCTTAATAATCTTTACGTGATGTCGCTGGATGGCGGAGCGATTGAGCAACTTACCGATATTCGTATTGGGGGAGCACCAGTCCCCAGCGCGACACCGAAAGGGACTGACAGTCAGGAATATTTGAAGAAGGAAGAGCGCGCGCTGCTGGATGCCGTGCGCGAGAAAGCCGAGCAGCGCGAAGAGCAGGAAAAGAAGCGCAAGGAACGCGAGAAGCGGAAGCTTTTTAATATTCCCACCGGACAAGGTGTGGCGAGCCTTTCGTTGGCGCCCGATGGCAAATACGTGATTGCGACGATCTCTGAACCGGGCACTGGATCGAAGAACACGATCGTGCCGAATTATGTGACTGAGACCGGCTACACCGAAGACATCCCGGGCCGCACCAAAGTGGGCGATACGCAGAATCGTGCGCGGTTGGTCGTCATCGATGTGGAAACCGGCGAGACAAAGAACGTCGATCATGGGCAGCGGGTGGCTGCAAATTCTTCGATACCCGAGCCGACCCCCACCCCGCGTGTACGGCCACAACGGACCGATGATGATCCCTTTCCGATTTCGCGAGAACCAAGATCGCGCGAGGTGCAGTTGTCACAACTCCAATGGTCAGAAGACGGCCAGCACGCCGTGCTAATGGCGCGCGCCGCGGACAATAAAGATCGCTGGGTGATGTTGCTCGATCCGGCGACCGGCAAAACGAAAGTGCTCGCCGCCGTTCACGACGATGCATGGATTGATGGACCGGGCGCGAACACGCTCGGCTGGCTTCCGGACAACGAACGCGTTTATTTCGAATCGGAGCGCGACGGCTGGTCGCATCTGTATTCGGTTTCGACTAACGGCGGCGAGCCGACGCAACTGACGTCCGGACAATTTGAAGTCTCGGATGTGCGCCTGTCGCAGGACAAATCGAAATTCTATTTCACTTCGAGTGAAGGCAGTTTCTTTGAACGCAATCTTTACTCGATGTCGATTGGCGGTGGCGAACGTAAGCGGATTACTTCGTTGACCGGAAACAATCAGGTGGACCTCTCGCCGGATGAAACGATGCTGGCCGATGTGCGTTCATACAGCAACCAACCACCGGAACTCTATCTATTGCTGAACAAATCGTTGACGATGAAAGAAGTGGCGGACGCCAAGCCGGTGACGAACTCGCCCACCGGCGAATTCTTTACCTACAAATGGATCGATCCGCCGATTGCCAGCTTCAAAGCGCGCGATGGCGCGACCGTCTATGGCCGCATCTATGTTCCGCAGAATTACAAAGGCGGCGGGCCCGCGGTGATTTTTGTGCATGGCGCGGGCTACTTGCAGAATGTGCATCGCTGGTGGAGTTCTTATTATCGCGAATACATGTTCCATCATTTGTTGATGGAACGCGGCTTCGTCGTGTTCGACATCGATTATCGCGGCAGCGCCGGCTACGGCCGCGATTGGCGCACCGGAATTTATCGTCACATGGGCGGCAAAGACTTAACCGATCAAGTCGACGCGGTCGATTATCTGGTAAAGGAGCATGGCGTTGATCGGAAACGCATCGGGCTCTATGGCGGAAGTTATGGCGGCTTCATCACCTTGATGGCGATGTTCACGCAGCCGGATGTTTTCGCGGTGGGTGCAGCGCTGCGGCCCGTGACCGACTGGGCGCACTACAACAATCCTTACACGGCGAACATTCTAAATTTGCCGCAGAACGATCTGGAGGCTTACAAGCAAAGTTCGCCAATCTATTTCGCGAATGGATTGAAAGGCGCCCTGTTGATTTGTCACGGCATGGTTGATACCAACGTGAATTTTCAGGACACGGTCCGGCTGGTCGAGAAATTGATCGAATTGCGCAAGACCAACTGGGAAGTCGCGCCATACCCGGTCGAAGATCACGGCTTCGAACGCGAAGAGAGTTGGGCGGATGAATACAAGCGCATCCTGAGATTGTTTGTGGATAATTTGAAGCCGGAGGTACGAGTGCGGAAATAAATACAGAACCGCGAGCGGTAGCGAGCGGGAAATGCTGCGTGAGAAGTATCCTTATCCCGCTCACTACCGTGCGCGGTTCTGCAGTTCCTCAAACCTCACATTTCCAATTCGATACTTCTGCCAGTCTTTGTAATCGAAATGCCACCACTCAGCTTCGTAAACCGTGAAGCCTTCCGACTCCATCACGTCACGCAGCAGTTTTCGATGCCAGCGTTGCAGTGAAGTGCCGCCGGGATAATCTGGATACGCGCGCGCAGTGGTTTCATCATACGTGCTGACCATCTCGATCGGTTTCTTCGTTTTCAAATCGTAGAGCGTGAGATCGACCGCGCACCCGCGGTTGTGGCGCGAACCTTTGGCCGGATCCGCCACGAAGATGTGCTTGTCTTCCGGCGTCGCATCCCAGAAAACTTTGGTGACATACCAGGGCCGGTACGCATCATGAATCAGCAAGCCGTAACCGTACTCTTTCAATTTCTGATTTGCGCGCGCGACTGCCTCGGCTGCGGGACGTTGCATGAAAGCGCGGGCTTGCGAATAGAACTTTGTCCCAAGAAAGTTGTTCGTCGTTGCGTAGCGAACTTCCAGCCTGATCGTCGGATCAAGTTTTGTGAGTTCAACCAAATCCGTTTCCCGAAACTCACCAGTCTCGTTTGGCGGTTGCGCAGCGAGCGCCTCCTTCATCAAGTCTGCGACCGGCCGCTGCGGTGTTACATGCAGTTGATTGCCAGACTCCGGTTCAATCTGCCGGCGTTTGACAACGACCGCGTCAACCGCAAGTTGCGTCGCCCGCCCGGTGGCGTCGCGTTCAAACGTTAAGTGCTGCTGAGCGTGCGGCCCGGGCGAAGGGAACTTGAAGGTGTTCTCATCGACTTCTTCGAGGACCTCAACTTCCGTGTGCTTCAGCAGCGCGACCAGTTTTCCATCTCGCTCGAAAACAATGATCACATCATCGTCGGGTCCGTACTCCCCAATCAGGCCCCGCCAGCGTTCAGGAGCAGCGGCCGGCTTGGGCGGAAGAGTCGGCTGAGCCAGCGCAGGGCCCGATGGCGCCACCCACCCGCCAATCAACAGAGCAGTCAGAACCGGGATGAGCAGGAATTGTCGCAAGTCCATTCTTCGCATGCCGGGCATTATCCGCAATTCACGCGCGAAACGCACCGAGCGAGCACCAATTTCGGGCAAGGCCGAGCGCTGCAATCAAAACTCAAGAATTCCTCAAGGGGGGCTTCGCAATAATCCTCACATCGCCGATTCGCGCGGGGAAACCCCGCCGGAGAGCAGCGCGGTGCCTGTTTATGAAAACTGAAGAGCACTTTATTCACGAGAAAATCGCCATTCCGACGGTTGCCCGGCCGCGCAGCTCGCGGCTGCGCCTGTTGAGGCTGCTGGCTGAACATCAGGTTTCCGCCAACGCAACGATCGTCAATGGCCGAGCGGGAACAGGGAAGACGGCGCTGGCGGCGGATTTCGCGCGTCATGCGGGTCGCGCAGTCGCCTGGTACAAGGTTGATGCGGCCGACAACAACCTGTCCGTGTTCTGCGAATATCTGATCGCCGCCGTCGCTTTGCAGCGGCCTTTCCTGTCGGCCGAGCGCCTGCTGAAGATTGCCGGGACGGTCGACGATGATCGCGCAGAGCTGCTGGCCGAAGCACTGGTCTTTCAGCTTGCCGAGCAAAAGTCGGAACCGCTGCTCATCATCATCGACGATTTGCATCTGGTGTACGACGCCGAATGGGTCGTGCCTTTCTTCAGCCGGTTGTTACCGCTGCTGCCGCCGGACGTTCACGTGCTGATCACGTGCCGCAGCTTGCCGCCGGCGCCGCTTTGGCGGCTGCGATCGAAGCAGATGCTGCGCGTGGTTGATGAGAGTGAATTGGCGTTCACCATCGATGAGACGATTGCGCTGTTCGCCACTTACGGTTTGGGTGATGAACATGCGCGCGTTGCGTGGCGTCAGACGAGCGGGCGAGCCGGTTCAATTTCAGAATTTGCCGCGACGCCCGGCCGTGCTGGTCGCGCCATCGTCGACAGCTTTCTGGCGCTGAACGCGTCGCTTTGTGCCTTCTCGGATACTTGATCCTTCAGTCGACGGCCTATGCCGTTGACCTAAGCTAGCCCCGCCGTCATCGGCGGATTCGGTTACAGGCCATGCCTGAAACAACTCAGCCCCCGCTCGACATTCCTGGCGCTGGACTCGGCGTCTCAATCCCAAACTGTTTCAGTACCAATAGAAGTAGCGCTTTCAGCTATGCTACGCTCGGCAGAATTCCGGACGAATTGCTGCTCGCATCGATGTCAAAGCAGAAGCCCACAGCCAGAGATGATGAGGCAACGCCGGCTGGACTGTCGCTGCCGAGCGCATTCTTTCTCCGCACCAAGCTGCTGCCGCCCCGCCCGGCGCCGGAGATCCTGGCGCGTCCTCGTCTGATTGAAAGACTGCAAGCAAACCTGACGCTGCCGGTTACGTTAGTGACTGCAAATGCCGGATCGGGAAAGACTACGCTGGTCGCGGACTTTGTTCGTAAGCAGGAGCATCCTTACATTTGGTATCAGCTCGATCACACCGACGCTGATCCGGCAGTTTTCCTCGGCTATCTCACGTTTGGAATTCAGCAGCGGGTTGCGGAATTTGGCGAGAAGACCTTTGCGTACCTGCAACAGGCGCAACAGCTCGCGCAGCAACCGGAACGCGCCGCAGATATTCTGCTGAACGAGATCCTCGAGCGCGTTGAGCACCAATTACTGATCGTGCTCGATGATTATCATCATCTGGGCACGGACACGCCGGTGCACGCGGTCCTGGATCGTTTGATTGCTTACTTGCCCGACGTGATTCACGTGATCATCGTTTCGCGTGAAGCTCCGCCGCTGACGCTGGCGCGTTTGCGATCTCAGGAATCGTTAGCGCTGATCGACCGCGACGATCTGCTTTTTACTGACGAAGAAATTCAGGAGCTATTTCGCAAGGTCTTCGGGCTGTCGCTTACGTCTGAACAACTGCGCGAATACGGCGAGCGTACGCACGGATGGATCACCGCGCTGCAACTCGTGCGCCAGGTGGCGCAGCGACAGCGAACTGCACAGGAGGGAGCAATCGACCCGCTCGCGGTGCTGCGACAATCCGAGCGCGACATCTTCGAATATTTTGCGGAAGAAGTTTTCGCCGGTGAACCAGAAAAGGTCCGTGACTTTCTGATGCGAGTGGCCTTGCTGGATCAAATCGAATTGGAAAGTTGTGCGCGGTTGTTTCCTGAAGTTCGAGCCTCAGCAGCGCTGCCGGCGCTGGTCCGTGGCAACGTATTTATGACCGTCGCGGGTGATCGCAGCGCCGAAGAGTACCGACTGCATCCGCTGTTTCAGAGCTTTCTTCGTCGCCGGCTCCGCACTGAGATCGGGATTACCGGCGTGGCTGCCGAACATGCGCGTTGCGCCGCTTATTTTGCGGAGCAGGGTAGTTGGGAACAGGCGGTGCGCCACCTGCTCGACGCGGAACAATTCGATCAGGCAGGTCAAATCATCGCGCAGCATGGCAGCGCCTGGATCGCCTCCGGCAAGCTCGCTTCGCTGGCGTCTCTTGCTGAAGCTTTACCGGCGGTTGCGCTCGAAGCACATCCGCGCTCTCTGTCGTACCGGGCGGAAGTTGCGCGCCTACGTGGCGACTTTGAAGCATCGCAGAATCTCTTTCGCCGGGCGATTGACGCGTTGCGCGCGAAACAAGATGATCCTGGCGAAGCCGAAGCGCTCCATTCACTGGCCACAATCGCGCGGCGGCGTGGCGATTATGCGGCCGCCTTCGAGTATCTCGATCGCGCGATTGAGTTAACTCCGGCGGACTCGCCGGTGCGCACGAAATGCGCGAACACGCGCGGCTTGTGCTACGTCACGCGTGGCGAATGGGCCGCCGCGGAACGCGAATTTCGGGTCGCACTGCAATCTGCGGAAGAGCAGCACGATGCGCACCAGGCCCGGCTGATCACGCACAACCTCGGACTGCCGGCGATGATGCGCGGCGATTTCGGCGAAGCGCTGCGTTGGTTAATCCGCATGCTGCGCGCTGATTCCGATCTGCCTCCGATTCCGCAGGAAGCCACCGCGCACACGAACATCGCTCGCTGTCACTTGTATCGCGGCGAGATGGACAAGAGCGGAGAGCACCTCGATCTCGCGTTGCAGGCGTGCCAGACATTCAACCTGGTCGGACAGTTCGGCGAAGCATTCGAAGCTTACGGGAATCTCTATCGCGAGCGCGGCGATTTTGTGCGCGCGGGTGAATTCTACGAACGCGCAGCCCGTTCGTACGGCGAAGCGGGGATCGATCTGGCGCGCGTAGAACTGCTGGAAGAGCGAGCGCTGCTCAGTTTCAAAGCTGGTGATACAAAGCGCGCCCTGGCGCAAATTGATCGGTTGTTGGAGAGTCGACCCGCGGAAAAGAATGCGATCGGTAACATGACGGCGCGATTGACGCGCGGCCGGATATTGGTCGCGCTGCGCGATCATTCAGTGGCGAGCGATGAGTTTGCCGCGGCGGCAAAATACTTTCGCAAAGATGGATTGAATTACTACGAAGCTCAGGCCAGCATGGGCTTGGCTCAATGCGAATTCGCGCGGGGACGCGAACCGCAAATGCTCGAGTCTTTGCGGCGCGCGCTCGATCTCGCAGCCCGTTACGACTATGACTATTGGCTGCGTCAGGAGATTGCCGGCCATCAACAGCTATTCGCTTCGGAAGATGCGCAAGAGATGCTGCCGGCAGATTTGCGCGTCGCGGCGACGGCTCCCCAACCGCAGATCGAACCGATGGTTGCCGCTCAGGCCGTGCTCGAGGCACAGCCGCTGGTTGATCTAACCATCAACATGCTCGGTCCGATCGAGATCTTTCGTGATCGCGCGCGCCCATTTGCGGCAGACGCATGGACGACGCGACGCGCGCGCGACATTCTGTGCTTCGTCGCTTCGCGCCCGCATAATCGCGCCGCGAAGGACACGATCGTTGATACGTTCTGGCGCGATACCGATCTGAAAACGATTGAAAAGAATTTTCACCCCACGATGTCCCACATACGTAAGGCGCTGAACAGCAATCAGCCGCTAAAACAAAACTTCGTTGCGTATCGAGATAGTGAGTATCAGCTCAATCCCGAGTTCTCGTACAGCATCGACGTGGAAGTTTTCGACCGGCTGATTGCCGACGGGGAGGCGGCGCGTCGCGCGCGCGATTTCGACCATTGTATCGACTGCTATGAACGCGCCGTGGTTCTTTATCGCGGCGACTTTATGCAAGGCAGTTACGACGATTGGGTAGAGGAGCAGCGCTCGTACTATCGCGAGCAATTTCTGCGCATGCTCGAATCTCTGTCGGCGGTGGCGGAACGCAAGCAGGATTGGGCGCGGGCGATGGATCTCGCGCAGCGCATCCTGCGCGATGACCCGTTTCGCGAAGATATCCACTGTTTGGTGATGCGGGCACACGCGGCGCTCGGCAATCGGGTCGCCGTAAAGGAGCAGTACGAAACCTTGCGCGGTCTCTTGCAAAAGGAGTTAGGCGTAGAGCCTGCAATGCAAACCCAGAAGGCCTTCAAGGAACTTGTCGGAAGCTAAGAACCGTTGAATTTTCCAGGGGAACCGAGAACGAAAATGCAAGGCGGTCGCAACAAAGGCGTTGACTTACGTCGCATAGAATTCGCCCGTTGTCTCAGTTTTTCACTAAATGTTAGCTCGCCTGGATTGACTTGGAACAAGCCACTGTCTGACCCGACTGTGGCGTTGGCTTGTGCTCGATGACGCGCAACGCAGTCAAAACAATTTACCGAATAGTCGCGCTGACGCTGGTCACTTTGCTTAGCTCTGTGCCGGCCCTGGCGGGGCTGACGATTATCGGCTCCAACGGCATCACCGTTAGCGGCGCCGATGGCATTCTCTACACAGGCACGAACGGAATCACCGTCAGCGGCGCCGATGGCGTGCTGGCGTTCGGACCGAACGGAATTACGGTTAGTGGCGCCGACGGCATCACGCCATCAGGTGCGGACGGCATTACGGTCAGTGGCGCGGACGGCATCACTGCATCGGGTGCGGATTCGACAACGATCAATCGGGCCGATGGCATTACCGTAAGTGGCGCGGACGGCATCACGGTGAGCGGCGCCGATGGGAACACTTATCGCGCCGACTCAATCACCATTCGCAATCCAACCGGAATCACCGTCAGCGGCGCAGATAATCTCATCGCCACCGGCGCGAACGGCATTACGGCCAGCGGTGCCGACACGCGCAACATCGCGCACAGCGATGGCATCACGGTTAGCGGCGCCGACGGAATAACCGTTAGCGGCGCGGATGGCATCGTGGCGACCGGGCCGGACGGAACAATTTTCTCAATCACCCCAACCGCAATCACAATCATCGGTGGCGACGGCATCACCGTTTCGGGTGCTGACGGAATCACGGTCAGCGGCGCTGACGGCTTTATCCAGACGGGAACGAACGCGCTGATCGCGACTTTGATGTCCACCATCGGTCAAACGGGAATTCAGACTGTGGATCCCGAACTCGCCGTGCGCCTGAATCAACTGACCGATGACAGCAACATCGATGCCGTCATCGTCTATCACCATTTACCCACTGATGCAGACATCGCGGATTTGCAAAGCATCGGCGTACTCGGCGGTACCCGTTACCGGGCGCTGCCCATGATCGCCGTGACGACGACGAAGCGACGGCTGGCGGCAGTTTCTCATCTGTTGTCTGTGAGATCGATATACGGCAATCGCACATTCCAATGGAACCTCGACACGGGTGCGCGCAGCATTACCGGCGTCGATCGGGTTCGCCGCGATATTGATCTTACGCGGGCGAATCGCGGACTGCCGGTGAGTGGACGCGGGGTCACGGTGGCGGTGCTCGACACCGGGGTCGATGGAACGCACGCTGATTTGTCCGGGCGCGTCGTGCAGAATCTCAAGCTCGCTGATACGCAGAGCCTCGGAGCCGGCTTCAACTATCCGCTGGCGACGTCCAGCCTGCCGAACACGGATCAAGCTTACGGCCACGGCACGTTCGTAGCCGGCGTCATCGCGGGGAATGGTCAGCAGTCCGCCGGCAAGTACGCCGGCGTGGCGCCGAGTGCGAACATCATGGGATTGAGCGCTGGCGACGCGAGTCTCTTGTTTGTGCTTTCCGGTTTCGATTACCTGATGGCAAATGCCGCGGCCTTCAATGTCCGCGTAGTGAATTGCAGCTTCTCGGCGAACACGGTCTTCGATGTCAACGACCCAGTGAACATTGCGACGAAGATGCTGACCGACAATGGCGTCAATGTGGTGTTCTCGGCCGGCAACACCGGACCAGGTGCTGACTCGCTGAATCCTTACTCGGTTGCGCCGTGGGTGATCAGCACCGGTGCGACGGATAATTTAGGCAAGCTGGCCGATTTCTCTTCGCGCGGAGAGTTTGGCAGTGCGCTGTTTCATCCAACTCTGGTCGCGCCGGGCGTGGACACAGTCAGCTTGCGGGCGTCGACCGTAGCCGCCGTCACCACAGTTGATGGGGCAGCCGCGAATGATAAGGGACTTAGCGCGAGTGAACTTCCTTATTACACGACCGGCAAAGGCACCAGTTTTTCTGCGCCGCAGGTGGCCGGCGTGATCGCGCTGATGCTCGAAGCGAATCCAAATCTCACCCCAGCACAAGTGCGCGACATTCTACAGCGCACGGCGACGCCGCTCCCCTCGTACTACATGTACGAGGTCGGCGCGGGAATGCTGAATGCCCAGGCGGCGGTGCTGGAAGCGGCATTCAGTCAGCGCCACTTCGGCGGATGGCGGGGCTCGTCATTCCAAAACCAGGTGCAGTTTGGTGAAACAATGACGCAGTTCGCAGGGAGCGCGGGACCAGGATCGTCGAATGATTCGGCGCTCAATATTCCCGCGAACGCTACGGCCGCATCGGTTCAGATTGCCTGGGGCGGTTTGCTCACTCCGAGCGCGCTGAGTCTGTCGCTGCTCGATCCCCAGGGAACAGAACAAGCATCGAGCAGTGCGGCAAACGCTCCCGGATTAACCGGTAAGCGTCAGCGCACTTTGATCAATTCACCGGCCGCAGGCGCCTGGAAAGCACGAGTTGTGAATTCTGCTGAGCTTCCGGTGGGCGTTACCTATGCCAATACCGCGACTGGAGTTGGGGCTCAGAGCTACACCGGATTTTTGCGCGTGACGTCCGCAAACTATGCTCCGATGTCGGATCTCGGCGGCCTGGATTCAGGATCAATTGCGGCGATCAATCAGAACTTCCGATCGCTGACCATGTCTCAGATTGGATCGAAGTTCCGGCCGACGTTTGGGATGACGCGGGCGAACTTCGCCGCCGCTCTAATTCGTGGCGCGCGCGTGCCGCAGTACTTGCCCGCACAATCGAACTACGCTGATGTTCGCGACCGAGCGACGATGCTGTTTGTGGAAAGTGCGCAAGCTTCGCCGAACGGCGCGCTTTTCCCGAGCGCTGTGCCTGGCGGAGCTTTTCAACCTGACGCCGCAGTCGATCGGCTGACCGCGGTCGTGGCGCTGGTTCGCGCCGCAGGCTTGCGTCAACAGGCTGAGTCAGGAACCTACACGTTGACTTATGTAGATGCGGCTTCAATTCCTGCGTCTCTGCGTGGCTATGTAGCGGTTGCCGTGCAGAATGGTCTGATTCGTCCCAACGGCGCGCTGTTCAATCCGCAGGGAGCGTTCACCCGACTCGATTTGGCGACGGCGTTGGCGCACCTCGCGTCGATGTAATTTCTTTTCTTCCGCTCACCTCTTTCACCTTTGCTAACACAGCAGCTTTGCGCGAAACTCTGTCGTCATGAGTGAAAAGAGTCTCCAGGAAATGTATGCGCCGCACATGGCGTGTTTTGGTTGCGGCCCGGCGAATGCAAAGGGCCTGCACATTCGCAGCTTCCCCAACGGCGAGGAAGTCATCGCCACGTTCAACCCTGAAATCTATCAGGAAGCATTTCCCGGCATGTTGAGCGGCGGAATTATCGGCACGTTACTCGATTGTCATTGCAACTGGACGGCGGCTTATCACCTGATGAAGCAAGCCGGCGCTGATCATCCGCCATGCACTGTCACGGCTGATTACACGATTACCCTGAAGCGTCCGACCCCAACTGATCAGCCGGTCGAATTGCGAGCGCGCGTGATCGAATCAAAAGAAGACCGCGCGATCGTTGAAGGTGAGTTAATCGCGCACGATAAAGTCACGGCCACTTGTCGCGGGACCTTTGTCGCGGTGAAGCCGGGTCACCCGGCGTACCATCGCTGGTAACATGCCAATTACAACGATTTTCTTCGACATCGGCGGCGTGCTGCTGAGCGACGGATGGGGTCACGCGTCGCGGCGCGCGGCCGCGGAAAGCTTTGGCCTCGACTGGGAAGAGTATGCGGATCGCCACGAGAAAGTCGCGCACGCGATCGAAACCGACCGCCTGTCTCTGGATGCATACCTGACGCGAACAGTGTTCTATCGACCGCGTTCGTTCACGCGCGAAGAGTTTCGCGACTTTGTATTTGCCCAGTCGCAGCCGCGTCCAGAGACGATCGAGATCGCCCAGCGTCTCGCCGCTGCGCAGAAATATTTCATGGCGACCATCAACAACGAGATACTCGAGTTGAATACTTATCGCCTTGAAAAGTTTGGCTTGCGAAGCATCTTCCGGGTCTTCTTCAGTTCATGCTTTCTCGGAATCAGAAAGCCTGACGAGGCCATCTACCGGCTCGCTCTGCGGGTGAGTCAACGCGACGCTGAAGAATGCATCTTCATCGACGATCGTGAGGTTAATTTGGAATGCCCACGGGAGTTGGGGATGGAGACGGTACTTTACCAAAGCGCAGCGCAATTGCGGGACACACTGAAACAACACGGAATTGAGCCATCAGCTTGATGCGATCTTCATTTTCATTCCGTTCTCATCAACTGCCACGTAAATCACTTCGGCCTGGGTCACCCGCGCTTTCTGACCCGGTTGTCCATATCGTTCTGCTTCTACCATCACCCGTGTCGTAATCGACGTCGTACCGATCTTCACTGTTTCCGTATAGAAACTCACTAGATCACCAACGAACACAGGTTGGTGAAAGATCACTTCGCGCATGGCGACGGTCACGAAGCGATCCATTCCCGTGCGCCGGTGCGCTTCGATGGCGCCGGCCATGTCGATATAGCTGAGGATAACGCCGCCGAAGATTGTGCCTTGCGAGTTCGTGTCGCGCGGCAGCATCGCGATGCGAATGGCTGGATCAGAGTTCATGCGCATGATAGTAAATCGTGAATCGTGAATCGTAAATGGAACAGGCGTTCATCGGAACAATCCTGATGTGGTGGTGTCTATCCCAGTAACCCGCTGGCACCTGAAAGAGGCTCAAGACGATTCATCTATTAGGCTTAGTCCTGGTGTCGCCGATGTGTGCGTTCTCGATTCTCTCAGCCGAGAGTCTTTTCCGGGCCGCCTTCATCGTGTCAGATTGCGGCGAATGTGGATTCAATGATCTGGGCAAACTTTTGTTCGGCGGATTGGCGGCGGCAATCCTGGTCGGTATCGCAGTCTCAGTGATCGTACGCAAGCGAAAAGCGGCGGACACGCAAACTTCGGATTTCGTTTCGATTAGGGAAACGGATCGGAATCGCTGACTTCAAGAGGCGAACGGATACCAGGGCGTGTTGCGAAAGACCCAGAAGAAAAGCAGCAGTACCAGCCATGCCCACAGATAAACTGGCGGGATGAAGAGGCGGCGATACGGCTTGCCGGTGATCGCGCTTCTGGTGAACCCGAGAAAACCGTAAACGATGAACGGGAGCGTTAGCATGATGAGCGGATTCAGCTTGAAGGCTGCGACTGGATGCAGGTGCAGCAGTTGATAGAATGCGCGCGTCGATCCGCAGCCGGGACACTGCCAACCCGTCATCAGACGAAACGGACACTTCGGAAAGAATTGATTGCCCGGGAGCGCCGGATTGAAGAAGAAAAGGAACAGCGAGCTGGCGCCCAGACCTAACCACATAAACGCGGCGATGGCGCGCTGGCGTGCGACATTCGTAGCTTGCTCAACAAAATAAAAATTGGTCATGCCCTTGCTTCACATAGAACGCGAGACAAAATCACTCATGCTCCGCTCACGCTCATCGGTGTACGAAGCTGACCTCGCCGCCTCTTTTTGCCGAATTCTTGATCAGAGCGTGGGCGACGCATTCGCCACCATAACGAAACTAACTTAAAGGATCGCGAATCCAGGATCTCGTTATTGAAAGCTCTCAAGTGCGACAGCTCGTCTCTTAACCTTGAAACTTCGGCGGCCAAAGCTTCCGAGGGTTCCGCGCGTTTGGTTGCTCCCATTTGCCGCACTCGTTCATAGACTGGTCCTGCTTCCGCGCATAACGAAAAATAGATCCCGAGCGCCGCGTCCGGAACTCCTGCGGCTAACAATTCCTTCAGTGGAATCTGGTGATGGCGTCTCTCAACCGCTACTTGCGTGCATGCATGATTCACCGTCTCGTCTGAAGCCGGGATGCCGAGCCAGTCCAGGATGCGGCGCAGTTCACCGGCGGGATCTTCAAAGTAAGATTCGTAATGCGTGATAAGCCGTTGTTCGGGACGCGTCGCCGAAAGCAACTGGCGACAGTAAGTGGTCCACAATTGAAAAGGCGGCGCATTTCTCGAGTCGCCGCGCAGGAACAGCGACCGCGCCACTTCAGCAGGGTTTCGGACGCAGACGAGAACCTTCAGATCAGGAAAAACACGGAGCCAAAACGGCAGCGTCAACGAAGACCGCGGATCTTTCCAGCCCCAGTATTGCCGTTGAAATTTCGTGACGAGATCCCTGGCGCGGAAAACAAGACCGGACGCCTTGCCATTGAACTCCCATCCGGCGTCACTCCGCGGCGGGTTGTGCCACGTGCCGCCTAACTTACGCAAGATGTCATCATTGAGGCTGACGAACTGAGAGTTTTCAAAGTGGCCACCGATGTTGTGCCGCGACGACAGCTTAAGTTCATCCTCGGGACCGAGAAAGACTCCGCATTCATGCAGCAGGTTCGCAACCATTGAGGTGCCCGAACGGTGCATTCCGGCAATGCAGCAGACTTGTCCTTGAATGTGCCTTTGCGTAGCCATATCGGATCGCGTTTGCTTTTCCACATTAGAAAGTTCCATGGAATCTGCTCCTTCGCCGAGGCTGGCAAAAATCAACTCTATAGTACCAGAGAACTTTGATTCACAGCCGCTCAGAGAGTTGAGAGCTGAAGCATTTGTAGATTTCGCGGATGGGCCCAATCTCCAATGAATTTGGCTGAGAAACAGGCGTCGTGAGCGAACCCTTCCATCTCACCAACCGAATAATGAAAAGGATCACGGTCGGAAAAGGTAATGACTCCCCCGGGTTGATGCTGAATTGGTTCAGTGTGTCCGGACCCGGGGGCGAGGAAAAAAGTACAAAATAATTTGCTTTCCGGCCGCAGGACTCTGCGAGCTGCTGCAAGGCATTGGGCAATCCGATGTTTGTCCAGATGACTGAAGAGCGATTGGGCAATGGCAAAATCAAAGGAGGCGCCGAAGCGGTCCATCTCAAATCGATCGCTAACCATCAGCCGGGGGGATTTTGCAGTCAAACCGGCCTTTGCCAGCTCATACCTTCCGGCCTCAATAAGAGATGCGTTGATATCCAGGCCGTAGTAGTTGCCCGCGTCGAGATATTGAATAATGGGTATGCCACATCTCAATGCCCCACATCCGATGTCTAACAATTTGTGGCCGCGGAGTAAGCCATGTTGAATAAGAAACTCAAATTGCAACGCGCCAATCTCATGCCATAAGCCGCCCACAAGTTTTCTGTGTTCCTCGGAAGCGATTTCCGCCAGGGTGAGCTGACGCGAATACAGATCATCAGGCCTGCTACGCATTGGCAAATTGATCCCTGATGACTGAGATTAGCCAGGCCCTTTGGTCGGCAGACAATGGGCCTGAGGCATCAAATAGCGGATTCTTCGATGACTTATCATACAGGAGCCAGTGATAGTGAACGTGCACAAGCCGAGAAAATACCCTATCTCGCAGTTCCGGGTTGATTTGCTCGTGCACAATCAACTGGTAATTGTAAGTCGGTTCCAACTCCTGGACCTGTCGCGTCGTGCTCCAAATCGCCAGGGACAGAGCTGCCTGATTCGATCCCCACATTCGGCTGGCACCTGACTCAACCCAACCAGCGCCGGCGCGGAAACGCCGATCATGGGAAAACGGTTCCAGACCTTGCCGCACCGAGGTGAAGAAGAAATCCGCCCACCGTTGCATTATTCCAAGTTCCCCGCGCGCAATCACCAGTCCCGCATTGTAGCTGGCTTTGATTCGGAGCCGGTCGGCAAACGATTCGGTCCATGGAATTTGGTCGTAGTCTACTCCGCAGCATCGACAAAGCTCCCGCCAATAAATATCGAACGGATCCGCTGGACCGCTGGTACACATTCCCTTGAGACCGACAGGTCTCACTGCCACATCGACTGTTGCAGGCAGCAGAATTTCAGATGGTTCACGCAAAAATAATGTGTCGCTGTCCAGGACGACCAGGATTTCGTGCGGATACGTTGTTTCAATATGCGCTGCTGCTGCGACTCTGTTCGCTGGTCCATAGTCAAGACAATCCGTATTGAGAATCGCATCGATATAGTTGACGTTAAGCTTTTCGAGCCCGGTTCGTGCGCGGTTGGAAATGCCATGTCCGGCCCGCGGCGAGAGTGCGTAGATAGGGCAGTCGCGAAAACGCCCCGCATAACGCCTAATGCTCTCGAATAAAAGTAGCGCCTGCCTTTCGAGGACGCCGCCTTCGATGCAGGCCACAAATCCTACGTTTGGGACGCCTGCCTCAGGAGCTTCTGAGAGTAAATCGTTTCGCGAGTTCACGATGCTTCTTAGCGTGGTTCTTTGTTCGGGTTTGCTTGATGGGCCATTTGTGACAGCCTGCGCGCGCCGCGCGTGAGTATTCTATACAAACTGATCCGCAGGCGATTGATGCCGGTGTGGGGGCCGTGTCGTTGCCAGTAAACGTTTGAGTCGCCGCTAAAGTCCGCGGCCTCGCGGCTGTTGTAATAGTAGAGCGCGAGCGAGCAACGCCAAAGATCCTTTGCGACCGGCGTGGAAAAACCGTGGACGGAGCGATCATCGGTACGGAAGATCACGCAGGTGCCCCACCTGGGCACGATCAGTTTCGCCGGGTTCCGGGATCCTTTTTTCCAAAGTTCCAGACAGCCGCCAAAGCTTTCTTCCCAAACGGGGTTCAAATAGAGCAGCAGGTTGATGCGGCGAAACAGACCGAGCCGGTTGTAATAGTGAAAGTCAGTATGCGGCGCGAGCACGCCACCAGGCCGGCTGCAGTGAAGACCTCCTCCTTCGTAATAAGGATCGGGCATGAGTTTGCTGATACCCGTGATCGATTCCAGAAACTTAAGGAACGGTGGGGTTGATAGTTCATAAAGCATCGAAGAAATCAGCGGCGGCAGAATGTCAGTATCGCGGCAATACATCTTGCCTGACTGATAGTAGTCGTTTCGTTTGTTCCAATGCGGCCATTCCGGCGCCGGGTAAACGCCGGCCATTTCATCTGGGCTGAGGTTTAGAAAGTTTTCCAGGACAACATGTGGAAAAGGATCGGCGCGTTGAAATTGAACTGCCAATCGGCGGAGGTATTCGGGCGCGTAATTTCGAAACTCGAAGAGGTTTACTCTATCGCCCGAGATTTTTGCCAACTGCGTCATCGAAGTTTCGGGGATTTAAGATACTTGAATGAGTCTTTCCACCTTATTAGGGCAAGGGGGCGCCGGGCAACAGGCGGACATATTAAACTGATTCGGCGCGAAAGACACTTCAAGTGACTCTTGATCTAATTGTCGCCGGCGTCATGTGTTATATGATAAGCGCCTTGTGACCCGCCGCAACCAGACGACTCTTGGTGGGGAAATTGCCAGTGACTGTCTCCTTCTGCACACTTGCCATTCATGCAGCCTATCGTCAAAGAGCGAGGCTTCTATGCGCTGACGCACCGGCGGTCCCGTGGATCATTCTAACCGACGAGCCGAATGACTTTGTCGATCTTCCGGTTCGGGCCATCCATCATGCGCCTACGGGACCAATGGCAGTCGATTACCTGGCGAATCTTCCGCGAACAGGCGAAGGTCGCGGCGCAGCTGCATATCACGATAAGCGATTCGCGTTGAGCGCGGCTCTGGAGCATTCTGATACCGCGATCTATTTGGACGCAGACTCGCGCGTTACGTCACTTCCGCGCTGGCGGCATTTCAGACCTGGTATCTCGGTCTTAACACTGGTGCGAGAGACTGTTGCCGAGCACCTGGCAACATGTGGCCACTGGCGATTGCCGGCATTTGAAGAGTTGGCACTTCATTTGGGAGCGAGCCTACGCACCGCTCGTTGGTGTCACGAAACGCTAATTGCAATCACCAAGGACGGAAACGAGTCGCGGTTTTTTGAGGCGTGGTCTGAGGGCGCCGAGTTCTTGCAATCGCGCGGCGTGTTTTCCGGAGAAGGCGGCGTTATCGGGTTGGCTGCCGCGAAGGTTGGATGGAAAGTCAACTATCGAGCACTGCGTCGCTTAGGTGCAGCCATCCGCCACGAGGGCGGCGGCCCAAAGTCGATGTGAATGCCTACGGCGCAATCCAGCGCCACTGGTTTGCTGCCCATGCTCGTGCGTCAGGTAACCGATCGTTCACGGCTCTGATCACTTCCGGCCATTTCACTTCATCGTAATCATCGCCCGACAGCCAGCCTGCTGATCTGATCTTTGGCAACCAGGCCTGAATATCCGCTTTGACGCTTTCGTAGTCGTGGCGCGCATCGAGATGCACCCAGTCAATTGAACCATCGGCGAACAAACGCGAAGCTGCCACGGAATCGGCAATCATCAGCGAGATGAGCTCAGCATAGCCACAGTCGATGATGTTTTTGTGCAACTGCCCCGCGAACGTGCCACCGCCCTCGACTACTGCCGCTTCGTGATAATCCTTCTGGTGAGGACCTTCGGGGCCGCTCCCACGGCAGGTGTCGACGCCGAATATCTCGAACTGCTTTCCACTCTGTATGGCAAGCTCGCCTAACGAACAAAGGCTGCGGCCGAGATACACGCCAACTTCTATGAAACAACTTCCATCAGAAAAGTGCTTGACTGCTTCTTCCTGAGCCGAGCGCCATTGAAACCAGCCCTCAATCTGTTGCCAGTTCAAGTTATGGTTGCGTTTAATCACTCGAAGAAAATGAGGACTTGGTGGAGCCGAGGGGGATCGAACCCCTGACCTCTTGAATGCCATTCAAGCGCTCTCCCAGCTGAGCTACGGCCCCGCGACGGTCGCGAGCGCGACCAAATTCGTGCGAGCCATGATAGAGGAGAAATGTCGCGGACTCCAAACGCTGCGGCACAAGCTGGCGCCGATTAAGCTGCAAAAATCTGAAACCTTTTGCCGACACCGGTCACTAACTGGCAAAGTCTATTTCTGCACCAATCCCGAGGAGGATCAGTATGACTAAGTCACTATGGCGCCTTTCGTTGGTTTTCGCTCTTTTGGCTCTGGCGACGGCCGCGGTCGTTGCCCAGGACAAAGACAAATCCGATAAGAGCAAGTTCGACAAGAAGTCCGAGTCATCGCTTGAGTGCCGCGAGTACCGCGACTCTGATCGATTGTTTGGTCATTGCGAAATCAAGGTACAGACGCTCCCGGCCGGCCGCGCCATCACGGTCGATGGGAAACAGAACGGCGGCATCTCGATCAAGGGATGGGACCGGAACGAGATCCTGGTAAGAGCGAAGGTTGAAACGCGCGCGCCGACGCAGGCTGAAGCCAACGTGCTCGCGCAACAGGTGCGGATCGAAACGGCTGCACTAAACATCCACGCTGAAGGTCCCGAATCGCGCGATGATTACCAGTGGTACGTGAGCTTCGAGATTTTCGTTCCGCGACGTTCGGATCTTTCCTTGACAGCGCACAACGGTGGCATTTCGATTCGCGATGTCTCAGGCAGAATTGAATTCCAAACGCTGAACGGCGGCGTGTCGTTAAGTCGCGTGGGTGGCGCAGTCCGCGGCAGCACTACGAATGGCGGAGTGCACATTGAACTGGCCGGCCCACGCTGGGACGGTGAAGAGCTGAATGTCCGGACGACGAACGGGGGCGTGAACCTCGTGATGCCCGACAATTACTCGGCGCACCTCGAAACCAGCACGGTAAATGGGAACGTCAGTTCGGATGTGCCGCTGAACGTGCCCATGACCTCGCGTGGACGCATGCCGAAAGAGATCAGTGTCGATCTCGGATCCGGTGGCCCGACGATTCGGGCGACGACCACCAACGGCGGCGTGCGAGTGGCGCGAGCGTCTTCATTGTAATGGCTGAAGCTAATTTGATTGAATGACTATCGCCCTTCTCCCTTTTGGGAGAAGGGTTGGGATGAGGGGTTAACGCGTCCTCACTCAATGCGCGAGACGGTGCGAGAGAGGAATTCGCACGGGGAGCGAATTCCTCTCTCGCACATCAAGATAGTTTTGGTTTCCGCCAGGCCCTCACCCAACCCTCTCCCAGAGGTAGAGGGCTATTCAGAACCCCTGAGCAAGAGTGGAGCACTACTCGACGGCCCGCTCCATCGCCTTCATCGAGTCGCGACGAAATCGAGCTTGTAAGGCGCGCGTGAGTGGATAGCCAACGCGCGCCAGAGCCGCTCGGGGCTGTGAAGCGGCGCGAATGCAATACGAAACCTCCTGCGACCCCGGATCGATTGAAACTTCGAAAATCTCTTCTCCCCGCTCTGCATGGTTGGTGAGCGTTCCGTACGCAAATCCGAATTTAGTTGCCGAGTTGCGCTCTCCGATCAGATAGACCACCCGGCAACCGTTCAGCGACCAGAATCCGAGGTGGTTAACCATCACGGCCACCACTGTTCCTGTTTCGATGGGAGCGTCGCGCGGAAACAACTCAACCCATCCAAGGTCGAATTGACACCAATGCAACAAGGCTTCCTTTGCGTTTGTGAATACTTTCGAGCCATGGCCTAACGTACAGCGCACTTCATCAATTCTAAACTCTGACGGTGCGAGGCCGGCGATTCCAATCGGCTGGTAAGAGAGGGGAAGCTGACGACTCTGCGCCAGGAAATCTTCAATCCTGGCCGGCGATGGTCGAACGCGTAGAAACATCGGCTATTTCAACCGGCTTCCGTTCTGCCCGCGACGATAGCCTGACGCGAAAGCAGCCTCGAGGGTGACTCGCCACCACCGCTGCCGGGACGCGCTGCTCTTGTTTATGAGCATCGCCGCACGGGCGGCCGCGACCCGCGGTGACCAGACGGGCGCCGACAGCTTTAGACTTCTCAGCCAGGTAGCTTCGCCGGAACGCTCGGCAAGCGCGCGTGCATTTTGCCCAAGCTCTCGAAACGCCTCAGCGCGATCTTCCAGGCCGACATGGTGGCGATGGCTGGCGGTCGCGCCCGTCACGAGTTGCGCTTTCATGCCCGCTGCCCGCAGGCGTTGGCCAAACTCAAAGTCGTCGCCCGCGTGAAAAAGGAAAATCTCATCAAAAGCTCCCGCGCGATCCAACAATTTGCGCGTGACCGAGGCGTTTCCCACATAAAAGAAATCTTCCGGGATTGAGGTCATGCCTTCGTAAAACGGCAGACCAAAAAACCGGCCGGTGCGTTCGAGCCACATCGTAAAGTCGGTGCTCAAATCCTGCGGAACAAGGCCGGCGCCGATGCCGACCGCCTCAGGCTCCGAGTTCTCTTCGTGGAACCTAAGATGGCTGGCGACCATTTCGGGCTCGGCCACGAAATCATCAGCCAGAAAAATTATGAGATCGGATTTCGCGATCGACAGCGCATGATTCAGGGCGCGGGCGCGGCCGTGCGCGGGAATCTGGTGATAACTAATATGATCAGCATTCGAGCAGAACTGTTTCATGAGCTGCTGATAGGTGGGATGACCAACAGCATCGACCATGATTATCTCAAACTCTCCGCCGGGAAGAGTCTGCTTCATCATCGCCTCCAGCCAAAGCTCTTCGCAGGCGCGAAATTCATGAACGGCAGTAACGATCGAGGCTCGGGGCGCAGTGGTCATAATCAGTCGATGAGAAACTTTAATAAGCCGCGCGCGGCCGTCAGTCCGCCAATTCTCTCGTCTTCGTCCGCATAGAAACCAATTCTGTTCAGGCGAAGGGCGGCTGCGGATTGTTCCGCGCGAAGCTGCTCGCGCTCGTACTTGATTTCGCTTTTTT
>Ga0134121_10001393_pt1 | contig 22821 bp, 24 predicted proteins | sample KB301_FD_96463 | JGI IMG/M metagenome (GOLD analysis project Ga0134121, IMG submission 96463) | Terrestrial soil microbial communities without Nitrogen fertilizer from Kellogg Biological Station, Michigan, USA - KB3-0-1 | ecosystem: Environmental > Terrestrial > Soil > Unclassified ... | reverse complement strand
TTCCATCTTGTTGCACGTCTCGGTCCACTCGAACTGCGGATCGCTGTCGGCCACGATGCCCGCGCCCGCCTGGAGGTAGGCGGTGCGGCCCTTCACGATCATCGTCCGGATCGTGATGCAGGTATCCATGTCGCCGGTGAGGGAGAAGTAGCCGACGGTTCCGCCGTACGGTCCGCGTCGGGTTTTCTCGAGCTCCTCGACGATCTCCATCGCCCGGATCTTCGGGGCACCGGTGAGCGTGCCGGCGGGGAAGGTCTTCGAGAGCAGGTCGAACTGGTCCTGGCCGGCCGACAGCTTGCCGACGACCTCCGAGACGATGTGCATGACGTGGGAGTATTTTTCGATCGTGTAGAGGTCGGTGCAATGGACGCTGCCGTAGTCGGCGCAGCGGCCGACGTCGTTGCGCGCCAGGTCGATCAGCATCAGGTGCTCCGCCCGTTCCTTCTCGTCGGCGAGGAGCTCCTTCTCGAGCGCGGCATCCTCCTCGGGCGACTTGCCTCGCCGCCGGGTCCCGGCGATCGGGCGGATCACGGCCTGGCGCCCGGCGAGCTTCGCGTGGATCTCGGGCGAGGAGCCGACGAGCTGGTAGCCGCCGAAGTCGAGGTAGAACATGTAGGGCGACGGGTTGAGGATGCGCAGCGCGCGGTAGACCTGGAAGGGGTCGACGCTGATCTCGCCCGAGGCGCGCTGCGAGAGCACGACCTGGAAGATGTCGCCGATCGAGATGTACTCCTTCGCCTTGAGGACGGCCTTCTTGTAGTCGGCCTCGGGAAACTCGTGGACGAACTGGGCCTTCGACGCCGTCGGCTTGGGCGTCGTCCATTCCGGCGCCAGCGGCTGGCGCAGGGCCTCGAAGACTTCGTCGAGCTTGCCCTTCGGATCCTCCGCGCCGACGGTGACGAGGAGCATCTTGTGCTTCACGTGGTCGAAGATGACCATCGTCGAGGCGAGGTAGAAGTTGCAGAGCGGCAGCCCGAGCGGATCGGGCAGGGCGGAGGGCAGCCGCTCGATGAAGCGGACGAAGTCGTAGCCGATATAGCCCACCGCGCCGCCGACGAGCCCCGGCAGGGAGTCGTGGCGGATCGCCAGCGGCGCCATGATGGTTCGCAGGATCTCGAGCGGGTTGCGGTCCCCGATCGGGAAGCTCTCCGACCGGCCCTTTTCCTCCACGACGACCTGGTCGGGGAGGACCTTGATGTTGCGCAGGTAGTCGAGCCCGATGAACGAGTAGCGGCCGAGGTTCTCGCCCATCTCGACGGACTCGAGGAGGAACCGGGCACCGTGGCCCTTGAGCTTGAGGAAGGCGGACACCGGCGTCTCGAGATCCGCGGGGATCTCGCGCACGGTCGGCTTCAGCTCCGTCTTGATCGTCGTCATCGGGCTACCGTTCCTTCGGGGACAACAAAAAAACCCGCCAGGGTTGGTGGCGGGTTCTTCGCGAATCTTTTGGGGAAGTCTCGCTGCAGACCCGCCTCAGCGGGGGTACCAGTACCAGTAGTACCGGGCAGCGAAGGTCTTCATGAGGCCCCTGATTGTAGCCAGGGCGGGTTTGAAAGCAAGCATTAAGTTCCGGGGGTCCGGACGGGGACGTCGACCTCGGCCTCCGCCTTCTTCACGGCCCCTTCGCCCTGGCCCTTGGGCCAGATGTGGAAGCCGCCCCGGTGGCCCCACGGAAGCTCCCAGGTCCCCCAGATGCCCCGGTTGTCCCGGCAGCCCTTGTAGAAGACGTCGTGGCGGCCGGGGTAGGTCTTGGTCCAATGGACGTCGTTGGAGGTGGCGTCGTACCGGCCCTGGATCGTGAACGGGCCCACCGGGTCGGTGCCGCTGCCGGTCACGACCCCCTGCTGGAACGTGAGCGACAGGTCCATCCGCTCGCGGCGGCCGTTCGAATAATTGTAGAACCCGGTCCACGGCCCGGACGTGAACTCCTCTTCCACGCCGACCACTCTATCGCGGCCGTCGGCACGATTCAACGCGCACGGACGTGACTTTGTTGACAGCACCGGGCGTCGTCCCTAGAATCCGTGCCATGCCCGAGCGCCCCCCGCCGATCTATCCGCTTCGCTTCAAGGAAATTTACAAAGACAAGATCTGGGGCGGACCCGAGCTCGCGAAGGTCATGGGCAAGAAGGGCGCGGGCAAGAAGACCGGCGAATCCTGGGAGCTCGCCCAGCGCGAGAAGAGCACCAGCGTCGTCGTCAACGGCGCGTACAAGGGGTGGAGCCTCGACGAGCTCCTCGAGACCTACCGCAAGGAGATCCTCGGGGACGAGCATGCGATGCGCTTCAAGCGCTATCCGCTGCTCGTCAAGTTCCTCTGCTGTCACGACAAGCTGTCGCTCCAGGTTCATCCGACCGACGACTACGCCCAGCGGTACGAGACGGAGGGCGTCGGCAAGATGGAGGCGTGGTACATCCTCCACGCCCCCAAGGACTCCCGCGTCATCCGCGGCGTGCTGCCGGGCACGACGGTCGCCGAGTTCAAGCAGCACCTCCAGGCCGGAACCATCGAGCAGTGCCTCAACGTCATGGACGTGAAGGAGCAGGACGTCATCTTCATCCCGCCCGGCACGATCCACTCGGCCTACGGCGGCGTGGTGTTCCTCGAGGTCCAGCAGAACTCCGACACGACGTACCGCCTCTCCGACTGGGGTCGCGTGGGCAGCGACAAGAAGCCCCGCCAGCTCCACATCGAGAAGGCGATGAACGTCACCGACTTCTACTCGATGGGCGTCTCGAAGTACAAGGCGGCGCGCATCCCCGGCTTCTCCTACCGCCGCAAGCTGCTCATCAAGTGCGAGAAGTTCACGATGGAGACCATCGAGCTCGGCCGCCAGCGCGTGACCGAGAAGGCCAATGCGGCCCGCAGCGTCGTCCATACCGTGGTCAATGGCAAGGGGAAGTACTTCTTCGGCGAGAAGAAAAAGCTCTCCCAGCCCTTCAAGAAGGGCGAGACGTTCCTCATCCCGGCGAAGATCGGCGAATACGACGTCGCGTCGCAGGGCGCGACCGAGATCGTCGTCAGCTACGTCGAGTAGTTCGGCCGTAGCGTACAATAATCAGGTGAACCTTCTCGCGCTGGTCGCGCTCGCCTTTCTCCAGGATCCCGTCGACGTCGAGGGCGACCCCCTGCCGCGCGGCGCGGCGATGCGCATCGGCACCCTCCGGCTCCGCCACGACGACACCGTCACCGCGCTCGCCTTCTCCCCCGACGGGAAGACGCTCGTCTCCTGCGGCCACGACGGCACCCTGCGCCTCTGGGACGCCGCGAACGGGAAGCGGCTGTCGACGGTCGAGGGCCACCGCGGCCGCATGTACTCGGTCGCCTTCTCGCCCGACGGCAAGCGCATCGCCTCCACCGGCCAGGACAAGACCGTCCGGCTGTGGGACGCGGCGAACCTCCTCGAGCGGACCCCGTCGTTCTACGGCCACGACGAGCACGTCTGGGCCGTGGCGTTCTCGGCCGACGGCGCGAGCGTCGCCTCCGCGGGCGCCGACGAGAACGTGATGGTCTGGGAAGCGTCGTCGGGCAAGGAGATCGTGCGGCTGCGCGGCCACGAGGGCAACGTGCTCGCCGTCTGCTTCTCGCCCGACGGGAAGAACGTCGCCTCGGCGGGGCTCGACGGCACGGTCCGCCTCTGGTCGATGCTGACCGGGCGCGAGGTGAAACGCATCCGCGACGTCGCCTCGTCCGTCAACACCGTCGCCTACTCCCCCGACGGGAAGCTCATCGGATCGGGCACCTGGGGCGGCGCGGTGCGCCTTTGGGACGCGGCGACGGGGAAGGCGGCTGCCAAGCCGGCGGGCCACAAGGGCGTCGTCTACCGCGTGGCGTTCTCGCCCGACGGCAAATTGCTCGCGTCCGCCAGCAAGGACAACACGCTGCGGCTGTGGGACACCGCGACGGGCAACGAGGTGCGGAAGACGGTCGCGGCCGAGATGGCCGTCTGGTGCGTCGCGTTCTCCCCGGACGGGAAGACGATCGCGTGCGGGACCGGCGACCGGACGATCCGCTTCTTCGACGTGGAGACGGGCGACGAGCGGCTCCGCCGGCAGGGCGGCGGGGGCGTCAGCGCCGTCGCGGCCTGCTCGCCCGACGCGAAGTCGGTCGCGACCGCGTGCGCGGACGGGAGTATCCGCCTTTGGGACGCCGCCGACGGCAAGGAGCTCGTCTCGGTCAAGGGCCAGGTCGGCGAAGTGACGGCGATCGCCTACGCTCCCGACGGTGCCCGGTTCGTGGCGGCGGGCGCGGAAGGTCGGATCCGGATGTGGGAGACGTCGACGGGCAAGGAGGTCGGCGCCATGATCGCCCAGGACCGGGTGTCCGCCATCGCCTTCTCGCGCGACGGGAAGCGGATGGCGTCGGGCGGCGCCGACAAGCTGGTGCGGCTGTGGGACCCCGAGACGTGCCAGCTCATCACCAAGATCGGCGGGTTCAACGAGGCGGTCCGCTGCCTCGCGTTCGCGCCGGACGGGAAGTCCCTCGTCGCGGGCGACTGGGAAGGCTTCCTCTGCATCTGCGATCCCGTCACGGGGAAGGAGACGCGCCGCCTGCGCGCCGGCGAGCTCGTGGTCCACGGCGTGGCGTTCTCCCCCGACGGGAAGTCGCTCGTCTCGGGCGGCGCCGACCAGAACGTGTCGGTGTGGGACCTGTCGACCGGGAAGATCGCCCGGAAGTTCTACGGACACTGGGGGGACGTCCAGGCCGTGGCCTACAGCCCGGACGGCCGACTCGTGATGTCGGCGAGCGACGACCACACCGTCCGCGCGTGGGACGCCGCGACGGGCCGCGAGCTCCGGTCGTTCGACGGCCACGAAGACAAGGTGATCTCGCTCTCCATTTCCGCCGACGGCCGCCGCGCCGTCACCGGCAGCCGCGACGCGACGGCGCTGATCTGGGACTTGTCCAAAGTGGAAGCGAAGCGGTGAGACGCGGGACGGCCGTCCTGCTCCTGGCGCTCGGGGCCTGCTCGATGCCGGCGGCGCCGCGCCGGCCGGATCTTACGGCCGAGCGTCTCCCGGATCCTTGGGCGGAATGGAGCTTCCAGCGTCATCTGGAGAGGCTCGACGAGCCGTACACGGTGGTCGGGACCATCGAGCATCGGGGGCAGATCTTCTATTCCGTTCCCTGGGACGAGCCCGCGGAGAAATCCCGGAGGGTTCTCCCGGACTACGGACTCTACGCCAACCCGATCCCCTGATCACTCCGCCGCTTCGAAGCGGTCGCGCCCGCCCTGCTTGGCTTTGTAGAGCGCCTGGTCGGCGGCTCCGACCATCTGGGTGATCGACATGTCGGGCTTGAAGAACGCCACGCCGACGCTGATGGAGAAGGGCAGACGCTTCCCGTCGAACGCGAACTTGTGCCCGCGGACGGAGCTCACCAGCCGGCGCACCACGGAAAGACAGCCCGGCGGCGCGGTCTCGGGGAGGATGATCGCGATCTCGTCGCCTCCGTAGCGGGCGGAGAAGTCCTCGCGGCGGGTCGCGGCGCGGATCACCTTGCCCAGCTCGGTGAGGGCGGCATCGCCCGCCTGGTGGCCGTGCTTGTCGTTCAGCTCCTTGAACAGGTCGATGTCGAGCATGATCAGGCCGAGCGGCCGGCCGTATCGCTGGGAGCGGTGGATCTCCGTCCGCAGCGTCTCGTGGAACGCGCGGTAGTTGCGAAGGCCCGTCAGCGCGTCGGTGTGGGCCTGGTTCTGGACCTCGCGGAAGAGCTTGCAGTTGCGGATCGCCATCGCGAGGACCCGGGCGAGGTGCTCGACGGCGGGGATCTCCGACCCGGCGTCGAACGCCGCGCCGCCTTCCTTGTCCGCAAGATTCAGGACGCCGACGACGAAGTTCGCCGTGAGCAGCGGCACCGACAGGCACGTCTCGGTCTCGTACTGACCGGCGAAACTGCGCTCCAGCCGGACCTTGTGGGCCTTCTCCCACGCGGCGAAGCCGTGGACGGCGACGGTCCGGCGCTCGGCGAGCGCGCGATCCATCACCGAATGGCGGTGCGACTTCAGCGAAATGCGCTCGGGCAGCGGCCGCCCGTGGGTGTGGGCCGTGAGGACCAGCTCCCGGGCCTCGTAGTCGTAGAGGAACAGCGAAGAAAGGCGCGCGCCGACGAGCGGCGGGAGGCGCTTCACCGCGACCTGCGCGATGCGGTCGAGGTCCAGCGTGTTGAATTCCGCGGCGATGTCGCCCAGGGGGACCAGCCGGGCGCGCAGCCGGCGGTTTTCCTCCTCGAGCTCCCGGACCCGGCGCGCCAGGTCTGCCGGCGGGGCGGTCTTCTTCTTCCGCGGGGGAGGCGGCCGCTGGGGCATGGGTGCCAATTCAATCAGGGCTGAACCCCCGGCGCAAAACAATTCCGGCCGCTCAGGAGAGTCCTGATCCGGGTCGCTCTGGACGCGGAACGGATTCCGGCTATAATCCCTCACGAGAGAGAGGGGCCATGTCGCGCAATCCGCTGTTCCATCTCGTCGCCGTCGCCGTCGCCATCTTGCTGGCGTTCACCGTCCATACCTGCACGGCCGGGCGGCCGATCAAGGACCGCATGCACGTGGGCGAAGTCGACGCCGCGCCGTTCGTGCAGGTCGGCCTGGGCCGCTGCCTCCGCGACTCCGTGGTCCGCATCGCCGTCCGCGGACCCTACGAGGTGAGGGGGCGGAGCGAGACGCTCGCGCGAGGCAGCGAGCTCCCCTGGGTCGAGGTGAAGGCGGGCGACACCCTCTCGATCGGCTCCGCCGTCTTCAAGGAGACGTCGATCACGATCGTCCCCGAAGAGGACGGCACCATCGAAATCGAATACTCGCGCGACGCCCGCGGGAATCCCGTCCGTCCGGGCTCCGTGAAGTACAAGGGGACGCTCCTCATCCATCAGCTCCCGGACCGCAAGCTCGCGCTCGTGAACGAGATCGATCTCGAGGAGTACCTCAAGGGCGTCGTGGGGAAGGAGATGAACCTCTCCGAGGGCGTCGAGGCGCTCAAGACCCAGGTGATCGCCGCGCGCACCTACGCAGTCACCGAGCAGCGGCTCGACCGCCTCCGCCGCGTGAAGGGCGAGAAGTTCGACCTCTACGACGACGAGCGGTCCCAGATGTACGGCGGGCTGGAGCGGGCGACGTCGACCGCCGAGAAGCTGGTGGACGAGACGCGCGGCATGTTCCTGGTCTACAACGGCAAGCCCGTCCGCACCTTCTATTCGAGCGCCTGCGGCGGCCAGACCGAGCCGGCGTGGGAGGTGCTCGGCGAAGAGACGGAGAAGATTCCCCCGCTCGCGGGGACGAAGTGCGACTACTGCCAGCGGCGCCCGCTCTACCGGTGGAAGGACCCGGTCGTCATCTCGAAGAAGGACATCGCCGAGCGCTGCCTCCCGAAGGAGCTGCAGGACAAGAAGATCAAGACCGTCGACATCAGCCGGACGCTCCCCGGCGGACACGCGGTGGAGGTCGCCGTCACGCTCGAGAACTCGTCGCGCGTCGTGAAGCTGAACGCCGTCACCGAGTTCAAGCGGTGCGTCGTCGAGAAATTTCGCAGCACGCTGTGGGACCGCATCGAGGACCGCGGCGACTCGATCGCGATCATCGGCCGCGGCTACGGCCACGGCGCCGGCCTCTGCCAGGTCGGCGCGTACGAGATGGCGAAGGACGGCCGGAGCGCGTCGGAGATCCTGGAATACTATTTCCCGGGCGCCAAGGTCCAGAAGCTATACTGACGGGATGGTCGACTCCGACCTCGGCGCCGCGCTCCTCCAGGAATGCCGCCGACGGCTGTTCGACGAGTCCCTCCCCCGGATCCGGAAGTGCCTCGCCGAACTCACCGTGGAGGAGATCTGGGCGCGCCCCAACGAGCAGACCGTCAGCGCCGGCAACCTCGTCCTCCACCTGGCCGGCAACGTGCGCCAGTACGTCCTCGCGACGCTCGGCGGCGTCCCCGACGTCCGCGAGCGTCAGAAGGAATTCGACGAGCCGGGCCCTCTGCCCACCGCCGAGCTCCTCGGCCGCCTCGAGAAGGCGATGGCCGAGGTCTCGACCGTGCTCGACCGGATCGATCCGTCGACCCTGCTCCAGACCCACCGCGTCCAGGGCTTCGTGGAGTCGGGCTTGAGCATCCTCGTCCACGTGGTCGAGCACTTCTCCTACCACACCGGCCAGATCGCCTACATCGTGAAGTCCCGGAAGAACGTCGACCTGGGCTTCTACCGAGGCCGGAACTTGAATCTCCGGGGATAAAAAAAGCCCCCGGTTTCCCGGGGGCTCTTGGTATCCGGCTTCTGGCTACTTGATCTCCTTGATCGCCTTGTCCACCTCGGCCTTGTACCGGGTGTTGTTCCCGTACCTGCCGGTCAGCTCGCCGAACATCTCCATCGCGCGGCCCTTGTAGGTCTGCTTCTTGGCGTTGTCCTTCTCGGCCGTCGCGACCTTGGCGCAGGCGATCGCGCTGCGGGCGAGAGAGGCCTCGTGCTCGGGGCTGGTCTCGCCCTTGCTCAGCACCATCGCGCCCTGGAGGAAGTCCAGGAGCGCTTCCTTCGCCTTGCCGGCGTTCAGGTCGGCGTCGCCCTTGCCGTTGTAGGCGGCGATGAGGAGGCGCGAGTTGAGGTTCTTCTTCCCGTGAGCGTCCTTGATGATCTGGTCCGCCGCGGAGTTGAGCGACGTCCAGTCGGAGATCGCCGTCAGGCAGCGCATCACGCCGAGCGTGGCGTCCTCGCCGACGTCCGCGTCGCGCTGGTACTTCTTGTGGATCTGGAGCGCGCCGCGCCAGTCGCCCTTGCGCTCGGCCAGGCCGGCTTCCATCAGCTCGCCGGACTTCGCCCATTCCTGCATGCCGTTGGAGTTGCCCAGGTTCTTGAACGACCCGATCGCGCCCGAGGCCGCGCCGGTGTTGCCGGTGGCGAGGTGGGCCTTCACCTCGAGCTCGAACGACTCCCGGACGTAGAAGCCGTCCGCCTTCTTGGCCCGCAGCGCCTGGGCCGCCTGGATGACGCCGGGCGCGTTGCCGTTGTAGTACTGGCAGCGGACGATGTTGATCGCCGACATCTGGCGCATCACTTCCGTCGCGCGGGTGTCGTTGGCGACGTGCTCGAAGCGCTGGATGGCGGAGGCGAAGTCGTTGTTCGCCATCGCCGCCTCGCCCTGGGCGAAGTCGAAGCTCTTCTTGCTGTTCGAGGGGATGATCTCGAGGATCTGCCGCGCGTCGGCGGGCTGCTTCGCCAGCGTGCCGCCCACGTTGATCTCGATCTCGACCAGCTTGAACGACAGGGTGGCGATGTCGCCTTCCATGTCGGCGTTCTTGGCCGAGTCCTTGAACCGGATGATGTCCTGGGCCGACAGCGGGGCCGCCGCGGCCATCAGGGCGATCGTGATCGCGAGCAGTTTTCTCATAGGCCTCATCTTACTGAGCGGCTCCCCGCCGCTTCAAGTGTTTCTACCGGAGATCCCGGATCGCCTTTTCCACCTCCGCCTTGAACCGGCTGCGGGGGTAGGACTTCAGCAGCTCGCCCTTCATCTCCTCCGCCTGCGCGAGGTAGCGCGCCCGCCGGGCGCGGTCCCGCTCGGCGGCGCACAGCTTCGAGCAGGTCAGGCTGCTCCGGGCCACCGCCGTCTCGTGCTCGGGGTTCGGCGTCCCCTTGTTCAGTACCATCGCGCCCTGCAGGTAGTTCAGCAGCGCGTCCTTCAGCTTGCCGCCGCCCGCGTCGACGTCGCCCTTGGCCGTGTTGGAGGCGATCAGGATCCGGGGACTGCAGTCCCGCCTTCCCATCGCCTCCTTGAGGTGGGCGTCCGCGACCGGGGCGAGCGCGGTCCAGTCGGCGAGCGCGGTGAGCGTCCGCATCTCGCCGAGCGCCGCAATCTCGCCGATGTCCGCGTCCTTGAGGTACTTCCTGAAGATCAGGAGCGCGCCCCGCCAGTTGTTCTGGTTCTCGGCGACGGCGGCCTGGAGGAGATCCACGGACTTCGCCCATTCCGAGAAGCCGTTGGCCGTCGCGAGGGCGCCGAAGGCCTGGATCGCGGCGGCCGCCCCGGCGCCGTTGCCGAGCGCCAGGTGGGCGTGCACCTCGCGCTCGTAGGACTCGCGCAGGAAGAAGTGGTCGGGCTTGCGCGCCCGGAGGACCTGGGCCGCCTGGACGACGCCGGTGTCGTCGCCGTTGGCGGCGGCGCACCGCACCGACTGGATCGAGGCGATCTGCTTCAGCGACTCGGGCGCGCGGGCGTCGGTCGCGACCCGCTCGAAGCGCTCGATCGCCGCGGCGAAGCTGCCGTTCGTCATCGCCTCCTCGCCCTTGGCGAAGTCCGCCGTCTTGCGGCTCGCGGCCGGGACGATCTCGACCACGCGCCGGGCGTCGATGGGCTGCTTCACGCCGCCGGTGACGATCTCGACCGTGCGGTAGGAGAGCGAGACGATGTCGCCTTCGACGTCGGGGTTCCGGGCCGGCTCCCGGAACTTGAGCGTCTCCTGCGCCTGGAGCGAGGAGGCGGTCGCGAGGGTGAGGAGCAGAGCAGGGAGGTGTCTCATGCCCCATTCGACGCCGGGCGGGGGCGGGTCAGTGCTTCCGGAGCAGGGCGTGGAAGAAGCCGTTCAGCCCCTCGAGCTCCTCCAGGCAGGCGCGCAGCTCGAACGCGGGCGAGAAGGCGGAACGGATCTCGCCGGGCGTGAAGAAGTGGTCGTAGTGGTTGCGGTGGACGAGCCAGTTGCGAGTCCGGCGCTCGCCCGTGTGGTGGCGGAACTTCGTGGAGAAGACGGAGAGGATCAGGTGGCCGCCCGGCTTGAGGACGCGGGCGATCTCGCGCCGGTATCGGGCCCAGTCGCGCGTGACCACGTGGTGGAAGCAGCCGTAGTCGAGGACCACGTCGAACGAGGCGTCGTCGAACCGGAGGTCGAGCGCGTTGCCGACGACGAAGTCGGCGTGGAGCCCGGCCCGGCGGACGTAGGCGCGGGCCTTCTGGAGCGCGAGCGGCTCCAGGTCGAGCGCGGTGACGCCGTACCCGCGGCGGGCGAGGAGGATCGTATGGCGCCCCTCGCCGCAGCCGAGGTCGAGCGCCGTCCGGCCGCGCCCGGCGCCGAGCCGCTTCACGAGAGCGGCGACGTGCGGCGTGGGGCCGACTTCCGGCCAGCCGTGCTCCCCGGTCTGGTAGGCCTTCTTGAAGAACTTCTTCTGCTTCTCGTAGATCTGAGGACCGTTCACCACAAGGGCACAAAGAACACAAAGACGGGCTTCTTGGAAAGGAATTCCGATCGCTCCCCTTTGTGGTGAGACGGCGGCTCTCAGTACTTCCGACCGGTCTTGGGACATGTGAAGGCGGCCTCGACGAGGCCGTCGTGCAGGTCCTTGGGGACGTTGACGCCGAAGACGACCGTCGTGTTCTTCCGCACCGCGGGCGCGGCGAGCTCCGAGTCGGGAGGAAGCAGCCGCTTGATCAGTCGGAACGCCTGGGCCTGGAACTCGATGGCGTCCTCCTCGGTGTCCCACTCCGTGAGCCAGAGTACCAGCGGCGGAGCGCCTTCCTTCTCGAAGACCGCGAGCGTGTCGCCTCCCCATCCCTCCGACACGGACGTGAGGTTCTCCTGGGGGAAGTGGGTCTCCAGGAGCATCGCCACGCCGAGCTCGCCGAACGTCGTTCCGTAGATCTGCCGGTACCCGCGTTCGCCCAGCGCCTCGGCCGCCTTCTTGATCGTGAAGACGACCGGCCGCTCCTCGGCCGCATATTTCTCCGGATGGAGGATCTGCTCGGTCGATTCCGGCGGCCGGGCGTACGCCTTGTCCAGCCCTCCCCGGAGGTGCTGGCCGAGCGCAAAGACCGCGCCGCGCCGCCAGGTGAAGTCCGCGGTGCGGACGAAGAGGCGGGGGACCACGGCGCTGGCCAGCTTGCTGTCGACCTTCTCCCAGGCGAGCGTCTCGTCAGTCACCTTCCGGACGGTTTCTTCCGTGATCTTGCCCGACGTCCAGATCAGATGCTTGACGACCTCGGCGTCGCCCATCCGCAGCGCGGCATAGGCCATCTGGGCGTCGAAGTTCCGGATCTCCGGCGCGGCGTAATGCTGGTCCACGAGCCCCAGGTCCATCTTGTTGAGGATCCACTCGTCGCCCGCCTTCGGATCGAGCAGCACCACCTCGCCTCCCGTGCAGAAGACCTTGGCGCCGATCCCGGCCTGGGCGGTGATCGCGACCTCAAGGCGGATCTTGGGCGGGACGAGGCCGAGCGCCTTCAACCCCTTCTCGGCGGAGGAGAGGTCGGCGCCGTAGATCCGCTTCGCGTTCTCCAGGACGTAGGCCGCGTACTCCTTGCGCGTCCCCTCGCGGAGCGCGAGCGGCGACTTGAACTTGAGGCTGCGCAGCGACTCCAGCTTCGCCGCCAGCTCGTCGCGGCGCTTGTCGTGGTCCTGCGCCGCGAGAAGGAGGATCAGGACGGCGGCAAAGCGGACCATCGCGGCCTACTTGTCGGGGTTGAACTCCTTGCGGATGACGCGGGCGGCGACCTCGAGCTCGTCGACGATGTCCTTCTCGCTCGTCTTCTCGGGAAGGGCGGTGAAGTTCTTCGTCTTCTCGTCGACGCCGCCGTAGTAGTCGATGTAGATCTGGATCTTCGACGCCTTGTCGCCGGGGAACTGGCCCTGCAGGAGCTTCAGCGATTCCACCACGTCGTCGAACTTCGTCTTGCACGCCTTCTTGTCCTTGTAGGTGGCGACGAGGTCGTCGTGGGCCGCGGACCACGCCTTGAACAGGATGCGGGTCTTGACCGCCGGCGGCGTCGGCGGAGGTTCGGGCTTCTTCTCCGGCTCCGCGACGGCGGGCACCTTCGCCGTCGGCACCTCGACCTTGTCGGGAGTGAGCTCCGCGGGCTTCGGCGGCGGCGGCGTTTGGGGGAACTCGGCGAGGCACTTGACGGAGGAGGGATTGAACGAGGTCTTCACGTCGCGCTCCAGCCGGTCGAGGTCGGTGAGGAACGATCCTCCCCACGTGCCGTCCTCGAGGTCCTTGAGCCAGCCGCCGTACTTGGTCAGATAGGGCTCGAACTTCGGCCGGTCGGGCTCCGGCACGCAGCCGCGCATGGTCTCGAGGCACTTCACGATGAGCTCCATTCCCTCGCGGGCGCCGACGAGGTTCTGGCTGCGGGTTTCGAGGTTGCGGTGGACGTTGAGGTGGGCCCGGCCCAGGTAGGCGTAGGCCTTGTCGTACGCCTCGGCCGGCGTCTTGGACTGGCCGTTCATGAGCCGCGCGCCGTCGCCGCCGATCTCGACCGTCGGGATCTCGACTCCGGTCGAGCATCCGAGGACGGCGGAAAGAACGACGACCACCCCGGGGAGAAGGCGTTTCATTGGCAACTTCCGCGTAGTATAATCCCGTCAAAATAGACGGTCAATATGATCATCTTGCCGGTCGGCGACGTCCAGAAAACGCGGCACACCGCGTGGATCAACTGGCTGCTCATTGCGGCCAACTGCATCATCTTCGCGAGCTACTGGTTCAAGCCCGAGAGCCGGGACGCCGTCTACATCAACTACGCGATGGTCCCCGACCACTGGCAGAATTGGAAGACGTTGTTCACGTCGATGTTCCTGCACGGGGATCCGCTGCATCTCCTGGGGAACATGCTGTTCCTCTACATCGCGGGCGACAACGTCGAGGACCGGCTGGGCCACCTTGCCTACCTGGTCTTCTACATCCTGGCCGGTCTTGCGGGAGCGGTGGCCCACATCATCTTCACGACGCAGTTCGGCAGCGGCGGCGCGATCCCGACGATCGGCGCCTCGGGCGCGATCTCGGGCGTGATGGGCGCCTACCTGGTCCTGTTCCCCAGGGTCCAGATCAAGTTCATGATCTGGCTCATCATCTTCGTGCGCTTCTTCACGCTGCCGTCGTGGGGCGTCATCACCTTCTGGGTCGCCACGCAGGTCCTGATGGCGCGCAGCCACTGGGACGGCACGGTGAAGAAGGATGCCGCGATGATCGCCGTGTTCGCCCACCTCGGCGGCTTCGTGTTCGGGATGGTCGTCGCGATCTTCGTGCGGATGTTCGGCAAGGAACCGAGGAAGAGCCGCGACTGATTTCGGATTGCCGGTTGCCGGACCCCAATCCGCAGTCCGCAATCCCAAATCCGAAATTCCTGATGGGTCGTGACACGCCCGGGGGGCTGTGCTAAAATCCCCCGAACTCATGGCCAACGTCGACCCCATAGACCTCCAGGGTCTGAAAACGTACTCGATCGCCAGGCGCCGGAACCTCGTCCATCACCGCGATTTCGGCGGGCTGGCCGACGGGAAGAAGGCGGCCGATTTCATCAACTCGCTGCCCTCCATCTACGCCGGCCGCGACCTGCGCAGCCTCATCAACGACATCGCCCGGGCCGCCCGGAAGAAGAAGACCGTCGCCTGCGCCATGGGCGGCCACGTCATCAAGGTCGGCTGCGGGCCCGTCCTCGCCGACCTCGTCGAGCGCGGCGTCGTCACCGCGGTCGCGATGAACGGCGCGGCCGCCATCCACGACTACGAGTTGTCGCTGATCGGCGAGACGTCGGAGGACGTCGCCGAGACGCTCCAGAACGGCAGCTTCGGCATGGCCCGCGAGACGGCCGAGGCGTTCGCCGAGGCGGCGCTGGTCGGCGCCTCGGGGTCGGGCCTCGGCCGCGCGATCGCCGAGAAGGCGCTCAAAAACAAGCACCGCAACATCTCGCTCCTCGCCGCCTGCGCGAAGCGCCGCGTCCCCGTCACCGTCCACCTTTCGGTCGGCGCCGACATCACCCACATGCATCCCCAGGTGTCCGGGCGCGACCTCGGCGAGAGCACGCTGATCGACTTCCGCATCCTCTCGAGCGTCGTGGCCGGCCTCGAAGGCGGCGTCTGGATGAACCTCGGCTCGGCGGTCATGATGCCCGAGGTGTTCCTCAAGGCCGTGTCGGTCGCGCGCAACCTGGGCCACAAGCTGACGAACTTCACGACGGTCAACCTCGACATGATCCAGCACTACCGGCCGAAGGCGAACGTCCTCGCCCGCCCGAAGGGCAAGGCGATCGCCATCACCGGCCATCACGAGATCCTCCTCCCGCTCGTCCGCGCGGGAGTGGTGGCGGCGCTGGAGGGCCGCGCGATCCGGTCATGAACACGCGGATCCTCGAGATCGTCGGCCGCCTGCGGGCTCCCCGGGTCTTCGTCCTCGGCGACCTCATCCTCGACAAGTACGTCTGGGGCTCGGTCTCGCGGATCTCCCCCGAGGCGCCGGTCCCCGTGGTCAACGTGAAGGGCGAGGAGTTCCGCCCCGGCGGCGCGTCGAACGTCGTCACGAATCTCGCGGCGCTCGGCGCCCGCGTCTCGTGCGGCGGCATCGTGGGCCGGGACGAAGCGGGCGGGGAGCTCCTCAAGCTGCTCCGCGCCCGCGGCGACGTCGCCGCCGTGCTGCGCGACGGCGCCAAGCCCACGCCGCTCAAGACCCGGATGCTCGCCCACCACCAGCAGATGCTGCGCGTGGACCAGGAGCGCGTCGATCCGATCCCCGCGGCGACCCAGGCGAGGCTGCTCGCGGCCGCGCTGCGCCAGGCCGCGCGGTCCGACCTCGCGATCATCTCCGACTACAGCAAGGGCACGCTGCCGCCCGACCTCTGCCAGAAGTTCATCCGCCGCGCGGGCTGCCCGGTGCTCGTCGGGCTCAAGAGCCACGACCACCGCAAGTACGCGAAGGCGACGGGCGCGTCGCTCAACCGGAGCGAGCTGCGCGCGCTGACGCTCGAGGACGACGTGGACCGCGGCGCCCGCAAGCTGATGAAGGAGCTGTCGCTCCGCTTCCTCGTCGTCACCCTGGGCGAGAAAGGCATGCGGGTCATCTCGCGCGATGGGGCGCCGATCACGCTTCCCGCGGTCGCGCGGGAGGTCTTCGACGTCACGGGCGCCGGCGACACGGCGCTCGCCGCGTTCGGGGTCGCCTACGCGTCGGGCCTCTCGCTCGAGGAGTGCGCGATCCTCTCCAACGCGGCGGCGGGCATCGTGGTCGCGAAGATCGGCACCGAGACGGTGACGCGCGCGGAGCTGGTCGCCGACGCGTCGCACGGCGACGGCCACCGGAAGATCCTCAAGCTGCCGGCGCTGCTCCAGGCGATCCGCGACGAGCGGGCGCGGGGCCGGCGCGTCGTCTTCACCAACGGCTGCTTCGATCTCGTCCACGCGGGCCACGCGTCGTCGCTCCAGTTCGCCCGGTCGAAGGGCGATGTCCTCGTCGTCGGCCTCAACAGCGACAGGTCGGTGCGCGGGCTCAAGGGGCCGGGCCGGCCGCTCGTCCCCCAGGGCGAACGGGCGCGGCTCCTGGCGGCGTTCGAGGCGGTGGACTACGTCGTGGTCTTCGACCAGCCGACCCCCGCGGATCTCGTGAAGCGGATCCGTCCCGACGTGCTGGTGAAGGGCGACGATTACCGCGGCAAGGAGGTCGTCGGAAGCGGCCACGCCGGCCGGGTCGAGCTGGCGCCCCTCGTGAAGGGCATCTCCACTTCGGACATCATTCGTCGGATCCGCGAGCTATGAACTTGAGAAAGAAAGTCGAGGACGGGCTCGCGGAGAGCGCGTTCGTGAAGCTCCTCCTGATGCAGCGCCAGGCGGCGGTCATCGAGGAGATCGGCGTCCGCCTCACCAAGGTTTTGAAGGCGGGGCGGACGGTCTTCCTCTTCGGCAACGGCGGAAGCGCCGCGGACGCGCAGCACATCGCGGCGGAGCTCGAAGCGCGGTTCCTGCGGGAGCGGCGGGCGCTGCCGTGCCACGCGCTGACGACGAACACGTCGACGCTGACGGCGATCGGCAACGACTACGGCTATGAGCGGACGTTCGCGCGGCAGCTCGAGGCGTACGCGCGGCGCGGCGACGCGGCGATCGGGATTTCCACGAGCGGCAACTCGGCCAACGTGCTCGAGGCGATGAAGACGGCGAAGAAGCTCGGCGTCACGCGGATCGGGCTGACGAACGAGAAGGGCGGCAAGCTCAAGGGCGTCGTGGATCTCTGCCTGCGGGTGCCGTCGACCGACACGCAGCGGGTCCAGGAGTGCCACATGGCGGTGGGTCACATCCTCTGCGACATCATCGAATCGTCAATGTTCGGATAGCGCCGTATGGACGGTTGGATGTGGTTCTGGGTGACCCTGCTGTCCAACTGGTACACCTGGCCGTTCATCATCGGGTTCGTCGTCTTCGTCGGAGGTCCGTTCGTCCGGGCCGCGAGGCTGTGGCAGGCGAAGCGCCGGTTCATCTTCTCGCAGGGCGCGAAGCTGCAGAACCCGCAGAACGCCGACGCGCGGTTCCAGCTGGCGAACATCTATGCGGAAGGCGGCAGCTGGCGGCGCGCGCTGCAGTACGCCGAGGAGGCGGTGCGGGTCGCCGACGAGAATCCGCTGTACGAGAAGCAGATCCCGTATCACTTCCTGAGGCTGCTGGGCGACGCGAGGCTCCAGCGCGGGCAGGTCGCGGAGGCGATCGACGCGTACCAGCGGGCGCTGGGGGCGAAGTCGGATCTCGGTTATGGTGAGGCGCGGCTCGGGCTGGGCAAGGCGCTCTATCGGAAGGGCGACGTGGCGAAGGCGTTCGACGCGCTCCGCCAGGCGGTGGAGGACAACGGGTCGAACCTCGAAGGCTACTTCCGGCTGGCGCAGTCGGCGACGGAGCTCGGCCGCGACGCCGACGCGGACAAGGTCAAGCGCGAGTTCTGGCGGGTCGCGGCGACGCTGCCGCGGTTCGCGGGCCGACATCGGCTGCGGTGGCGCCTGGCGTTTCTTCTGTTCCCGTTGACGCGGCACTTCCTATGAAAGCGGTCTTTCTGGATCGGGACGGCACGGTGGTCGTGGAGAAGGGCTACATCACGGTGCCCGACGACATCGAGCTGATTCCCGGCGTCGCGGCGGCGATTCTCCGGCTGCGCCGGGCGGGCTGGAAGGTGTTCGTCGTGACGAACCAGGGCTGCGTCGCCAAGGGGATGATCACCGAGGACGAGCTGGGCGTGATCCATTTCCGGATGGTGTCGATGCTCGGAGCCGAGGGCGCGGAGCTCGACGGCATCTACGCGTGCATCCATCATCCCGAGGGGACGGTGCCGGACTATTCGCACGAATGCGACTGCCGCAAGCCGCTGCCCGGACTTCTCGAGCGGGCGGCGAGCGAGCACGGCGTGGATCTCTCCGCGAGCATCATGATCGGCGACACGCTGCGCGACATCGAAGCCGGCCGCGCCGCGGGCGCCCGAAGCGTCCTGGTGCTGACCGGGAAGGGCACCCGCGTCGAGCCCGACCACGGCGCCGACCACGTCGCCGCAGATCTCGCCGCCGCCGTCGACTGGCTCCTCTCCCGCTAAGAACAAAAAAGACCGTCTTTTTTGTTCCACTTTTAGGTTGATATTAATAGTTAATTAGATATTATTAAGTGTTAATGAAGTTGCTCAGTAGTGAGGAAGCACAGGAGAAGCTGGGGATCAGCCGCCCCACGCTTTACCTGTGGGTCAAGCAGGGCAAGCTCAAGCCTCGGAGAGCCGGGAGAGGCTTGAGGTTCGACGAAGATGAAGTGATGCGGCTCCTGGGGAGAGGGCCTCACGTGGCGGGCTGGGTCCGTGGGGGTCGGATCGAAGAAGCGAGACGGGAGGTCGGACGTTGGGCGCGCACCAACGTCCGACCGACGTTTCTGCTGGAGTACCTCGTGCCGCCGAAGCCGGACTTCATCCGGGTCCGGGTCGTCGCGGCGGGGGACGGATCGGAAGTCCGGGTTCCGGCGCCGGGCGGCGTGACGTTCGACGCGCTGCTCGAATCGATGAGGCGTCACGAGTACGTGTTCGTGAGCCACGAGCGGTCCGCGTGGCTGATCCACGACGTGCGAGCGGAGACGAGTCCCGCCGGCGGGTCCTACATTGCCATGGAGCTGGTGCGGCCGACGGGCCCTGGGGAGGGGGACGATCGGGACCGGCGCGTGCGGGAGTTCGTCGGCGCGATGCGCGCGGGGATCTACACGGGCAAGGTGAAGCCGGGGACGCGAGAGGAGCTGAATGGCCGGGGTCCTGGTTGATACCGACGTCCTGATCCACGCCTACCAGGCGGGCGGCGGCGATCCCCGGTCCGGGCGGGCGAAGGACGCGCTCGAGGAGCTCGCCCACCGCGGGAACGGCTTCCTCTCCGTCCAGAATCTCGCCGAGTTCTCGCGCGCGGTGCAGACCCGGCTCGCGTCGCCGGTGCCGCCCGCCAAGGTCCGCGAGACCATCGCCCAGCTCGAACAGGTCTTCGACGTGCTCCGGCCGTCGTCCCGCACGATCGACACCGCGCTGCTCGGCGTGGAGAAGCACGGCCTCGAGTTCTGGGACTCGATGGTCTGGGCCGTGGCCCACGAGAACGGCATCGACGAGGTCCTGACCCAGGACCTGCCCGCGCGCGCCGAGATCGAAGGCGTCCGCTACCGCAATCCCTTCGCCTGACCGCAGCTACTTCTTCAGGCTCAGCCGCGCCACGCGGTTCGCCTGCAGAGTGAACCAGACGTTGCCGTCGGGCCCCGCCGCGATGCAGAACGGCTGGCCGTTCTTCGTCGGGATCTCGAACTCGGAGATCTTCCCGTCGGGCGCGATGCGGCCGATCTTGTTCGCCTTGAATTCGGTGAACCAGACCGCGCCGTCGGCGCCGGCCGCGATCCCGAGCGGCTGGCTTGCCGGCGTCGGGACGGCGAACTCCGTGATCTGGCCCTTCGGCGTGATCCGCCCGATCCGGTTCCCGGCGTTCTCGGTGAACCACAGGTTTCCGTCGGCGCCGGCGACGATCTCCCGAGGAAAGGACTTCGGCGACGGCAGCGGGTATTCCGAGATCGCGCCGGACTTCGGGTCGAGCCGCCCGATCTTGTCGGCGCCGCTCTCGGTGAACCAGACCGCCTGGTCGGGGCCCGCCGCGACGCAGTAAGGCTTGCTGTCCGCCGTCGGAATCGCGACCTCGGTGATCTCGCCCTTCGCCGTGATGCGGCCGATCTTGTTCGCGGCCATCTCGGCGAACCACAGGTTGCCGTCGGACCCCGCGGCGATGACCCGCGGCCAGCTGCCGTTGGCGGCGAATTTGTCGGACGACGTGGAGGGGATCCGGAACTCGCCCTCGAACTGTCCGGCCGGCGTCATCCGCCGGATCATGTTCTCCTCGCGCGACGTGAACCAGATCGCGCCGTCCGGCCCCGCCGCGATGCCCTGGAGCACGCCGACCGCCTTCGACGGCACCGGGAACTCCGTGATCTGTCCCGCGGGCGTGACGCGCACGATCTTATGCTTGATCACTTCCGTCACCCAGAGGTTGCCGTCCGGCCCCGTCGCGATCGCCTGGGGCCGATGGCCCTCGGAGGCCATCTCGAATTCGACGATGTCGCCGGGCTTGGGAAGCGCGAGCAGCAGCGCGAGGCAGAATCGAAGCGGCATGGACGTTCTCCTTATCGGATCCTGCTTCTGAGTGGAGGGAGGGGCTCGAAAAAGTACGGCGCAGCTACGACGATGCCGAGGCGTAGACCCGCAGGCCGCGTTTCCAGATCCAGACCAGGACCAGGAAGGCGGCCGCCGCCGCTCCCGCAATGTGCAGGAACAGCGTCCAGGTGAGCCCGTTGAACAGCGCCGTCGTCGGATACGACACGATCAACGCGAAGGGGAGCAGCGACACCAGCACCCGGCGCACCCAGCCGGTGAAGATCCCGTGGGGCCGCTGCGTGTAGCGGTCGAGCGACCAGAAGACTTCGCGCAGTCCGCCCGACGTGTGCAGCCAGAACACCGGGAGGATGAAGATCATGTGGAGCGACCAGTGCAGCAGCGTGCCGAGGAGCAGCAGCCCCACGTACATCGCGATCGCTCCCGCGCCCAGCGGCCCGGGATAACGGGCCAGGGCCCAGGCGAAGAGGCCGACGGCCATCAGGAAGTTGATGAACGAGTTCGCTGCGAAGTCGCGGAGGCTCAGGAAGAAGAGCGACGAGACGGGGCGCACCAGGTAGTAGTCCGGGTCGCCCTTGTTCACGTAGATCGGCAGCATCCAGGTGTTGTTCGCCGTCATCGTCATCTGGATCGCGTCGACCAGGAACATGCCGCCCGAGAAGACGAGCAACTGGTCCAGATTCCATCCGCCGAGCAGCGGCGTGTGGCGGTAAAGCAACCAGAAGAACGCCAGGTGGTGGGCGTACCAGAGCATGTCCATCCCGATCCGGAAGAAGAAGTCGAACCGGAATTCCATCGCGCGGCTGACGGAGAACCGCAGGAAGTAGCCGTAAAGCCGGAGGTATCGGATCACATCCCCACCCCCGTGTACTGCAGCGTCCCCCGCCGCCAGATCGCCGCGCTGATCCCCGCGAAGATCCCGCACCAGAGGACCGCCACCGCGAGACCGGCGACGTACTCGACCGGAGACACGCGGCCCAGGAGGACGTCGACCGGGAACGCGAAGAGATATCGAAAGGGAAGGGCGGCGAGCGCCGTCTGCGACCAGGACGGGAAGAGCGAGAGCGGCAGCAGCAGCCCGCCCAGGAAGCTCGCGACGATCCGGTGGGCCACGAGCAGGCTCCAGCAGTTGTCGGCCCAGAACGCGACCAGCTGGAGCGGCAGGCACGTCATGAAGTGGAGGAGGTTCGCCACCGCCAGCGCGCCGAGGCACATCGCCGCGGTGGCCGGCGTGACGTGGATCCCCTCCGGGATGCCCAGGACGAACGGCACCCAGGCGCCGAACAGGACGATCTGGATCAGCACCGGCAGCAGGGCGCCGATCTGCGTCGCGTACTTGAGCACGACGAAGTTGGCGGGATAGAGCAGGTAGCGGCTCAGCGCGCCGTTGTAGATGTCGTCCGCGATCGCCCACTCCAGGTCCGCGGACCGGACGATCCGCGAGCCCAGGATGATCGCGACGAAGTAGAGCAGCATCCCTTCCCGGGAGAAGTCGCCCACGCGGCCGCCGCCCGCGAACATCGCCAGCACGATGAACCAGGCGACCCCGAGCTCGGTCACGAAGCTGACGACGGCGTTCACCCAGAAGTCGACGCGGTAGCTCATCCGCTTCCGCGCCTCGACCCCCGCGAACGACCAGAAGACGTTCACGCCCGCACCTGGGCGGTATCGGCCTCCCGGCGCGCCCGGATGATGCGCTCGATGATCGTGCCCACGTCGACCTCCTCGATCGCCAGGTCGGCGACGGGGTACCGCTTGAGCAGCTCGCCGGCGACCTCCGCGACGCGCGCCCGCGGGACGCGCAGCTTGATCATCACGTCGTTGCAGGTGTCGATCGTCCCCATCGCTCGCAGCTCGTCGGTTTCCCGGACGGGCTCGGGCTGCTTGCGCAGGTGGGCCGTCACGACCTTGTGGTCGGCGTAGGTCTGGACGACCTTCTCGAGCGGCCCGTCGAACACCAGCTCGCCCTCGCGGACGATCAGGATCCGTTTGCACAGCCGCTCGATGTCCTCCATGTAGTGGCTCGTCAGGATCATCGCGGGCCGGTGGGCCTCGCGGTACCGGAGGATGAAGTCGCGGATCGCCCGCTGCGCCGTCAGGTCGAGGCCGAGGGTCGGCTCGTCCAGGTAGACCACGCGCGGAGAGTGGAGGAGCGACGCGATCAGCTCCATCTTCATGCGCTCGCCGAGCGAAAGGCGCCGCACCTGGATCGTGAGCTGCTCCTTCGCGTCGAGCACTGAGACGAGGTAGTCGAGCGCGGAGCGGAATTTGTCCTCGGGGATCTGGTAGATCTCGCGGAGCAGCAGGAAGCTGTCCGCGGCGGGGAGGTCCCACCAGAGCTGCGCCTTCTGGCCCATCAGGAGCGCGATCTGCCGCGTGAAGTCGCGCTTCCGCTCCCAGGGGCGGTGGCCCAGCACCCGCGCGTCGCCGGAGCTCGGGTGGATGATGCCG
>Ga0134121_10001392_pt1 | contig 22836 bp, 12 predicted proteins | sample KB301_FD_96463 | JGI IMG/M metagenome (GOLD analysis project Ga0134121, IMG submission 96463) | Terrestrial soil microbial communities without Nitrogen fertilizer from Kellogg Biological Station, Michigan, USA - KB3-0-1 | ecosystem: Environmental > Terrestrial > Soil > Unclassified ... | reverse complement strand
GGCATCCGCGCCTACAACACGCGCGACGTGCTGAAGAGCCAGCACGAGCGTCTGATGCGCTACGTCGAAAACGGCGGGACGGTCGTGGTGCAGTCCGCCGTGACCCCGGACGGCACGGTGGAAGTCGCCGTGACGGACGACGGTCCGGGGATCGCCATGGCCGATCGGGAGCGGATCTTCGACGTCTTCTATTCCAACCGGCCGGGCGGCACCGGACTGGGGCTGGCCATCGCCTCGCGCATCCTGGAGGCGCACGGCGGGCGGATCCGGGTCGAGAGCGGGCCCGGCGGGCGCGGCGCCCGCTTCGTTCTGCAGATCGCGCGCCGCCACGCCGTCGAGGGGGCGCCCTCGGCGAGCGGCGCCGTGGCGGTGTCGAGGAGCTCGTGAACCGGGCGCAGGCCGGGACGCGGGCCGAGGAGCTCCGGCGCGAGATCTGGCATCACCGCAAGCGCTACTACGTCGACGACGACCCCATCCTCTCGGACGCGGAGTACGACGCCCTGGAGCGCGAGCTGATCGCGCTCGAAGCGCGCTACCCGGATCTGGTGACCTCCGATTCCCCGACGCAGCGGGTCGGGGCGGAGGTGACGGGCGACCTGCCGATCGCGCGCCACGCGTCGCCGATGCTCAGCCTCGAGAACGTCACCGACGAGACGGAGTTCCTCGCGTGGCACGACAAGCTGCTGCGCGCCCTCGGACGCGGCGAGGCCGCGGAGGCGGGCGGCGAGCGGCCGATGCCCTTCTCGGCCGAGCTCAAGATCGACGGCGTGTCGGTGTCGCTGGTGTACGAGGATGGACGCCTCGTGAGGGCGGTCACGCGCGGCGACGGCACGACCGGCGAGGTGGTGACCTCGACGGTGCGCACCATCCCGACGGTGCCGCTGAGGCTCCTGCGCCCGCTCCGCCTTCTGGAGGCGCGCGGCGAGATCTACTATCCGCTCCAGGCGTTCGCCGAGATGAATCGCCGTCGCGAGGAGGCGGGGGAGCCGCCGTTCGCCAATCCGCGCAACGCCGCGGCCGGCTCGCTGCGGCTGATGGATCCGGCGCTCGCTTCGACGCGGCCGCTCGATCTGTTCGTCTGGTCGCTGGCGCGCGTCGAGGGCGAGCCGCTGCCCGCCACGCACAGCGCCGGTCTCGCGTTGTTGCGCGATCTCGGTCTGAAGGTGAATCCCGCCAGTCGGCGCTGCGCCACGCTCAACGAGGTCGTGGCCTATTTCGCGCGCTGGCGCGACGGGCGTGACAGCCTGCCGTACGAGGTCGACGGCTGCGTCCTCAAGGTCGACGACCTGGCGGTGCAGGAGCAGGCGGGCGCCACCGCGCGCGCCCCGCGCTGGGCCTGCGCCTGGAAGTTCCCGCCGCGTCAGGCGACGACGAAGGTCCTGCGGATCGACGTGCAGGTCGGGCGCACCGGCGCTCTGACGCCGGTGGCCATCCTCGAGCCGGTGCGGCTCGCGGGGTCGACGATCCAGCGCTGCACCCTGCACAACGAAGAGGAGGTGAGCCGCAAGGACGTTCGGGTCGGCGACACCGTCCTGATCGAGAAGGGGGGCGACGTCATCCCGAAAATCGTCAAGGTGATTCTGGAGAAGCGCCCGGCGGAGTCGTCGAAGTTCGTGATGCCGACCGTGTGCCCGTCGTGCAGGTCCGCCGTCGTGCGCGCGCCCGGGGAGGTCATCAGCCGCTGCGTCAACGCCTCCTGTCCCGCACGGCTCAAGGAGTCGATCCTGCACTTCGCCGGCCGCTCCGCGATGGACATCGAGGGGCTCGGGGAGGCGCTCGTGGACCAGCTGCTGCAGCGCGGTCTGGTGCGGCGGCTCGACGACATCTACCGGCTCGATGAGGAGACGCTCGCGGGGCTCGATCGGATGGGGGAGAAATCGGCCGTCAACCTGGTCGCGCAGCTGGGCCGCAGCCGGAGCGCGCCGCTTCACCGGGTCCTGTACGCGCTCGGCATCCGCTTCGTGGGCGAGCGCACGGCCGAGCTGCTGGTCGAGGCGTTCGGCTCGCTGCCGGCGATCCTGTCCGCGTCCGAGGAGGAGCTGATGAACGTCCACGAGGTGGGGGAGCGGGTCGCCGCCTCGATCCGACAGTTCTTCGGGCAGCCGGAGAACCAGGCGCTGATCGAGCGGCTCCGCGACGCCGGGGTGGCGATGCAGGCGGCCGCGGCCCCCGTCAGGGCGCGCGGCGGCGTCTGGGAGGGGAAGGTGGTGGTGGTCACCGGCGCCATTCCGGGCTTCTCGCGTGACGCGATCCGGGCGATGATTCGCGGCGGCGGCGGGCGGGTCACCGAGTCGATCTCGAAGAAAACCGATATCCTCGTGTGCGGCGCGGACCCGGGCTCGAAGCTCGAGCGCGCCCGCGAGCTGGGGGTGACGATCATGGAGGCCGAAGAGTTCCTGCGTCTCGCCGCCGCCCGGCCGGCCGGGGAGCGGTGATGACGTCCGGGCGCGGGCTGATCATCGTCATCGATGACGACGACAGCAACCGCAAGAGCACCGAGCTCGCGCTGCGCAAGGACGGCTACGAGGTCGTGTCGTGCGCCGGCGGCGGCGCGGGGCTGGAACGGCTGCGCGAGGGCGGGGCCGATCTGCTGGTGACCGATCTGCGCATGCCGGGCATGGACGGTCTGGAGGTTCTGCGCCAGGCGCGGGCCATCGATCCCAAGATCGCCGTGCTCGTGATCACCGGCTTCGGTTCGGTGGAGTCCGCGGTCGATGCCATGAAGCAGGGCGCGGACGACTATCTCCAGAAGCCGGTGAACCTGGTCGAGCTTCGCAAGCGCGTCGCCGCCGCGGTCGAGAAGCGGCGCCTGGCGCTCGAGGTCAAGCAGCTCAAGGCGCGGCTCGAGGAGAAGTTCTCGTTCGGGAAGATCGTCGGGGCGTCGCCCGGCATGCAGCAGATCCTGCACCAGCTCGCGCTCGTCGCCCCGACGCGCAGCGGCGTCCTGATCGTCGGGGAGAGCGGAACCGGCAAGGAGCTCATCGCCAACGCCCTACACCAGCATTCGCCGCGCAAGGATGCGCGGTTCGTGGCCGTGAACTGCGCCGCGATCCCCCCCGACATCCTGGAGAGCGAGATGTTCGGGCACGAGCGGGGCGCGTTCACCGGGGCCGTGCAGCGCAAGATGGGGACGTTCGAGCTGGCCGATCGCGGCACGCTGTTCCTGGACGAGATCAGCGAGATGCCGCTGGCGCTGCAGGCCAAGCTGCTGCGCGTGCTCGAGGAGCGCGCCTTCATGCGCGTCGGCGGCACGGAGACGATCCGCGTCGACACCCGGATCATCGCCGCGACCAACGCCGATCTCGAGGTCCGGGTGGCCGAGGGGGCGTTCCGCAGCGATCTCTACTATCGCCTCAAGGTCGTCACCATTCACATCCCGCCGCTGCGCGAGCGGCCGGAGGACGTCCCGCTCCTGGCGCACCGGTTCTTCTCCACCTTCAAGGACGAGAACGGCCGCTCCGATCTGGTCCTCGATCCGCCGGTCGTGGAGGCGCTCGCGCGCTCGCGATGGGACGGAAACGTGCGCGAGCTGCGGAACCTCATGGAGAGCCTGGTCGTGCTCGCGCCGGCCGGCACCACCCGGATCGGGCTGGAGGATCTGCCCGAGAGCTACCGGCTGGGGGACCAGGCCCCGCTGCGGCCGAGGCCGTCGCCCGCCACGCCGCAGGGTCCGGCCAAGAGGATGGACGAGATCGAGAAGGAGGCCATCCTCCGCGCCCTGGACGAGACCGGCGGCAACCGGACACGCGCGGCCGAGATCCTCGGCATCGGCCTGAGGACGCTGCAGCGGAAGCTGAAGGAGTACGGACAGGTGGGCGAGGACGGCGCCGGTGGCCCGCCCGAGTAATCGCCGCGATCCGATGACGTTTTCTTCCTCGCGCAGCGGCCGTGTCTGGCGCCAGAATGGCGCAGCGCGCGCCATTCGCGCCCGGTTTCGCCGGCGGCCAGCGCCCCTTCCGGGCGGATCGAAGCGGCCGGCGGGACCACCGGAGGGCGCTAACCTCTTCCAGGGAGCGTCGGAAGGGCGCATCGATCCCACGTGGCCCCTCGTGGCACAGTGCTTGCTCATGCGGCCGGCGGCATGACCCGCGATACCCGGCACACCATCCTGATCATCGAAGACGACCCCGCGGCGCTGCAGACCTACGGCCGGCTGCTCTCGCGGCTCGGACACGAGGTCCGGCTGCGTCCCGGGTGCGAGGCGGCCCTGGCCGACGAGGAAAGCCTCAGACTGGCCGACCTGGTCATCCTCGACCAGCAGATGCCGGGAATGCGCGGGCTGGACTTTCTCGAGCTGCTGGCCCGGCGCGGCGCCTGGTCGGCGCGGGCGGCGGCTCCTCCGGTCCTCCTGGTCACCGCGTGCGCCGACGCCGAGCTGCGCCGCCGCGCTCTCGCTCTGGGGGTGCGCGCCATCATCGACAAGCCGGTCGATCCGGGGCTTCTTCTCGGACGCGTGGAGCGGCTGCTCGCGGCCGCTCCGGAAAGCGACAAGGCGCCCTCGGCTGGTGATTTGACGCCTCCGGATCGGGCGACCTATACTGCACTTCCCTCGACGGAACGGTTCCCTGGCGGGATCCAGGAGTCAGATACGATGAAAAGGCACGCTCAACTGTTCTCCCTGGCGCTGATTGCCCTGGGTTCGGTCATCTTCGGCATGGTCCTGGCCGGCGGGTTGAACATGACCCTTCCGGGACGGGCCGCCGAGCAGGGGTCGGCGGACCAGCGCCCGCTGCACATCGCGGCGCGGGCGCAGATGGCGGCCGTGCAGGGCGCCGTCGCCGGCGCGCCGGCCAGCTTCGCGGACATCGCCGAGCGCGTCAACCCCGCGGTGGTCGGCATCACGGCCACGGAAATCCAGCAGAAGTCGCAGAAGCGGGGGCCGAACCACGGCGATCCCTTCGAGTTCTTCTTCGGTCCGCAGGGCCCGCAGTCGCCGCATCGTCGCGCTCCTCAGGGGCAGGATCAGGACGAACCGGACATCGAGCAGAGCGGCGGGTCGGGCTTCCTGATCAGCGACGACGGATTCATCCTGACCAATTACCACGTGGTCGAGGGCGCCAGCCGCATCAAGGTGAACCTCAGCGGAGACCGCCGCGACTATCCCGGCGAGGTGGTCGGCTCCGACCCGGGCTCCGACCTGGCGCTGGTGAAGATCGACATCGAGAAGAAGCTCCCGTACCTGACCATGGGCGATTCCGAGACCCTGCGCATCGGTGACTGGGTCATGGCGATCGGCAACCCCCTTCAGTACGAGCACACGGTCACGGTCGGCGTCGTCAGCGCCAAGGGGCGCATCCTGCGCGGGCTGTCGCGCGACGCGTCGCTCGACAATTTCATCCAGACGGACGCGGCGATCAACTTCGGCAACTCCGGCGGACCGTTGGTGAACATGGCGGGCGAGGTCGTCGGGGTGAATACGGCGATCAGCAGCGTCGGCCAGGGGATCGGATTCGCGGTGCCGGCCAGCATCGCGCGCGAGGTCCTCGCCCAGCTGCGCACCAAGGGCAAGGTCACGCGCGGCTATCTGGGCATCACCGTCGGGGAGGTCACGCCCGACGTGGCCGAGGCCTGGGGCCTCAAGGACGACAAGGGCGCCCTGGTGCAGTCGGTCTCCTCGGGGCTCCCGGCCGATCTCGCCGGCGTCAAGCGCGGCGACATCATCACCTCCATCGACGGCAAGACGGTCGGCTCGAGCGAAGAGGTGGTGCGCGCCGTCTCCTCCAAGGATCCCGGCTCGAAGGTGAAGCTGACCGTGGTGCGCGCCGGCAAGGAGATGACCCTGACGGCCAGCCTCGGCGATCGGCCCGAGATCGCCGCCGGCCGGGGCACGCCGAACGACGAGACCCCCCAGGACGAGAACGAGACCCGGCTCGGGATCACGGTCGAGGAGGTCTCGGCGCAGGTCCTCCAGGAGCTGGGCATGCCGCGCGACACGCAGGGCGTCGTCGTGACCCACGTGTCGCGGGTTTCGGAGGCCTGGGACAAGGGCCTGAACAACGGCGACATCCTCACCGAGGTCAACCGCGTCCAGGTCGGCAACCTCGCCGACTATCGCCGCGAGATCCGCAAGGTCAAGGCGGGCGGCCTGGTGGTGCTCTACGTCGTGAATCCCCCCAGCCGCACCGGCGGCGACGCCCGCTCCAGCTACCTCACGCTGCGGGCGCAAAAAGAAGACCAGTAGAATCCGCCGAAACATCAGAGCGGGGCCCGGTGTATGGGCCCCGCTTTTTGTTATGATCCCGCCGCCCGCGCCCGCGGCCCGCACGAGGCGCCGCCGGCGCGGCCCACCATGCGCGGGCGAGTGCTGGTCATCGACGACGAGGAGGCCATCCGCAAGTCCCTGAGGATGGTCCTCGAGTATGAGGGCTACGAGCTCCTCGAGGCCGCCTCCGGACCCGAGGGCCTGGAGACCCTCAAACGCGAGACCCCCGACGCGGTCCTGCTCGATATCAAGATGCCGGGAATGGACGGGATGGAGGTCCTGCAGGCGGCGCGCGGGCGCGACGTCCACACGCCGATCCTGATGATCTCCGGGCACGGAGACATCCCGACCGCCGTGGAGGCGATCCACAAGGGCGCCTACGATTTCCTCGAGAAACCGCTCGAGTCGGAGCGCGTGCTCACGGCGCTGCGCAACGCCATCGAGCGCAAGCGCCTGCGCGACGAGAACCTCATCCTGCGGCACCAGGTGGAATCGCGTTACAAGATGATCGGCGATTCGCAGGCGATGCAGGCGGTGCGCGACGCCATCGCCAAGGCCGCTCCCGCCGCCGCGACGGTCCTCATCTCGGGGGAGAGCGGCACCGGCAAGGAGCTCATCGCCTGGGAGATCCACCGCCGCAGCGTGCGCGCCGACAAGCCGTTCATCAAGGTCAACTGCGCCGCCATCCCCGAGGACCTCATCGAATCCGAGCTGTTCGGTCACGAGAAAGGCGCCTTCACGGGCGCCTCGGCGAGGCAGATCGGCAAGTTCGTCCAGGCCGACGGGGGGACGATCTTCCTCGACGAGATCGGAGACATGAGCCCGCGCACCCAGGCCAAGGTGCTGCGCGTGCTGGAGGGCGGCGAGGTGGAGCCGGTCGGTCTGGCGAAGACCATCCGGGTCGACGTGCGCGTCCTGGCCGCGACCAACAAGGACCTGGTGACGGAGATCCGCGCCGGACGTTTCCGTGAGGATCTCTATTTTCGCCTCAACGTCGTGCCGATCGCGTCCCCGGCGCTGCGGGACCGGCGCGAGGACGTGCCGGCGCTCGTGGCGCACTTCTCCGACCTGTTCTGCTCCGAGAACAACTACCGCCGCCGCAAGATCGCGACCGACGCGATGATCCGCATCCAGTCGCGGCCCTGGCGCGGCAACGTGCGTGAGCTGCGGAACTTCGTCGAGCGCGTGCTGATCATGACCGAGGGTGACTCGATCGAGGAGCAGGACGTCCTCGCCGTCGAGCGCAGCGCCGGGGATCTGGAGGCCGCCGCCGGCGTCGCGGGGCCGGCCACGCCGGCCCCCGCGGCCGGCGCCGGGACCGCCGCGCCGGCGGGCGGAGGCCCCGATCCCGGCGCGTTCACCACGCTCGTCGAGTACCGCGAGGAGGCCGAGAAGATCTTCATCCTGCGCAAGCTGCGCGAGTTCCGGTGGAACATCTCGCGCATGGCGAAGGCGATTGACACACCACGCAGCAACCTCTACAAGAAACTGGAGCAATACGGCATCACCCGGGACCAGGTCCAGGAATGAACGGCCGGCGCGGCGTCGTCATCGTGGACGGCGTCCGGACCCCGTTCTGCAAGGCCTGGGGCGTGCTCGAGGACGTCCCGGCGGACGATCTGGCGCGCCAGGCGATCGCCGAGGCGGTGGCGCGCATCGACCTCGACCCCGGGATGATCGACGAAGTCGTGGTCGGGAACATCGCCCAGCCGGCCGACACCACCACGCTGGCGCGGGTGGCGGCGCTGCGGGCGGGGGTGCCGCGACGCGTGCCGGCGGTCACGGTGAACCGGAACTGCGGCTCGGGTGTCGAGGCGATCGCCACCGCCTGGCAGCGGATCGAGGCGGGGCTCGCGGACGTGGTGGTGGCGGCGGGCGTCGAATCGATGTCACGCATCCCGTTCCAGCTCGGCCAGGGGTTCACGCGGCGCGTCATGGCGCTGCGACGGGCGCGCTCGCTCACGCGCCGCGCGGGCGCCCTTCTCGGGTTCACGCGCCACGACCTGACCCCGCGCTCCGCCCTCGAGGTCGGGCTGCGGGACGCCATCAGCGGTCTCAACATGGGTGAGACGGCCGAGGTGCTGGCGCGACGGTTCGGCATCGGCCGCGAGGAGCAGGACGCCTATGCCCTGGAGAGCCATCGCCGGGCGGTCGCGGCCCGCGAGCGCCTGCGCGAGGAGATCATGCCGATCTTTCCGCCGCCCGATCGCGACCCGGTCCTCGACGACGTCGGCCCGCGCGAGGACCAGTCGATGGAGGCGCTCGGCCGGCTGCGGCCTGCTTTCGACCGGCAGCACGGCACGGTGACCGCGGGCAACTCCTGCATGCTGACCGACGGCGCGGCGGCCGTCGTGGTCGCGTCCGAGGAGCGCGCGCGCGCCCTGGGTCTGCCCTACCTCGGCCGGATCCGTTCCTGGGCCTTCGCCGGGCTCGACCCCGAGGTGATGGGGCTGGGGCCGGTGCACGCCGCGCACCTCGCCTTGAAGCGCGCCGAGACCACCGTCGCCGACATGCAGCTGTTCGAGATCAACGAGGCGTTCGCGGCGCAGGTGCTGGCGGTGCTGCGTGCTTTCGCGTCGGACGCCTACGGGCGCGACGCGCTCGGGATCGACGGCGCCCTGGGGGCGATCGACCCGGCGATCCTCAACGTCAACGGCGGCGCCATCGCCCTCGGCCACCCGGTCGGCGGCTCGGGCGTGCGGCTCGCGCTGACGCTGCTCAAGGAGATGGCGCGTCGCAACCTGACGCGCGGTCTCGCGGCGCTGTGCATCGGCGGCGGCCAGGGGGCCGCGCTGGTCCTGGAGCGATCGTGAGCGCGGAGCCCTGGCGCCTGGCGGCGGGACCCCTGGCCCAGGAGACGCTGCCGCTCGACGCGCGCTCCTCGGGGCCGACGGTGCGCCTCGAGACGCGCCCGGACGGCGTCGGGCTCCTGCTCTTCGATCCGCCTCCCGGCCGGGTGAACCTGCTCGACAGCGCCACCATCGCGCTTCTCGAGCTGCTGATCGGCCAGGCCGGGCAGCAGCCGCTGCGCGGGCTGATCGTCGCCAGCACGCGGCCCGACGTCTTCATCGCCGGCGCCGACGTGCGCGAGATCCAGGCGCTGCGCTCCGCGAAGGACGCCGAGAACGCCTCGCGCCGCGGCCAGCGCCTGTTCTCCACCCTCGAGGAGCTGCCGTACCCAGTGGTGGCGGCGATCAGCGGCGCCTGCATGGGCGGTGGCACCGAGCTGGCGCTCGCCTGCCACTACCGCGTCGCCGCCGATCACGCGCGCACCTCGATCGGCCTGCCCGAGGTCCGTCTCGGCATCCTGCCCGGCTGGGGCGGCACGCAGCGTCTGCCGCGTCTCGTCGGGCTGGCGCCGGCGCTCGACGTCATCCTCAACGGGCGCACGCTCGACGCGCGCCGCGCGCGCCAGGTCGGTCTGGTCGACGAGGTCGTGGCGCCCGAGGGTCTGCAGCGCGCCGCCGAGGGAATCCTGGAGGAGGCGATCGAGGGCCACATCCGCCCGCGGCGGCGGCATCCCGACACCTGGCTCGAGCGGGTCAACCCGGCGCGCCGCGTCTCGATCGCGCTGACCGCGCGCGTCGCCCGGCGCCGGCTGGCGGCGCGCGTCGACGAGCGGCACTACCCGGCGCCGTATCGCGCCCTCGAGGCGGCGGTCTTCGGTCTCGGGCACGGCATGGACGCGGGTCTCGCGATGGAGTCGGAGCTCATCGGACCGCTCGCGGTCGGGCCGACCTGCCGCGGCCTGGTCGCGCTCTTCAACCTGACGCAGGCGGCGCGGCGCGACGGCGCGTCGGCGCCCCGGCCCGCGGCGATCCCGGCCGCCGCGGTGATCGGCGCCGGCGTCATGGGAGGCGGCATCGCCTCGGCGCTGTCCCGCGCCGGCATCGCCGTCCGTCTCAAGGACGTCGACCCGGAAGCGCTGGCGAAGGGCGTGCGCGCCGCGGCCGCGCTCGAGGAGGCGCAGCTCCGGAAGCGGCGCATCAGCCGCGCCGAGCGCGACCGTCGTCTCGACCGCATCCTGCCGACGCTCGAGTACACCGGCATGCGGCGCTGCGCCGTGATCATCGAGGCCGTCGTCGAGTCGCTCAAGATCAAGCACCAGGTGCTGCGGGACCTGGAGGCGGCGCTGCCGCCCGGGTTCGTGTTCGCGACCAACACGTCGTCGATCCCGATCGCCGACATCGCCGCCCCGGCGCGCCGCCCGGAGGACGTCGTCGGCCTGCACTTCTTCAACCCGGTCGACAAGATGCCGCTCGTCGAGGTGGTGCGCGGGCCGCGCACCTCCGACCAGACCGTCGCCACGGCCTGCGACCTGGCGCGCCGCATCGGCAAGACGCCTGTGGTGGTCGGCGACGCGCCCGGCTTCCTGGTGAATCGCGTGCTGATGGCCTACCTGGGCGAGGCGCTCCTGATGTTCGAGGAAGGGGCGCAGATCGAGGAGGTCGATCGGGCGATGCTCGAGTTCGGGATGCCGATGGGTCCGTTCGCGCTCCTCGACCAGGTCGGGCTCGACGTCGTCGCGCACGTCGCCGGGGTCCTTTCCTCCGCTTTCGGCGAGCGCGCCCCGCGGCCCTCGGTCCCGCAGGCGCTCAAGGAGAAGGGATGGCTCGGCCGCAAATCGGGTCGCGGCTTCTACCACTACCGGGCCGGCGACCGCGGCGAGCCGGACGGCGGCGCGCGCTCGGCGCCGGACGAAGTCAACAGCGCGGTCTACGGCCTGGTCGGTGGCGGCGGGCGTCACAGCACCGACGCGGCCGCCGCGGAGACGCGGCTGGTCCTGCCGATGATCAACGAGGCGGTGCGCTGTCTCGAGTCGGGGATCGCGTCGCGGCCCGAGGACGTCGACCTCGCCATGGTTCTCGGCACCGGCTTCCCGCCGTTCCGCGGCGGGCTCCTGCGGCATGCCGACTATCTGACCGTGGCGGTCGTGGTCCAGGGACTGCAGCACCTCGCCGACCGTCACGGTCCGCGATTCGCGCCGGCGCGGTCGCTTCTGGAGATGACGCGCGCCGGCCGGCGGTTCTTCGAGGAGTGACCGGGTCTTTCGGGGAGCAACGGGGCGGGGCGCGAGGGAGAGGGTGATGGCGGCGAAGAGCGGTGCTCTGACGAAGACGGGCGAGAAGGCCGGGGCGGGAGAGCGTGAGGGCGCCGCCGAAGAGCGCGGCCGCTCGTTCATGAAGTCGCTCCTCGAGGGGCGGCTCGAGGCCGGGCTGGTCTTCCCGTACCCGCGTCAGGGCGCCGAGGCCCGCGAGACGCTCGACCTCGTCCTGGAGACCTTCCGGGAGTGGGCGGCGGACCACCTCGACGGCGCCGCCATCGATCGGGCCGGGGTCTTCCCGAAGACGCAGGTCCAGGAGCTCGCCGGGATGGGTCTCCTCGGGATGACCGTCCCGGAGGAGTACGGCGGCGCCGGGCTCCCGATCACCTCCTACTGCCGGGTGATGGAGGAGATCTGCCGCCATTGCGCGGCGACCGCCACCATCGTCGGCGCTCACCTCGGCATCGGCAGCAAGGGGATCGTCCACTACGGCAGCGAGGAGCAGAAACGGCGCTGGCTGCCGGCGGTGGCGAAGGGCGAGCTGCTCTGCTCGTATGCCCTCACCGAGCCGGGGTCGGGATCCGACGCCGCGTCGCTGCAGACGCGGGCGGTCTGGGATCCGAAGCGGCGCGTGCACGTGCTGAACGGGACCAAGCGGTTCATCACCAATGGCGGCCATGCCGGCCTGTTCACGGTCTTCGCGCGCGGCGACGTCGGTGGCAAGGACAAGATCAGCGCCTTCATCGTGACCCGCGACCTGCCGGGCGTCGTCACCGGCCGCGAGGAGGAGAAGCTCGGCCTCAAGGGCTCGTCGACCACCGATCTCGTCCTGCAGGACGTGCCGGTGCCGGAGGCGAACCTCCTCGGCGAGCCGGGACGCGGGTTCAAGTACGCCATGGAGATCCTCAACGACGGGCGGATCTCGCTGGCGGCGGGCTCGGTCGGCGTCGCCCGCGAGATGATCGACCGCGCCGTCGCGGGGGCGAAGGAGCGCCGGCAGTTCGGCCGGCCGATCGCCGAGTTCGAGATGATCCGCGGCAAGGTCGCCGAGATGATGACCGGCACCTGGGCGGCCGAGAGCATGGTCTACCTGACCACCGGGCTGGCCGAGCGGGACGGCGTCGACTACTCGCTGGAGTCGGCGCTGTGCAAGATCTTCTCGTCCGAGAACGCCTGGCGCGTGGTCAACCATGCGGTGCAGATCGCCGGCGGCAACGGCTTCATCAAGGAATACCCGTACGAGCGCTTCCTGCGCGACTGCCGCATCAACATGATCTTCGAGGGGACCAACGAGATCCTGCGGGTCTTCGCCGCCCTCTCCGGCCTGCAGCGCGTCGGGGAGGATCTCAAGAAGGTCGGCCACGCGCTGAAAGATCCGATCTCGGAGATCGGCGTCCTGGCCGACTACGCCGTGCGTCACCTGAAGCGCGCGGTCTCGGACGAGGCGTTCCCCGACATCGCTCCGCCGTTGCAGCGCACCGCGGCGCGCGCCGCCCATTACGCCGGCGAGCTGGCGTCCGCCGCGGAGAAGGCGCTGCGGGAGCACGGCAAGGGCATTCTCGAGCGCGAGTTCGTGCAGGATCGGTTGACCGAGGCGGCCGCCGATCTCTACGCCCTCATCGCCTGCCTGTCGCGCGCCAACACCCGCATCCAGGAAGACGGCGCGGCCGCGGCCCGGCGCGAGATCCTCCTGACCCGTACCTTCGGCAACGCCGCCTGGCGCCGCATCCGCCGCAACCTCTACCAGATGGGCAAGAACCAGGACGCCAATCTGGTGCGTGTCAGCGACCTGGCGTACGAGACCGGCGGCTACGGACAGGACTCCCGCTGATGACCTGCGCCGACTGCGGCGCTCAGAGCGCCGAGGGGGCGCGGTTCTGTGTCTCCTGCGGCGCCGGTCTGGAAGCGTCCGCCGGGCGCCGGTCCCAGGCGCCCGCGGAGCCGACCGCGACGCTCTCCGCGATGGCGGCGCCGGCCGGCGGGACCTCGAGCCCCTCCTCGCCGCGCTCGATCTCCTCCGACTCCTCCCTCGACCACGGGCGCTTCCTGCCCGGCACCGTGGTGGCGGAGCGTTACCGGATCGTCGGCCTGCTGGGGCGGGGCGGGATGGGGGAGGTCTACCGCGCCGACGACTTGCGTCTGGGGCAGGCGGTGGCGCTCAAGTTCCTGCCGCCCGATCTGGCCCAGGACCCCGTGCGGCTGGCGCGCTTCCACAACGAGGTCCGGCTGGCGCGGCAGGTGTCGCATCCGAACGTCTGCCGCGTGCACGACATCGGCGACGTCGACGGCCAGCCGTTCCTGTCGATGGAGTACGTCGACGGGGAAGACCTGTCCTCGCTCCTGCGGCGCATCGGCCGGCTGCCGAAGGACAAGGCGGTCGAGATCGCGCGGCAGGTCTGCGCCGGTCTGCAGGCGGCCCACGACCAGGGCGTCCTGCACCGCGATCTCAAGCCGTCGAACGTCATGCTCGACGGCCGCGGCCGCGCGCGTCTGGCCGACTTCGGTCTCGCCGCCGCGGCGGGGCAGGCGGAGAATCCCGGCGCGCGCGCCGGCACGCCCGCCTACATGGCCCCGGAGCTGCTGTCGGGCGGCGAGGCGAGCGCGCGCAGCGACATCTACGCGCTCGGTCTCGTGTTGTACGAGCTGTTCACCGGGAAGCGCGTCTTCGGCGGCAGGACCCTCGCCGAGATCGTCCGCCAGCAGGAGTCGGTCGAGCCGACGCCGCCGTCGACGCTGGTGGAGGACTTCGACCCGGTCGTCGAGCGGGTGATCCTGCGCTGCCTGGAAAAGGACCCGAAGCGGCGGCCCGCGACGGTCGTGGCGGTGGCGGCCTCCCTGCCGGGCGGCGACCCGCTGGCGATGGCGCTGCTCGCCGGCGAGACGCCGTCGCCCGAGATGGTGGCCGCGGCGGGAGAGAGCGGCGCCTTGAAGCCGGTCGCCGCGTGGGCCTGCCTCGCGGCGGTCGTCCTGAGCCTCGGGATCGCCATGACGATGGCGCGCGCCTCGTCGCTTTTGGCGCTGGCGGCCCCGCCCAAGCCCACCCAGGTGCTGATCGACCGGGCGCAGACGATCCTGAAGACGGCGGGGTACGGCGACCCGCCGCAGGGAACCGCCATCACCTACGGATGGCACCGGACCTGGATGGAGCAGATCGCCGCCACCGATCCGAAAGCGAACCGCTGGGAGGCGCTCCAGAATCCGTGGCCGCCGGCGTACTTCCTGTTCTATCGCCAGAGTCCGCGCTACCTGGTGGCGAAGAGCAGCGACGCGATCGTCACCGGGGACGATCCGCCCGCCACGCTTCCGGGCATGGTGAGCGTCATGATCTCCGGCTCGGGCGAGCTCTGGCAGCTCAACGGCGTGCCGCCGCAATTCGAGACCTCCGACGCGAAGGCTCCCGACCCCGACTGGGGCGCGCTGTTCGGCGCGGCGGGCCTGCATCTCGACCAGTTCCATCCCGCCACGTCGCGCTGGCTTCCGGCGGACTACGCCGACGAGCGCCGGGCCTGGGAGGGGACCCGCGCCGAGGCCCCGGAGATCCCGCTCCGTGTCGAGGCGGCCTCCTACCGCGGCCAGCCAATCTACTTCCAGGTGATCTGGCCCTGGACGCGCGCGCTGCGGGCCCGTCCGTTCGAGCCGTCGTGGGGCGAGCGCGTGGGGAACGGGATCATCGTCTTCCTCCTGGCCTGCGCCCTCGCTGGCGGTCTCGCGATGGCGCGCCGCAACCTGAGGCTGGGCCGCGGCGATCGACGCGGCGCGCTGCGTCTCGCCGTCTTCGTCTTCGGGGTCTCGATGTCGGCCGGCGTCGCGCACGCCACCCACGTGCCGGGCGTGAGCGACGAATGGGAGATCCTGGTGCGCCTGATGGGAGAAGCGCTGTTCAGCGCGGCCAGCGCCTGGATCTACTATCTCGCGCTCGAGCCGATCGTGCGCCGGCGCTGGCCGGACACGATCATCGGCTGGACGCGTGTCCTCTCGGGACGTTTCAACGATCCACTGGTCGGGCGGGATCTGCTGGTCGGGGTCCTGGCGGGGACCATCGGGGTCGCGGTCGACAGCCTTCCCGGGATGCTCTATCCCTGGCTCGGCCAGGCCTTGCCGCTGCCGACCGTGGGCGAATTGAACGTCCTGCAGGGGCCGGCCCACTGGGTCGCCATCGTCATGGGCGGTCTGGCCCTCTCCGTGGCGAAGAGCCTCGTCGCCCTGCTTCTCCTGGTGCAGCTCCGCATCTGGCTGCGGCGCGACTGGGCCGCGGGAGTCGGCGTGGCGCTCGTCGTCGCCCTCATCTCGACGCTCTCCGACTCGCCGCGCGTCGATCTGGTCTCCGCCGTCATCGGGATTCTCACCGGCGTGGTCATCGCCTTCGTGCTGGTGCGCTTCGGCGTGCTGGCGCTGGTGGCCACCGATTTCGTGCACACCATCCTGCAAAACTTCCCGGTCGCCGCGCCGTTCGGGACCGGGTACGCCCCGGCCGCGTCGTTCGCCCTCGCCCTCGTGGCGGGCCTCCTCGTCCACGCGCTCCGATCGGTCCTGGCGGGGCGACCGCTCCTCGGAACTCAGGCGGCCTCCCTCTAGCCGGTCGCGCATTGACCAGTCGCGACGCCATTGGCTAGCATGGCCGTGCCGCCGTGACAGTTCGCGCAGGCGCCGCCCGCGACGGGCGGGGAAGGGAGCGAGACGAGTGCGTATCGTGGTCCTGGGGGGAGCGGGCATCATCGGCAGGGCGATCGGGCGGGATCTGGCCTCCGACCGGGCGGTGACGGAGCTGGTCGTCGCCGATCTCGACGGTGACGGGGCACGAAAGGCCGCGGCCTCGTTCGGCCGCCCGGGCGTGACCGCCGCCGCCATCGATGTCACCGATCACGCGGCGCTCGTCAAGCTGATCGCGGGCGCGGGGTGCGTGGTGAATTCGGTGCAGTACTATTTCAATCTGCCCATCATGGAGGCCTGCCTGGACGCCCGGGTGCCGTACATCGATCTCGGCGGCCTGTTCCACACCACGCGCAAGCAGTTGATGCTCGACGAGAAATTCAAGAGCGCGGGGATTCTCGCGGTCCTCGGTCTCGGGTCGTGCCCCGGCGTCGCCAACGTGCAGGCGCGCGTGCTGGCCGACACCTTCGACAAGGTCGAGTCGATCCGGATCTACAACGGCGCCACCCCGGACATGGGGGATTCGCTCGCCTGGGCCTACTCCATCCAGACGATCTTCGACGAGATCACCCTGCCACCGGTCGTCTATCGCGACGGCGAGTTCCGCGACACCGAGCCGCTCGGAGAGGAGGAGCTGTACCGCTTCCAGGAGCCGATCGGCGTCTCCAAGGTGCATCTGTCGCTGCACTCGGAGGTGGCGACCTTGCCGGTGAGCTATGCGTCGAAGGGGATCCGGGAGTGCTTCTTCAAGATCTCCTTCTTCGGCTACTCGGAGAAGGCGCTGCGGCAGCTGCAATTCCTCGCCCAGCTCGGGCTCGCGTCGGGCGAGCCGGTGACGGTGCGTGGCGCGCAGGTGAAGCCGCGCGACGTCCTGATCGAGGTCCTCAAGCGCGCGCCCCAGGTCGAGCGGAAGGGGAGCATCGGCTTCAAGGACATCGTCACCGAGGTGCGCGGCACGCGCGGCGGGAAGCCCGTGTCCGGGCGTGTCGAGACGATCGCCTGGCCGCACAAGGAGTGGAATCTGTCGGGCGGCACCCTGATGGTCGCCTCGCCCCCCGCCATCGTCGCGCGCTGGCTGGCGCAGGGCTCCGTGAAGGCGACCGGCGTTCAGCCACCCGAGCGCGCCATCGACGCCACCCGCTTCTTCAAGGACCTCGCCGACCGCGGCGCCCGCACCACCGTCGACGTCGCGGAGCCGTTCCCGGTCTGAGGGACCGGTTCCCCGGTCGCCGGCTGGATTCCTGGCCGACAGGGCCGAACTGCTGATACCCTAACCTCATCCAGGACATGTCGGCGGGGGGTGCGCCGGCTTCCGGTCAGGCCAGATCGTGACGTACACCGGGCGGGCGGCCATCAACGGGGGAAGGGGACGGACGGGAGTCCGCACTTCACCGCCGGCGCATCGCGTCCGCTTCGAACCCATCCTCTGCACGAGACCTTCGCAGACCAGCAAGCCAATCGACCGCCGGCGGGGGCGGCGCGACTCTGGAAACCGGCCTGCCCCGCGGCGCGAGCGGCGGGACCGGATCGAACCGATGCGCATCGACAGGAGGAGCTCATGAAACAAGGAGAGAGGTTGGACATCATGTTGACGGCGGGCGTGCTGCTCGTCGGCCTGGTTCTGGCCGGTTGCGGTGGCAGCAAGACGCTCAAGACGCTCGAGGGAACGACGGTCACCGACCTGCCGCCGGTGCCGTTGAGCCTCGCGGCGGAGGCCGAGTGCACCACGGCGCGCTACAGCACCCGGTGCGCCGCCGTTCCCTCGGGGACCAACAACTGCGTGGAGCTGCTGCGCGGCGTGTCGGAGATGCAGCTCTCCAAGCTGCTCGGCGAGACGATCCAGAAACAGGTCACCGAGAAAGGGAAACGGACGACCAAGGGGACCGACGAGCTCAAAGGGGTGGTCGGCGAGGACACCACCCGCACCTGGAACTACGAATCAACCATCTCGGGCGACATGAATTTCCGGCGTCACGAGTCGCCGTTGTTCAAGATGGGAGGCGGCCAGGAGTACGCCATGCGCACCTGCGTCGTCATGGACGAGGCCTACTACCAGATCTACATGGACATGGCCGACAAGGCGGCGCACGCCGGCCGCCCTGAGCTCGCGCAGACCTTCGTCGACCTGCGCTCGGAGCGCTACGGCAAGGAGCCGCCCAACCACAAGAAGGTGGAGGATGTCGAGTCCCAGATCGCCGATCACTATCAGGCGCTCTGGAAGATGACCAGCAAGCACTGACCGGGGTCGATGTGGTCCGTCGGGACTGGAGCGGCCGCGCTGCATCTCCGGGAGCGTGGCCCGTCGCGGCGCTGGCATGCGGACTGCTGTCCTCCGTCCTGTGGGCAGCTCCCGCACCGGAGGACGTCGTGACGGACGTCTGCAGCAGCCGGTTCGTCGCCTACGAGGCGGACACGAAGGTCCCGAAGAAACAGCGCCTGTCCGGCCGGGAGCGCGCGGAAGAGCGGGCGTTCCTCGACCTGGCGCAGCAGGCGTTCGCATCGGGGGTCTATCACGAGCGCATGGAGGTCGAGCGCCGGGTCCACGGGGAGAGCGACCATCCTGACGATCCGGGGTTCGACGAGGAGGTCCGGCTGGTGCAGGCGGGACGGAAGTATTACGGCGTGAACGAATTGCTCCACGGCGGGACGTTCCACGCGGAGGGCGACAGCAGCGCGCTGACCGTCTGGTACTGCCTGCCGGCAGAGCGCTTCGAATCGGCGCGGGCGGAGCTGCTCCGCGCGCGCGCCGCCGACGTCGCGCGGATCCGCGACCGGATGTCCGGCCTCGAGCGGGGGCTGGCGCGCGACGACCTGGACTGGGTGGCCGGAGAGATGTCGGCGCTTCTGGGCGAAGTGCAGTCGCGCGTGATGGAGACCGAAACGTACACCTCGCCGCTCACCGGCGACGAGAAGACCTTCCGTGGCTGGCTGGTCCAGTGGCGGACCGAGATCCAGCGCGGGACGGATTACGCCATGCAGCTTCTCGAGGAGGCGAACGACAAGGTGAAGGAGGGGCATCTGAGGGCGGCCGGGGGACTCCTGGATGAGGCCGAAAAGGCCGACCCGACGAACCCGCGCGCGCGCCAGCTCCGGCTGGAGATCGACGACCTGCGCGCGCGGCGGGCCGCGCTCTTGAAAGGCGCCGCCGACAAGGCGGCCGCGGGGAAGATCGCAAGCGCCCGGAGCGATCTCGTCGAGGCCGAACGGATCGACTCGGACGATCAGCCGCCTCTCGTCGCGGCCCGCCAGGCCGTCGAGAGAAGGAGCACGCAGTTTCTGGCGCACAATCCGCGCGTGGCGGGCGATGTCTCTCTCTCGTTCGGGGGACTCGGCGCCGACGTCGAAGGCTCGGCTGATGCATTCGAAACGGCGACAGGCAACGACGCCCATCCGGACCTCCTGCTGACGCTCGGCCTCGGCCTTCGCGTCCGTCTGGGTCGCAACGGGATGTTCCTCGGCTCCGGCGGGTACGGATACAGCGACTTCAAGGCGGACGCCGGCGGCTCGAGCGGCGACGGGCATTACAGGTATGACGAGCTTTCGGCCGGTCTGGGCTTCCGGACGATCCGGACGGAGCGGCGTCATGCGAGCTTCGTCGCTCTCGGCGGCGTCACCAGCGAGCACGTGTCGATCGGCGTCGACGTGCCCGGGTTCGAGACGTCCGACGCGCGTCGCGGAGAGTTCGCGCGCTTCGCCGTCGAATGGCGCCGGTTCTCGATCTTCGTGCAGCACGGATTCGGTTTTGGCGGTGAACAGGACTCGGGGAGCTCATTGGTCCGATGGCACGATGGAACGCAGTTCGGCCTGGCGTTCATCTATTGATCGCGGTCGTGGCGCTGGCGCTGTTGGCCTCCGGGGCGGCGGGGGAGCCGCGCGCGGCGACCGCCGGCGCCGTGTCCGCCGTCCCGCTCGGCCGGGTCCGATTCATCCCGACCGGACAGGACGGCCTGGCCCAGTTCGAGATCTCGGGACCGCCGGTCGCCGGCGTCCTGCATCTGGGGCTGCGACCGCCGCCCGGCTCGCTCCTGGTGACGGAGGACGATCAGGTGCTCGACCCCACCGATCTCGCCGTCGTGGACGATCTTCTCTCCGTCACCTTGAGGGTCGAGGGAGCGGGGCGGCTGTGGGTGGTGACCGGCAGCCCGGCGGAGCGGGCGCTTCAGGTGCTGGCCGTGCTCGAACCGGACAATGACGATCGGGCCGCGGAAGCCGCCGTGCCCTCCGGATTCCCGAGCGAAGCGGTTCTCGGCGCGCTGTCGCGTCTCGGGGGCCGGCGACCCGCCTCCTGGTTCAGCCGGACGCGTCTCGGTCCCTGGCTCGTCCCGCATCGCGAGGTCGACCTTCCGCCCCTCCCGGGCTGTGACGGGGGAGTGACTGCGGCGGGGTTCAAGCCGTGCGCCAGGGAATCGCTGGCGGCGATCTGGGACTGCTTCGCGAACCAGGGGCTGACGACGCGGGCGGTTCCGAGAACGCTGGCGATCTACCTCGACGACCGGATCGCGTACCGCGCCGCGCGCGCCGCGGCGGGCGGGTCGGACTGTTCCCAGGTCCTGACGTTGCAGGCCGACCGCGCCAGCCAGGAACGCGCCGGTCAGATCGTCGCGGCCGCCTTCACGGCGGGCCCCGGCGCCGGGCCGCCGCCGGCGCACCCCGCACCCGCCGTCCCGGGCGCCGCCGCTGCGTTCGGAGAGATCCAGCCCGAGGAAACCGGAATCCCCTCGCGGCGGGAAGCCGAGGTCGGCGGATTCATCGCGGCGCTCGAGGGCTCGTGCGCCGGAGAGAGCCTGGTCGAGGCGTTGCGCGATTCGGGGGAGACCGGTCTCGACACCAAGGTGTCGCTCCTGGTGCACGAGGTGGCCAAAGGCGTCGAAGCGTGGACCGGCCGGCTTCCCGATGAATCGGACAGCCGGCTCATCGAGGCGGCCCGCGCCCTCGAAGGATTGCCGCGGGGACCGGGGTGCGACCCGGTGGTCGCCGTCATGGCGCTGACCGACGAGTGGTCCAGCCGCGTGGCCGAGGGATTGACCACCCATGGCACCGCGGAGCGATTCATCGCGGCCTTCCGGGAGGCCGAAAAGGAACGGGGCGACGATCCGCGCATCTGGCTGCCCGCGCGGTTTCCGCTTCTCTACCGAGACGCGCAGCGCATCCTGAAGTATCTGGCCTGACCCGGGGGCTACTTCCCGTCGGCGATGAAGGTCGCGAGCTGGGTGACCTCGGTGTCCATCTTCACCGACTTGGGAACGCTCGGGACCTTGACCAGGATCTCGGTCTCGGCCTTGAGCAGGGGCTTGGGCACGATGACCGGCTCGCCCTTGCCGAAATCGAAGGTGATCGGGACCATCAGGATCTTGAAGTTCTCCGCGTCCTCCTGACGGAACTTGAGCTTCACGATCTGCTTGCCGTCGGTGTCCGGCGACACGCTCCAGGACCAGTGCACCTTCGGGATCCCCTTGTCGCGAACCCATTGGTCGAAGAAGGGGAACATGTCGTACCCCATCGCCGCGCTCGCCTCGCGCGCCAGCGTGTCGGTGTTGATATTGGTCCCCTTGTACTTGGTCTGGATGGTGTTGACGTATTTCGAGAACTTGTCCCAGCCCATCCAGGTGCGCAGCATGTGGACGACGCAGGGGCCCTTGTCGTAGAGCAGGAAGGTGCGCTCGTTGGGGTGCTCGATCGATCTCGAGCGGTAGGCCGTGCTGATCGTCCCGAACGGGTCGGCGAGCACCGCCCGCTGCCGCCACTTGTCGCGCATCAGCTCGAACCGGCCATGGTCGATCGCCGCGATGACGAGGCTGGCGCTGTACTCGGCCCATGATTCGCTGATCCACTCGTCCTCGTCGCTCGCCCAGCCGATCTGGTGCCCCCACCATTGGTGTGCCAGCTCGTGGTAGACGAACTGGTCGCCGACGCCGCCGCCCCCCATCTTCCCCAGCCCGCCCTGCTCCTCCACGTTGAGGACGTGGACCCCGCCCTCGTCGTCCTCCTCGAGGGTGCTGCCGACCTCGACCGAGCTGACCAGGAGGACGCCGGCGGGGCTCTGCGCGAAGTTGAGGTAGTGCGCCATCTCGGCGATGTCGAGCGAGGCATAGGGGAAGGGGCCGAAGATCGATTCGTACCTCTTCATGCCTTCTGAGATGTTGAACAGGACGCTCTGGGGATTCCCCTTGAAGTGCTGCGTTCCCCCCTGGATGGTCCAGAGGCGGAGCGCGACGTCGCCGCCCCCCGGCGACTCGCGCTTGAAGGTCCCGTCGGTCGCCTTGAAGTCGCCGAAGATGAACGAGGCGAGCTGCACCGGGACGTCGCTCTTCCACCGGCTGCAGTTCAGGTCGCCCTCCTGCCACTCCTTGACCATGTCCCCGGTGCCGGTGGCCTGCAGCGGCTTCTGTGTCTTGACCGTCCAGTCCGTGGTGTACCGCCCGCCCAGATAGCCGATCTTCGGGAACCACGGGAACGAGGTGTAGATGCCATAGGAGTGATCGGTGAGCTGGATGATGGTGTCCTCGGTGATCTTCACGTGGACGACGGTGGAGGCGCCCTTGGGGAGCGCCTTCGGCAGCAGGACCAGGAGCTGGTGCCAGCGATGGATGTACGGCAGCGCCGTCCCCTCCGCGTTCGCGACCAGCGTCGTGTTGACCTGGCGGCCGGGTGTGTCCCAGGTGGCGGCGTCGAGGTTGTTCAGCAGGTCGAACCGGACCAGACGGACCCCCTCCCGCAGCGCCTCGACGGTCAGGTGCGCGTCGAGCTGCACCGCCTTGGTGTTCGGGATGTCGATGGTCATCTCGACGTTGCGCAGCGCCGTCACGTCCTTCGTGTCGGAGGCCGGCATGGCGTCGTAGTTCCCCTTGGGGTCGTAGTCCTCGGGGCGGTGGAACCGCGACACCACGGCGTACCAGCGCTTTCCCGCCGCGCCGAGCGCGCGCTCCAGATAGATGCCGTC